>Ga0068877_10001135_pt1 | contig 22411 bp, 19 predicted proteins | sample NOAtaG_FD_66437 | JGI IMG/M metagenome (GOLD analysis project Ga0068877, IMG submission 66437) | Freshwater lake microbial communities from Lake Erie, under a cyanobacterial bloom - NOAA_Erie_Diel6S_1000h metaG | ecosystem: Environmental > Aquatic > Freshwater > Lake | place: USA: Ohio, Lake... | reverse complement strand
TGGGCAGCCATTTGGCGGGGGCACTGGCCGCTGGCGGCAACCGGATCGTGGTGCCGCTCGTCTGGGAAAACAAACTGGCGGTACTCGACCGCGAGACCGGCAAGGAGTTACGCAAAGTAGACACCGGCGGTATCGCTCCGTTTGCCGCTGTCATCGACAGCCAGGGCAAGGTAGCTTATGTGAGCAACCTCGGCGGCCGGCCGCCGAAGCCGGGAGAGTTGTTCGCCAGCCCGGCGCAGAAGGCAGCCGAAAAGGTCACCGTCGACCGGCGCGGCATCGCCGCCACCGGCACAGTGGTGCGCATCGGTCTCGAATCGGGCCAAGTGACACATACAATCGCGACCGGGCTGCATCCGGCGGGCATGGCTTGGCATCAGCCGTCACAGCGCCTCTATGTGGCCAATGGCAACCAGGAAAGCATTACGGTGATCGATACCGCCACCAACAGGGCGATGCGCACCTTCGCCCTGCAGCCCTTCTCCGAGCGCGTCAAGGGAATCGCACCGACGGCCGTCGCCGTCGATCCGGCCGGGACCAGGCTGTATGTCGCCTGCGGAGGCATCAATGCCGTGATGGTGATCGAGACGGACACGGGCCGCATCGCCGGGATGATCCCAACCGGCTGGTATCCGAATGCGGTCTCACTCGACGGCGAGGGCAAACACCTGGCGGTGGCCTCGCTGCTCGGGCCGGGATCGGCTTGGCGGGAGGAACCGCGCAAGCGCTTTGTGCACAGCTACCGCGGAAGCGTCGCGGTCGTAGAGATACCGGAAGCGGCGCAACTGGCCAGCTACACAACAGCCGTGGCGGAGAACAATCACCTGCGCCTGGCTGGCAGCGCCACGGCGCAGCGGCTGCCCAATCCCGCGGCCAAGCCCATCCCGGTGCCGGAGCGAAGCGGCGAGCCCTCTTTGATCGAACATGTCGTCTACATCATCAAGGAGAACCGAACTTACGATCAGGTGCTCGGCGATATCGGCAAGGGCAATGGCGACCCGAGCTTGGTGATGTTCGGGCGTGACATAACTCCCAATCAGCACCGCATGGCCGAAGACTTTGTTTTGCTCGACAACTTCTACGCCACCGGCGGCAACAGCGCCGATGGGCACCAGTGGGCGACGCAAGCCAATGAAGTGGAGTATTGCCTCTGGCCCGGTTATGCCGGCCGCAGCTATCCCTTCGATGGCTCAGACCCCATGGCTTACTCCTCTGGCGGCTTTCTCTGGGACTACGCGCTCGCCCGCGGCAAAACCGTCAAGGTCTATGGCGAGTACGCCGGCTCGACGCGCGAGATGCAGGGAAAAACACGGGCGCGGATGCTTGAGGAATGGAAGAATGGCGCCGACTTCACGCGAACCTGGAACATCACCGCACCGATTGAGCCCATGAACCGGATCCTCGCCAAGAACTACCCAGCCTACAGCACGAACATACCCGATGTGGTGCGGGCGCGGATCTTTCTCGCCGATCTGAAGCGCTTCGAGGCCGAAGGCAAGCTGCCCCATCTGATCCTCCTGCAATTGCCGTCCAATCACACCAACGGCGCCTCCCCCGGCGCTTCGACGCCACAGGCCATGGTCGCCGACAACGATCTCGCTCTGGGCCAGATCGTGGAAGCTCTGTCGAAGTCGAGGTTCTGGCCGAAAATGGCGATCTTCGTGGTGGAAGACGACGCGCAGAACGGCGTCGACCATGTCGACGGTCACCGCACAACGGCATTCGTGGTGAGCCCGTATGCCCGTCGGGGACACATTGACTCGACGTTTTATGCCCACCAAAGCATGCTGAAATCGATTGAGCTGATTCTGGGCCTGCCGACCATGTCGATTTTTGATCTGATCGCCCACGACATGCGGAACAGCTTCACGGCAACACCGGACTTGCGGCCCTTCACGGCCGAGCAACCCAAAACCGATCTGTACGCACGCAACCCGCAGGTACGGGCTTTGAACGGGCCGGCACGCCAGGCGGCGATCGATTCCGCGAAGATGCGCTTCGATGTGCCCGACGCGGCGCCAACCGACAGGCTAAACCGGATTGTCTGGGGCCAGATCAAGGGATGGAATCAGCCTTATCCACAATTCAAACAGCGGGCTTTTTCACCCCTGGCAATTGAGACCGGGGACGAGGAGCGGGAGGAACGCGAGGAGAAAAAGTCGCGGCGTTGAAGCGGAGCCGAGGACTCAGTTGGCGACAGTCACTTTTCGCGCGACTGCGTCCACCTGATCGACGCTGAGCACGAGATCCTGTGAGCCGGAAGGAATACCGGCCGGCAAACGGAAATTGATCTGGTAGACGCCGACGAAGCCCGGTGCGGCCCCCGCGTAGTCAAGATCACAAAGTACGCCGCCGACGCGCAAGGATGCGGAGCGGCGCAGCCGCGAGGGCTGGCTGAGAGCGGCCCCCGTGGCAACAGCCGCATCGAGCGGGCCAAGGCCAGTCGCGTAGAGGATGTACGGTTCATTGCGGCGCAAGGGCCCGCTGGTCAGCGCAAAATCCGACGCCTGCAGGATCAGGGCATCGCTGGCGTTCCGGCCGAAAACACCCGGTGATACCGGCTCGACTGGGATCTCGACGGCTTCGCTGCGGGCAGCCCCCGAGACGACCTCCATGCGGGCCCGGGATCCGGGCTGCAATTCCCAGGGAATTTGAAAGTTAATCTGTTCGGCGTCGCCATTGCGCACGGCGGCCAGCAAAGGGGCGGCAACGCCATTGATGCGCACCTCGACGCCACCAAGAAGGCGAGGAAGCGGCAGGCTGTTGGCGGCAAAAATTCCGTTCTGGCTCAGAGCATGCCGCGTGAAAACCGTCATCAGTGCTCCGGGGGCAAGCGTGGGGCCAAAGCTGGCGGCATTCACGACATTGGCGGCGGAAAAGGCGGGCCGGTCCTGCGCCACCGCGCGAAAAATCTCTCCCGAGCTATGATTGGCCAGCAACAGCGCGCCGTCCTCGCCCAGGCCAAACGTGGAAATGGGCAAGGCCCCGCGGCCATCGAACACCAGCTCATGGATCCACTGGCCCGCCTGGCGGCGAAGCGCCCAAATGCGACCGCTGCCAAAATCGCCAAAGTAATACGCGCCTTGCCACACATAGCCTCCCGTGATGGAGACACCCTCGCTGCGCGGATAAATGTGAACAGGAAGCGTCAGCCCCGTTTGATCACAGCCTGTACGCACGCAACGGTTGCCTTCCATCGTGACCCAGCCATAGTTTTCCCCGCCACGGCTCGAACGCGGCTGGTGGTTGACTTCTTCCTGCGCGTTCTGGCCGACGTCGGCGATGTACAGATCGCCCGTCGCGGGATCGAAGCTGAAGCGCCACGGGTTGCGCAAGCCAAGGGCCCAGATTTCCGGCCGGTAACTGGCATCGTTTACGAAGGGATTGTCGGGCGGAATCTCATAGCGGTTCTGGTTCGATTCCACGTCGATGCGCAGCATTTTGCCGAGCAGGGTGCGGCGGTCCTGCCCGGCGTTGACAGGATCATTGGCCCCGCCACCGTCCCCCATGCCGATGTACAGCATGCCGTCGGGACCGAATTGAATCTGGCCGCCATTGTGATTGGCGAAGGGTTGCGGGATCGTGAGCAGGATGCGCTCGCTTGCCGGGTCGGCCAGATCGGGATCGTTGTTGAGCAACTGGTAGCGGGCGATCACCGTCGCCCCCGAGCGGTCGGTGTAATTCAAGTAAAACCAGCGCTTTTCCCGGTAGTTCGGCGGAAAGGCCAGCCCCAGCAGACCGCGCTCCCCGCCGCCGACCGTGCGGGAACGGATATCGAGAAAGGGACGGCTGTCCACTTGTCCATTACGGTAGATCCAGATCGTGCCTTCCTGGCGAACGAAGAAGAGGCGGCCCGAGCCGTCGCCGGCCGCCTGGATGTCGGTACACTGGCGCATGCCGGTGGCAATTCGCTCGAGGCGGATCTGGCCCCGCAGCGGCAGCCCGCCAGCCACAACCAAGCTAAGACAAAGGAGCGCGGAGTTGAGCGGTGTGATGACGACCATGCCAATCTAGATAACTCAAAAGGCGGTCCAGTTTCACAATTCCTTGTTCCGGATGGCGCATCGTGAGACTCAGGTCAAACAGCGGACGCGAACGCAGCAGGCGGCCGAGCCGCGCATGGACCCCGGAAAGGATCAGCAGGCTCTCTTCGATCGGAGCGCTTCGGGCATCCTCGAGTTCTACCCAAAGATTTTCGTCAAAGGTTTTCACCATCGGCGTCGATTCCGTCAGGATGAGGCGGACGCGATTCGCCATGACCGTGTTGCCGTCGGCAACATGGTGGATGATCTGGCGGGCCGTCCAGGCCCCGGGACGAATCGGACGGTCTAGGACGGCCGCCGGCAGCGCTTCGGCCGCGGCGCGCAACTGTTCGGGAACCCCCTCGAGCCGTTCAATGCGCGCATCGAAATCAGCCTGAGACGAGGGGCCGGAGTAAAGAAAGCGCCCGATCGGATAGCGCTCGTCTCCTTGGTTGTTGTCGGCGCGCCACTCATAAACTCCCCAAAGAAACCCCAAGCCATCCTGGTATTCGCCGGCACAGCGGAAGCCATTGCGGCCCGCGAAGAATCCGATACTGCGCTCGTTGCGCATCGGGCCGTGCATGATCGCGGCCGTCAGGCGCCGGGGCTGAAGGCTGTCCCGCATGCGGGCAAACAAAGCCGGAGCAATTCCCTGCCCCCGCGCCTCCGGTGCAATGCCGATCTGGTCGATCAGCGTCGTGTCGGGTCCGAACACCAAGGACTGTACTTCGGGCAGGTCAGCGTGCGTGGCGGTATTGGCCATTTCCGTGGTGAAGAAGAGGAAACCGGCGATTGCGCCGTCCACTTCCGCCACCAAATTGCTAGGGTTCAGCTGGATCCGCGCGGCATAGTCCTCTGGCTCACCGACGTAGACCAGAAAGCCGCGGGCCGGGTCGGCCGTGAAACGGTGAAAACGGACGCTCTCCGCAATCGCGGCGATGTCCGGAGCATCATTAGGACGTGCGGGACGAATGATCATTCGGGAGATTCCTCAGTGGCGATTTGGGTCTGCCAGACCTGTGCCCGCTCATCCTCGACGACCATGCAGGTCGAACTGGCGCGGGCCACGAGCTTGGCCTCGGCATTGAGAATCGAACACTCGATCAGCCCGGTTGTGCGGCCGCGATGCACAACACGCGCCTCCGCCATCAACGGACCCACGCGCGCCGGCCGGACAAAGTTGATCTTCAACTCGATCGTGGCCAAAGCCTGCGACGGCTCGAGCGTCGACATGAACGCCATACCCATCGCCAGATCAGCCAAGTCACCAAGTATGCCGCCATGTACCGTGCCAAACGGGTTGAAGTGGCGGGCATCAGCTTCGAGCCGGCAGCGCGCCAGACCAGACTCCACACTGGTTACGCTCATGCCAAGGGTCTGGCAGACGGGCATCGGGCCCCCTGCTTTTATCCACTGCTGGATGCGCTCAAGCATCATAAGTGTCATTATCACGCGGGATCGCCCAGGAAAACATTTTGGAATCAGCAAGTTTGGGTTGACGGCGGGTTCCGCACTCGTTATACCCTAGACGTATGCCGCGTAACGAAGAAGGCGAATTTGAACTGGTGCTGGGCAATCGTCAACTGCTCAGTGTTTTCTTCATCGTAGTCGTATTGCTGGGGGTCTTCTTTGTCATGGGATATATCCTGGGCAAGAACTCCTCACCCGCGCCCGGTACCGATGTCGCTAGCGCGCGGAAGCCGGCGGAGACACCCGCCACTACGAATCCGATCATCATCGACAAGCCGGGACCGAAGGCAAGCGCGGCGGCAGGCGGAGCAGCACAAGCGCCTTCCGAAAAAGTCGTGGCCAAGCCAGAACCTCGCAAGGAAGAACCCAAGAAAGAGACTCCCCCCAATAAGCAGGAGGCCCCCAAGGCAGAAGCCAGGAAGGAAGAGCCAAAAACGGCCGCCTCGGGGGCAGAGGTTGGCGCTGGCGTACCACCGAAAGGCAGCTATTTCCTTCAGGTAGCGGCTGTGGGCCGGGCTGAAGCCGATGTCGTGGCCAAGGTGCTCAAGGGCAAAGGCTTCAACACCTGGATCGCGCCCAGCGACAACGACCAGATCTTCCGGGTGCTCGTGGGCCCCATGGAGCGCTCGGAAAAAGGCGACATTCTCGACAAGCTCACCGGGCTGGGCTTCAAGCCTTTCCCGCGCTCATTCTAACCGGGACGAGATGCTCGTTCAAATCGGAAGTACAGCGAACCGGCGGCGATTGCCAGAGTTCCTGCGTAAGCCGCAATCGGATTACCGTGCCGTCACCGAACTGAAGCGCGAGTTGCGCGGCAAGTATCTGCACACTGTCTGCGAGTCGGCGCGTTGCCCGAATCTGCATGAGTGCTTTTCGCGGCGGGCGGCAACCTTCATGATTCTCGGGAATCTTTGCACCCGCGGCTGCACCTTTTGCAGCGTGCCCAAAGGCGACCCGAAAAAAAAGCCCTTCGGCCTCGATGCCCAGGAACCGGCCAATGTCGCCCGGCAAGCCGCTGAGATGGCTTTGCGCTACGTGGTGATCACCAGCGTCAACCGGGACGAGTTGCCCGACGGCGGCTCAGGCCATTGGGCCGAGACCGTGCTCGCGGTGCGTCAGGCGCTGCCGGAGGCGCAAATAGAGACCCTGACACCCGATTTCAATGGCGATACCAGCGCCGTCGAGCGCGTGCTTGCCGCCGGACCCCACGTTTTTAACCACAACATGGAGACCATCGCGCGGCTCTACCGGCGCGTGCGCCCGCAGGCAGACTACAACCAAAGTCTCGCCGTGCTGCGCTACGCCAAGACTTCACATCCCGCGATTCTGACAAAATCGGGACTCATGGTCGGACTTGGTGAGAAACACGAGGAAGTGAAGCAGCTGTTGCGGGATTTGCGGCGGGATGGACTGACCGACATTGCCACGATTGGCCAATACCTGCAACCAACGCGGCGCAATCGTGCCGTGGCGCGCTTTGTCGAGCCGGCGGAATACGAAGAATGGAAGGCCTTTGGGCGATCGATCGGTTTCCGCGCCGTCTTCGCCGGTCCCTTTGTGCGATCCAGCTACATGGCGGATCTGGTGGCGCATGAAGCCGGCTGCTAAGTGGACGCTGGCGTTGGCCACGGGGCTGTTACTTGTGCTGATCCAGCCCGCTCCGGCGCTACGCATTTTCGCGCCCTTCGCGCTGGCGCCGATTCTGATTGCGGTGGCCGGGGAGTACTCGGCACGGCAGCGCTTCCTGCTCGGATGGGTGGCGGGCATGGTGCAGTGGGGCGGCACCTGTTACTGGATCGAAGGTACGCTCGCCCGCCACGGGGGCGTGCCGGAATGGGTAGCCCTTTTGCTGTTTGCCGGCTTCGCCCTGCTCAAGGGACTGCATCTCGGCCTTTACGGACTGGCGGCGGGAAATCTGCTCGGAGCGCGATGGGCGCCGCCGGCGTTGGCCTTGTTGTGGGTGGGCCTGGAGCGGACGCATGCGGAGTTGGGCTTTACCTGGTTGCTGCTCGGCAATGCCGGCATCGACATGGGTATACCCATGCGGCTCGCGCCCCTCTTCGGGGTCTACGGCCTAAGCTTCGTCTTTGCCCTGCTCTCGTCCTCGGTCGCCTGCTGGTACCTGCGATGGGACCGGCTGCAGTTGGCTTGGTGCGCCCCGCTTCTGGCGCTTTACCTCCTGCCCGCGTTGCCCGATGTCAAGGCCGGAGACATGAACGCGCTGGCTGTGCAGCCCAATCTGCCGGAAGACGAGCGGCTGACCAACGAGCAGGTCAAGCGCATCTATGACCGGCTGGCGCGGATCACCCTTGCCGGCGGGCTCGATGCGAAAAGGCGCAAACCCTCTCTCCTTCTCTGGCCCGAGGTGCCAGCTAGTTTGTATTACGAGATTGACAGCGAGTTCCGCGAGCAGGTGGGCAGCGTGGCGCGTCTGGTCGAGGCGCCGTTCCTGCTGGGCACGGTGCGTTTCGATTCAGAAGGCAACCCCTTCAACTCTGCCCAATTGCTCACTGCCTCAGGCGACCCCGCTGGCGTTTACGACAAGATGAATCTGGTGCCGTTCGGGGAGTTTGTCCCTCCCGTCTTCAGCGCCGTGGTCGGGAAAGTATCTCACGAAGCAGGCACCTTTCAGCGAGGCACGGACCTTAAAGTCTTTGGCACCCCGGCCGGCAAGCTCGGTGTCTTTATCTGCTATGAATCGGCGTTTCCCCATCATGTGCGCGCCTTTGTCGACAAGGGCGCCGAAGTACTTATCAATCTCTCCAACGATGGCTACTTCGGCCAATCAGCGGCGCGGGATCAGCACCTCCTGCTCGCGCGCATGCGGGCCGCCGAGAATGAGCGCTGGCTGCTGCGTCCCACCAACGACGGCTACACAGTAAGTATTGATCCCGCGGGCCGCGTGATCGACGAGTTGACCCCGAATCGCCTCATCGAGGGGAGGCTGCAGTACGCCACTGCGTTTCGGAAAACTCTCTATAGCAGGTTGGGCGATGTCTTCGCCTGGAATGCCCTCGCTCTCGGGCTCTTGAGCCTGCTGGTGGCCCACTGGATGGACGGGCGCTTCTCCTAACTCCTCCCGCCCTAGAGCAGCAACTTCTTGATCGCGGCCTCCACCGCCTTCAGATCGGATTCACCGACCCAAGTCCGGACTTTCTTACCACTCTGATCGTAAAGCACCAGAGCCGGCAGCGCGCCAGACCACTTCGCATCGATTGAGTTGATAAAGCGGTCGTCGTTCTTCACACGCTTCAGATACGCAGGGTCCGGTATGCCCGCCTTGACCAGAAAAGCCACCGCGGCTTTCTCATCTTCCGGCTCATCGGCGGAAATCGTCAGCAGCTCAAAACCCCGCGAGCGCAGGCTGGTCTGCATGCGGCCCAGTTCCGGCATTTCCTTGCGGCACGGTTCACACCAGGTGGCCCAGAAATTAACGAGCAACACTTTACCCTTCCGGGCGGCAACCTGTTTCTGATATCCGGCCTCGTCCACCGGATTCAGCTTGACGGGGGGCGCCGCCAGCAGACACCCGGCCAGCGGCAACAAAAGCAGATTCCGCATCAACTCCGCCTCGCTCGCTTGATCGTGCAACCAAAGGCCTTCGTGTTGGCTTGGGAGACACCTTTGCCGGCCAGTGCGGCTTCAATGGCGTCCCGCAAGCCATGGTTCTGCACACGCGCTGCGTTGCGGGCATCATCGACATAGCCGTGATAGAGAAGCTCACCCGTTTTGTCGAAAACAAAAGATTCGGGAGTCACCTGCGCATTCAGCTTGTCGGCGGCGTTCTCGTCCTTATAGACCGGAAACGGAAATCCAACCGCCTTGGCATGCTCGGCGACAACCGCCAGGGGCTCTGTTGAATTGGCATTCACGAAGAAGAACTTGACTCCCTTCCCCGTAAATTTGTTGTGTAGCGAGATCATCCGATCGTTGTAATCGTTCGAGATCGGGCACTGCGTCGAAATGAACGTGACCACCGTGACGTCCTTTCCGGGCATGATCGTCACGGCTTTGCCGGCGAGGTCCCGCACGGTCATCGGGTCAGCCCCCGGAAGCAGCGTGGCGGCGGAAATTGCCGCCAAAACGGTACGCCGTGTGCGCATGGTCGACTCCTATTTCTTGGCTTCGAGCTTGAGATTAATGACCGGTTCCCGCCGGGTATCGAACACCGACAGCGTTTTCGTTGAACTCACAGCGCCATCGGACTTCTCGGCGCGCAGTTCATAATCGGTGCCGGCGGAAAGTCCCTGGAAGTGATAAGCGCCATCAGCCTTGGTGATGAAGGAACGGATCGTCAGCGACTTGGTGTCCTTCAGCTTGACAACGACGCCTTCGGCGAGATTATCGGCGGGATCGCGAACCACTCCCCGCAGGACTCGCGAACCATCATCCTTCTTGTTCTTGTCGCCCTTGAACAAAGGCGGATTCTTGGGTGTGGGGGCTGGTAGCTGCTGAGCGGCGGCGATCGCCGCTAACACCAACAGGCTCAGAATAGAGCGCTTGGCCATGATTACTTCTCCTTGGTTGCACGGTCGAGCAAAAAGTTGTGCTCGATGCGTTCGTCCCCTAATATTTTGACGCGCTTTTGCTCCCCACGATAGCCATCGGGGCTGACGGCAAGCGTGTACTCTTGCGGCGAAGCCGGCACGCGAAAAGCAAACTCACCCCGGGTATTGCAGCGGAATGTTTGTTTTTTGTTCTTTTTCGAGGGCGAATCCGGCGTCAGGGAAACTTCAACTCCCGCAAACGCATGACCCGTCTCACGAAAGACAGTACCAGCAATCACGGCATGGGAATTCTCCGCGAACAGGATTACGGCGATTCCCAGAAAGCTACGCCGCCTAATTCCAGTCGTCCTCTTCATCCTCTTCTTCTTCGAGCTCATCCTCGTAGCCGTCGTCTTCCTCTTCCTCTTCGTCCTCGTCCTCGTCCTCGTCCTCGAAATCTTCGTCTTCTTCGTCTTGCTCGAAGCTTCCGTTGTCCTTGATGGCGATGAGCTCGAGCGGTTTCAGGCTCGCAACTTTAAGATTGGCCCCGCACTCGGTGCAGTCAAACAGATCGCCCTCGTCCAGGTCATCTTCTTCAATGTCAATATCGGCTCCACAAGCCGGGCAAGTGATCATAAAGCCTCCGAAAGTGGCAACGCTTTGTAGGATGCCATAAAACCCGGCGGAATGGCGCGCAGGCTGACAGGAGGATCACACGGGGCGGTTCGCTATTCTGAACGGATATGTATCTTGTGCTCGTGTTTACCGCCGCAAGCGCTCTGGCGCAAATGACGGACGGCTCGATTTCCGGCACCATCCGCGATTCCTCAGGGGCCATCGTGCCCGAGGCGAAAGTGGAATCGGTCAACCGCAACACGGGAGTCGTAACGGCCGTACGGTCCAATCGTCAGGGACTCTTCTCCTTCGCCGCCCTGAACCCCGGCCAGTACCGCTTGAGCGTCGAGATGATCGGGTTTAAGAAGTCGACGCTCGAAAGGATCCAACTCGATGTAGGCGCCAAGCTGACCCTCGATGTCACGCTCGAGGTGGCAACGGCGGCGGGCAGCGTCGAAGTCGTCGCGGAGGCACGCACGGATCTTGCCTACGCCACCTCCTCGGTAGGCGGCGTTGTCGAAAGCAAGCGCGTGCTCGAATTGCCCATCACCAGCCGCAATGCCCTCACACTGGCCACCACCCAGGCCGGGACTTTCGGCAGCTACTTTTCCGGTGCTCGCATCGGCACCTTGAACATCCAGGTGGACGGCGTCAACACACAAGACGCACGCCTCAACCAGGGCCGGTCGAACCCGTTCTTCCTCAGCGTCGACCGCATCGCCGAGTTCCGCGTGGTCACCTCCCCGGCAGACGCGGAACTCGGACGCGGCAGCGGCCAAATCCAGATGATCACCCGCAGCGGCACTAACGAGTATCACGGCAGTTTGTTTGAGTACCATCGCAACACCGTTCTCAATGCAAATACCTTTTTCAACAATCTGCAGGGCAGCAACGCCGATGGCACGGCGATCGCTCCCCGCAACATCCTGGTGCGCAATCAGTTTGGCGCCCGGCTGGGCGGCCCGGTGGAGCTGCCAAAGCTCTACAACGGCCGCAACCGGACCTTCTTTCATGTCTTGTTCGAAGGCGAGCGCATCCGCCAGCGCTCGCGCGTCACCCGTACCGTCTTCACCGAACAGGCCCGGCAAGGCATCTTCCGCTTTTTCCCCGGCGTACAGAACGGCAATGCCAGCGCGCTGCGCCCCGTCGTCGATTTCTCCGGCAACCCGGTCGCACCAGCCGGGGCGACAGGCGCCCTGCAGACTGTCAATCTCTTCCAATTCGACCCCAACCGGACACGCCCCGACGCAAGCGGCCTCGTACGGTCGGCTCTCGATCTCATGCCGCTGCCGAACGTGTTCAACGCCGGCGATGGCCTCAACACGGCGGGCTTTACATGGATCCAGCCCTCGGGCTCGGACACGAACCAAATCAGCCTGAAGCTCGACCACAACTTCAGCGAACGGCAGCGCTTCACCTTCAGTTGGAATCGCGAGACGTCTCAATCCCCGAATGGATTCCAGAGCCAGCGTTTTCCCAATACCCCCGGTGGCGCGGTCGATTCCCCCGACAGCGCCTATGCCTTCAAGCTGTTCAGCGTGGTGCGGGCGAATTTGACCAATGAGATGACCGTGGGGGTTTTGCGCAGCCGCAGCCGCAGTCTCGCGCCCTGGGAAGTCGAAGGCGGCGCGGCGGCCTTGCCGCGCATCAACAACCAACCGTTTCTGCTCGACTTCGTCAGCATCACCGACCCGGTACTTACCGACAACGATCCCCAAGGCCGTTTGAGCCCCAACTATCAGTACAGCAACAATCTGAGTTGGATTCGGGGCAAGCATAACTTCAAGGCCGGGGCGGCGGTCTGGTTTACCTCGACGAACGGATTCAACAGCTTCGACGTCATGCCGCGCGTCAACATCGGCCAGGGCATCCTTCCCGTGGCGAACTTTCAAAACATTCCCGGCCTCGGCGCCAACCGCACTGCCGCCGAGAACATGCTCAATGACTTGAGCGGATCGGTGGCCAGCCTCATCCAGGCCTTCAACGCCCCAGGCGGCGCCAATCCGCAATACCTGGCCGGAGAATTCAAGGCGCGGGTTTGGCGCTCGCGCGAACACTATTTCTTCTTTAAGGACGATTGGCGGGTGAGCCGCCGTCTCACGCTGAACATCGGCCTGCGCTATGAGTTCTACCAGGTGCCGCACGACAAGAGCGGAAAAACCGCGGCCACCGTGGGCAGACAGGCGGGGCTGTTCGGCATCTCCGGCCGCGATGAGACGGCGATGTTCCGCCCTGGCGCCACGGGCGGCAGCCTGTCCCGCGTCGAATTGATTGGGCCCAAAACAGCAAATCCCGACGCTCTGCTGTTCCGGCCCGACCGCAATAATTTCGCCCCGGCCGTCGGCTTGAGCTGGTCCCTACCCTGGTTTGGCGAGAACAAGACGATCTTCCGCGCCGGCTACAGCATGGGCTATGAGCGGAATTCCCTGCGCATCATCGATGTCTTCAGCGGCGATCAGCCTGGGCTGCGCAATCGCGTGCTGCAGCCCGTGGCCACCTTCACGACCCTCGCCGGTGTGCGCTTGCCTCTGGTGCCCACGGCGGCCCCGCTCGAGGTGGTCCCCTTGAGCGATCGCCAGCAAACCTTGCGCGCCTTCGACGAAAACCTGCGCCAGCCTTACGTGCAGAACTGGAATGCCAGCCTGCAACGACAACTGCCGGGCGGCCTCCTGCTCGACATCCGCTATGTCGGCAACAAAGGAACGCGGGGCATTCGCGCCACCAACCTGAACGAGACGAACATCCTCGAGAACGGTATCCTCGACGCCTTCCGCCTCGCCCAAGCCGGCCAGGAGAGCCCGCTGCTCGACCGTCTGCTGCAGGGCCTCCGCGGCAGCGCCAGCGGATCCACCTTCATGCGCACCAACGCCACCCTGGCCGGCTTTCTGGCGGGCCAGAGCGTCGGCGCTTTTGCCAACTACATCAATACCCAACCCGTGGCCGGGCGCAACGGCGGCTTACTCACCGTCGGCGGATTTCCCGAAAACTTCGTCGTCGTTAACCCCCAGTTCGCCGCCGCCACGCTGGCCGGTAACTTCGCCAACTCCAGCTATCACAGCCTGCAAATCGATCTGAGCAAGCGCTTCGGCAACGGCCTCAGCGTGCAGGCTAACTATACCTGGGCCAAGGCCCTCGGCGAAGAAGAAGGCGCCGGACAGGAAATGCTCGATAGTTATCGTACCTGGCGCAACCGTGCGATCGAAAAACGGCTGCTCAGCTTCGGCGCCCCGCACGTGTACCGCGGCAACTGGCTTTATGACTTGCCCGTCGGACCGAAGCGGCGCTTCTTCGCTGGCACGCGCGGCCTGCTCGGCCGCCTGCTCGAACACTGGCAGATCGGGGCCATCCACAACATCTTCAGCGGCGTTCCGATTTCCTGGGATAGCGGCCGCAGTTCCTTCAACAATTTCTCGGGCGACAACACCGCCACCTTCACCGCGCCCGTGAGCGCCCACCTCGGACGCATTGAGAAGCGCGGCAACGGCGTATTCTTCTACGGCGGCCTGCAGAGCGTAACAGACCCAAGCGTGGCCTCGATCACCAACCTCAATAGCGTCCGGGATCGCAGCACCCTGCGCGCTATCGCTGACAAGGACGGCCGCGTCATCGCCGTCAATCCCGTGGCCGGCACCCTCGGCAGCTCACCCCTGCGTTACTTCTACGGCCCCGGCTATTTCGTGCTCGACATGAACCTGCTCAAGACAATCACAATTCGCGAACGGGTTCAATTGCAGATCGGGACAACCATCGACAACGTGCTAAACCGCGCCTGGTTCACCGACATGGATACTTTTCTGTCGAAGAATATCAACAACGTGAACTTCGGACAGATCACCGGCACCGACAACGGACCCCGCATCGTGATCCTCAACGCGCGGCTCAATTTCTAGCGCAGCGTCTCCTTCAGCCACTCCACCATCTTGCGCTTGTAGCCTTGTTGCGTGGGTTCCTTCTCCCAGGAGCCAACGCCGTGCGCTCCCCCCTCGACCACATAGACCTCGCAGGAAGCGCCCGCCTCCCTCATGGCCGAGCACATCCGCGGGCTATGGGGAAAGGGCACTTGCTTGTCCGCCGTCCCATGGATGAACAGAAAGGGCGGCATGTCCTTGCGGATGTGGCTGATCGCCGATGCCGGCTTCAGATCCGCTTTGCCGAGCCAGGACAGCGCATTCTCACTCAACTGGCCGAGCATGTCGCGGTGAAATTCCCAATCGCTCACGCCATAAAAATCGATCACCGCGCGCGGACGCAGCCGCCCCTTCGCCGTGGCGCCGTAGTACGCCACTATCGTGCCTCCCGCCGATTCCCCGGCAATGGCTATGCGCTTGGGATCGACGCGATATTGTTTGGCGTTACGCAGAACAAAATCCATTGCCGCCTTCAAGTCTTCTATCGGAGCGGGAAACTGATGCTGCGGCGCCAGCCGGTAATTGATCGAAAACCACGCAAATCCGGCCGCCGACAGCGGAGGAAATAACGGCGGAACATAGGTTTGTTTGTCACCGCGAATAAAGCCGCCACCATGCACGATGATCACGGCGGGATGGGGGCCCGGGCCATCGGGAATGGAAGCGTCGAGGGTTAAGGCGACACCCCCCGGCCGGGCGAACTCAATGTCCCGCAGCGGTTCAGCGGCGAGCAAAACAAGGATCGGCAAAAGCATTCGGGCCACCTCACTGGTGCCCCTAGCTTATCGAAACTTACTCTCCGCCCGCCGAGGACGTAGCCGGCGGATTCCCCGAGCGCGCCGGCTGCGCCTTCGGCAGCGGCTTGCGTGGCAGCATCGAGTCCCGGTTCGCCGCATGATAAGCAAAGCTGGCCAGAATGGCCGACATCTGCATCAGGTCGCCCTTCGGCACGCGGTCCATCGTATCCATGTTCGAGTGATGCGTGCGGGCCATGTAGTCAAGCGGGTCCTGGATGAACTGAAAGCCGGGAATACCAACGGCATCAAACGCCTGATGGTCCGTGCCGCCCGTATTCCGGTTGGTGATCGTCGTCGCGCCCAGGTCGGCAAAGGGGCTGAACCACTGGGCGAAGATGCTCCGCGTCATGTCGTTGCCCTGCGTGTAGATGCCGCGGATCTTGCCCGAGCCATTGTCGATATTGAAGTAAGCCGTGATTTTGTTGTGCTCCGGCTTGAGCTTCATGTCGGCGGGGTCGGCCAAATGCTGCTTTACGTAAGCCCGCGAACCATGCAGGCCCTGCTCTTCCGCGCTCCAGAAACCAAGCCGAATCGAACGCGAAGTCTCGAGCTTGAGCGCCTTCAGAATACGCGCCGCCTCCATCATCACCGCTACCCCGGTCGCGTTATCCGTCGCCCCCGTCGCTCCCTGCCAGGAATCGAGATGCCCGCCAAGCAGCACATACTCATCCTTGCGGCCCGTGCCCGGTATTTCGGCAACAACGTTGAAGCTCTTCGTCGTTTGATCGTAAAACTGCGCGGCGATATCGAACTCCAGCTGCACAGGAACCTTCTTGTCGAGCAGACGAATCACCCGGTTGTAGTTCTCCGCCGCAATCGCCACCGACGGCGGCGGAACCGGTTTGTCCTTCTCGTACGGGCCGCCCGAGCTGCCAAACACCGCACCCCCATCCCCCGCATAACTGGTGCGCACCACCACCAGCACACCCTCATCCTTCAGAAACTGATTGCGCTTGTCCCGGAAGGCCAGCATCTGCTCCCGGCTCATCGGCGCAGCCTGCCCCGGACGCGGAGCGCCAAACGGACTGGCCCCCGGCTCCGGCGCTTCGGCCAGCTTGGCGAGGTCTTCGGCCTGGTAACGGCGCCCTTGGGCCTTATCCGGCATCTCGAGCGTGCGCGGCGGATCAACCAGTACAATCTTGCCCTTCAACTTGCCCTTGTAGCGCTCCAGGTCGGCTGGAGTGTTCAGCACGGCATGCATCGCCTCCCCCTTCACCGGGCCGTTCGTGCCGGGCGTCCAGGCAAGCGGAAACCCAATCAACTCCGAGTAGGCCGGCTCGATCATGTGGCCGGCAAACTTGGAGTGCTGCCAGCCGCGGCCAAATTCAAAATCCTCAAATCGCACATCGGGGATTCCATGCTCGGTCAAACGCTTCTTGATATAGTCCGCCGCCCGCTGGTAGCCCGGTGAACCCGTGATACGCGGTCCATTGACATCGCAAAGATAAAACATGGTGTCCATGATTTGCGAGTGGGAGAAGGCCTCCTGCTTGATCATGTGAATCACGCTGAGATCGACGGCTTCCGAACTTTGAGCCGCCAAGGGAAAAAGCGAAGGCGCCGCGGCGGGTAGGGCGGCAAGAGAAAGGAAATTGCGTCTGCGCATGGGAATTACTGCGAGTGTAACAGCCCGATCCTGGCAGCTACAATGAGGGAGACCCGCTTGAAAATCACGATCTCGAAGGAAAATTATCTGAAAGCCATCGCCGAGGCCGAAAGCGAAGGCGAGATCGTAATTGCCGCCACGCTGGCGCGCTGGCTCAAGGTGAGCGCACCGGCCGTTACCATGGCCCTCAAGCGCTTGAAACGCGACCGGCTCATCAAGGTCGACGAAATCGGCGTGATTCATTTAACCGCCGAGGGGCGCGAAATCGCCCAGCGCCTCATCCGGCGCCATAACCTCATCGAACGCATGCTCACCGAAATTTTCGGCATGGAGTGGTACCGCGTGCACGAAGAGGCCGAACAACTCGAACACGCCGTCAGCGAGGAGTTTGAAAAGCGGCTGGTCGAAAAACTCGGCGAAAGTCCGCTCTGTCCGCATGGCAACCGCATGGGCATCGATTCCCCGCGCGAGCGCCGCGAATTGGGCTGGCTGCCGCTCGCCGAGGTCTCCCCAGGCCGCGAGGTGCGCGTCGAAAGCGCCTTCGAACGGGACCGCGACCTGCTCGAATACCTCCATGTTCTCGGCATCCGGCCCGGCGCTCACTTGCGCATGTTGGGCCGTAACGTCGACGAAACCGTCACCCTCGAAGTCAACGGCGAACGGGTTCCGCTCGGTCAGCCCGCCGCGCAAAAAGTTTGGGTCTCCGCCAGCTAGAGCGCCGCGATCATCCGCCTCAGACCGGTCTCGAGGTCCACCACCGGCTCCTAGGCAAGAATCCGTTTGGCCTTGCTGATATCCGGCTGCCGCCGCGCCGGATCGTTCTCCGGCAATGGCTGGAATTCGATCGGACTCTTCGTGCCCAGCAGCCGCTGGATTTCCTCGGCGAGTTCGAGCAGCGTGATCTCGTGTGGGTTGCCGAGGTTGACCGGTTCGCGCTCCTCCGACAGCCGCAGCCGGTTGAGCCCTTCGATCAGATCATCCACGTAACAGAAGCTGCGCGTTTGCCGGCCGTCCCCGAAGATCGTCAACGGCTTGCCCGCGCGGGCCCGCGACAGCAACGCCGGCACTACCCGGCCATCCTCCATCTTCACCCGCGGCCCGTAGGTGTTGAAGATACGGGCGATGTTCGTGCGCAGCCCATAGCGCCGATGAAAGGCCATCGTTATCGCTTCGGCGAAGCGCTTCGATTCGTCATAACAGGACCGCGGGCCGACCGGGTTTACATGGCCCCAATAGCTTTCCCGCTGCGGGTGCTCGAGCGGATCCCCGTAGCATTCGCTTGTCGAGGTCAACAGAAACCGCGCCTCGTGCCGGAGTGCAATTTCGAGTAAGTGGCGCGTGGCCGTCGAGCCGGTCTCGAGCGTTTCAATCGGATGGGCGAGATACTCCTTGGGGCTCGCCAACGGGGCCAGGTGCAGCACCCCGTCAAAGCCTCCCCAGCCTTGAGCCCGCCCCGGAAAACCGGAATCATTCACGTCAGCCTCAACAAAGCGCCATCGGCAGTGGCTTTCAAGATGCCTGACATTGGCCCGCGATCCGGTGATGAGTTTGTCCACACCCACAACGGAACAGCCTTCCGCCAATAAGCGATCCACCCAATGACTGCCGATAAAGCCCGCCGCTCCAGACATCAGAATGCGCGCTTTGCCTGGCTAACCCGGGGCGCGCCATGCTAGATTATTTGCGCAAGATGACAGAGCCAACACTAGGATTCAAGCTGTTACTCGCCGCCCTGATGACCGCCAGCTTAGGTGGCTTTTGCTGGCGTTTCCTGCCGATTCTGGGCCGCATCCGGGATTCACGGCCCGAACCAGGCTACAACCTCCGCGACTGGCCTAAAAGACTGTGGGTCTTCTTTTGGGAGGTGCTGCTGCAGTCCAAAGTGATTGCCCAACGCCCCCTGCCCGGATTCGCCCATGCCCTCGTCTTCTGGGGCTTTCTCGCCTTCGGCCTCGTGACGATTGATCACTTCGCCCGCGGCTTCGGCCTCCACTTGCTCAACCCCGGCGGCGGCTTCTCCCGCGCTTATTTCGCCCTCGCCGCTCTCTTCGCCCTCGGCACCGCGGCCGGTATCGCTGGTTTGTTCCTACGCCGTTTCCTCGTGCGCCCGCCCTGGCTCGGCGAAAAGGTTTCCATCGAAAGCGGCGTAATCGCCTCGCTGATCTTCGTGCTCATGCTGACCTACCTTTGGGACTGGTGGAACCATCCCGTCGGCGGCTGGGCCAACTGGTGGCTGCACACCCTCTCCCTGCTCGTTTTCCTGCCCTTGATCCCCCACACCAAACACCTGCACCTGGTCTTGAGCCCCGTGGCCATTCTCGCCGTGCGCGAGGGATTCTCCGCAATCCCGCCGCTCGACGGCGACGAGGACTTCGGCCTCGTGACGGGCAAGGACCTCACACAGATCACCGCCCTCCAGGCCTATTCTTGCGTCGAGTGCGGACGCTGCACCGAACACTGCCCCGCCTTCGCCACCGGCAAAGTCCTCAATCCGAAGGAAATCGCCCTCGGCGTGCGCTCTTACCTCAACGAGCACGGCGCCCAGTCCGAGGTTCCACTCTTTGCCGCCCACCTCTCCGCCGAGGCCGTCTACCAGTGCACCACCTGCGGCGCCTGCGAATTCCAGTGCCCCGTCGGCGTTCAACATCTCCCCCTCATCATCGGTTTGCGGCGCGGATCAACCAACACCGGCGAGTGGGATGACGCCTATGGCGCTAAGCTGTTCCGCAACCTCGAAAAGAATGGCAATCCCCTCGGACTCGCCGCCGCCGAGCGCGACAAGTTCGTCAAGCGTCTCGAACTCCCCCTGTTCGACGGCAGCCAGGATTATTGTCTCTGGCTTGGCTGCATGGGCAGCATGGATGGCCGCGGCCGCGAGATTATCGAAGCCCTCGTCCGCGTCATGCGCCACCTCAATCAGAGCTTCGGCGTGCTGAAAAAAGAAAAATGCACTGGCGACCCCGCCCGCCGCCTCGGCAACGACTTCAGCTTCAGCCAATTGGCCGAAGCCAACCTCGCCCAGATGCAGCCCTTCCGCGGCGAAGCAAAACGCTTCCGCCTCATCTCAATTTGCCCACACTGTGTGCGCACGATTCGGCAAGACTGGAAGTCCGCCGGCGATCCGCCGGAAATCGAACATCACAGCGAATTCCTGGCCCGCCATGAGCATCTCCTTCCCGCCCCCACCGAGCGCAAGCGCACCGTGTTTCACGACCCCTGCTACCTCGGCCGCTATCAGAATGTTTATGAGCAACCGCGCCAGATAGCCGCCGCTTCAGCCAGCGAACTGCTCGAGGCCCCGCGCCATCACGAGCGAAGCTTTTGCTGCGGCGCCGGCGGTGGCCTCGCCTTTCTCGGCGAAGAATCCGGCCAGCGCGTCAATGAAACACGCGCCCGCGAACTCGTCGCCACCGGAGCCGAAACCATCGCCACCGGCTGCCCGTTCTGCCAAACCATGTTCCAGGCAGCCTTGACTCAGATCGATGGCGCTAAACCCGCGCTAAAAGATGTCGCTGAACTGGCCGCCGACAGACTCCGTGTGCTAAATTGATGTCTGAATCTACTCGGCGTGGACGCGTAGCTCAATTGGCAGAGCAATTGACTCTTAATCAATAGGTTGAAGGTTCGATTCCTTCCGCGTTCACCATTAAAATCAATGACTTAGGGACCCGCGACTGGCGGGTTTTTTCGTTTCTTCGCCGCCATCAAGGCGCCACCCGCACCGATTTCAACAATTGAGCCAGCGAATTCAGCAGTGAAGTCGCCTTCGCCGGTGAAATCACCTGCGGCAGACCGTTAGCATCCTGCGTCACCTGCGAATCCGGATCGGCAAAGTTGAGATTGCGCTGTTTACCCTTTTCATCCATCACCTTCACGGTCAGAAAAACTTCCCCGCGCCCATTGGTCACAACCTGCGCGGAGATGAGATTCCGCAGCGGATAAGAAAAGTTCGCTTGGCTGCAACCAGCGGTCAAAGACCGGTAGCCGATCGTGTCCCGTCTCACGGTCAGTATCGCGCCGTGGGGGGCCACCAGGCTGTGATGTCGCCCAACAGCTATAGGGATTGACGATCCGGTGGCAAGGGCTTGGCGAGCCGCGGTGGCGCGACCGCCGGAGCAGCCGGAGCTACCGGCTGTGGCGGGGCCACCGTCGTGGTCTGGCTGCGAAGACGCACCAAGGGGTTCCCAGGCGCGGGCGCTTCACGAATCTGACTCACCGCCGCCGACCCTGGCATCAGGTAAATATCACCGATCACGCTCGAAACCGATCACGGGATCTGTCGGCCCTGAGAATCCTGGTTCCCCCGCTCGCGCACGCGATTGAAAACCTGATCCAGCGTTAGCCCTGGCCGGGTGATTGCTTCCACAAGATGCGAAGTAAACAGACCATTCTCCCCCCGCGGATTGTAGTCCGCCGTCTTGCCCAGCGTCGTGGCAAACGCGATAAAGGAACCCTTTCCCGAACCCATCGCCGCCAGTCCGCTACCCATTGCTCGGGTGGCCTCGAAGGGATTGTTCCCGCAGGCATCCAGCACGAGTATCACCACCCGGGCTCCCGCCCGCTCCAGCCTTTCCCGCACTCACGTGGCCGAGTAGGAAGCATACTTCGCATCCACCCCCTTCTTGGTATCGGATCTGCAGCCCATGCCCCGCGTAATAAAACAACACCAGGTCGCCGTCCTTCACCTTTCCGATCAGCCGGTTCACAGACCCTTCCAATACACGCAACGTGAGGTCGGTGGCAGTGGTGGTCTGAAATCCGGCTGCGCTCAGCGAAGCGGAAACCGAGCGCGCATCGTTCAGCGGATTCTTCAGCGGCCACGTCGGATAAGCGGCGTTGCCAATCACCAGTGCATGACGGCTATGGGCGGCCGTGACACTGAGGTCCCGCGGCGCCTGAGCCGTTATTAGGAGTAGCAATAGAGGCAGCATTTCTTAACGCGGATCCACGGCGAAAGCTTTTTCGCCGTTCAAATACCAGTTGGGGGATCCTTCTTCGATACGCATTTGCGCCGTGGCCCCATTGTCGTAGCGAACCTCCAGCACAACCCGGCCCCCAAGATCACGGATGCGCCAGCGGCCCGTGTTACCCCCACGGCCAACAGACGATCCGCTGGCCCCGGCCACATCGACGGCAACCATCGAACTCGATTCAAAACGGTATGTTCCATTGGAATTCAACCAGTGGCTCTTATCGGAACTCATCCCCTGACTCGCCCAGAACTGCCGCACACGCTTGCCCCGCAGTTTATTTAGCCAGCGCTGTGCCAACGCCGTATTATCGGCCAGCGACCCAGCCTCCGCCGGCGGCGGTGCCTTCGGTGGACTGATCGCTCCCACCAGCGAGCGCAGATTCATATCCTGAGCCCGCACCAAAGCCGACTGGCCCACAGCCACCACCACATAGCCGGTCGAGGCTTCACTCGCAATGTAGATATCAAAGCCCATGCGCTGACCGTTAGCTGGATTGGGAAAGTCCCAACGGTAAATCGAACCAAGCCGGCTGCCAA
>Ga0068877_10001132_pt1 | contig 22432 bp, 20 predicted proteins | sample NOAtaG_FD_66437 | JGI IMG/M metagenome (GOLD analysis project Ga0068877, IMG submission 66437) | Freshwater lake microbial communities from Lake Erie, under a cyanobacterial bloom - NOAA_Erie_Diel6S_1000h metaG | ecosystem: Environmental > Aquatic > Freshwater > Lake | place: USA: Ohio, Lake... | reverse complement strand
CTTCCACTTTGTCCGACTCAAATTGTGAGATATGGTCGGCGTCATAGTCGTATACAAAAACCCGGATCTCTTTTGCCTCCTCACGGGTGGGCATAATGGTAGGATTCACGTTCAGGATCTCTTTGGTTCTTTCCGTTCCAAAAAGCTGCTGAAGCCCCAGTATTTTCAGATAGTTTTTACCATTCATGAACAAAAGGTAAAAAGGAATGGGGAGATAAAAAAAGCAGGCTTATTTCAGATTGTCTCGGTACGCGCCCATAGTCTGGAGTATAACGGGATGAGCCGGGCCATCTGGTTTGAAACTGATGTTGCTGATCGGTTCTGCCGGGAAAACCTGGGCTGTCATCGCCACCTCGCCATCGCCAACATACAATTCGGCTATACTGGCATCAAAATACAACCTGAATTTCAGCGGGCCAGAGAGTTTGCCAGGAACCACGGCTTTATATACCGAAAGTTTCCTGAACGCATCGTTATCAAATCCTTTTGAGCCGGAACGATCGATCACCACCTCCCGGGCAGGAGTGTTGAATCGCACCACCAGGTCATTAGCGCCAACCACCATCTCCTGTGAGCCAGCCGCTCCCGTGTTCCATTCCCACTCAACCATAAAACTTTGACTATCTACAGGTATCGGCTTGTTTGAGTTCAGCCGGTCTTCTTTTGTCTTCAGTGTTGCAACTTCATCAACGGGATTTTGCAACAGGATCCAGTCATTTTCAACTTTTTTCAATTGCAGGGTGCGGGGTAACGACATGGTCCCGCGCCATTCGCCGGCGGGGATGGCACCTGCATAATTCCAGTTATTCGCCCAGCCGATGCTGATAGGGGCTTTGCCGGGAGGAAGATTGTTATATACGATGGCAGCATAGTAATCTGGACCATAATCCGGTCGGAGTATCTTATCTGGTGCAGACTCGTTGATGAATTTTGTTCCGTCGAACTCACCTACGAAATATTGCATATAGGGTGAAGGAGAGTGCATGAACACCCATTTAAATTTTCCGGGCACCCCAACCACCGGAACCCGGAACAGGTCAGGGCATTCCCATATGCCGGTGGTGTCGCCCGCAGGACCGAATTCACTGAGCAGGGTCCATGCTTTCAGCGATTTTGAACTGTAAAACTGGACCTTCTTTTCATGAGGCAGCATAACGGCCATGATCCATTTCTTGCTGGGTTGATGCCAGAAGACCTTTGGATCGCGGAAGTCTTTCTTTTCAAGGTCCAGGACGGGGTTGAACTTGAACTTGGTAAAACTGCGTCCCGAATCGAGACTGTAAGCAATATGTTGCGACTGGTTGGTATTGGGGATGTCAGCGGTATAAATAGCTACCATGGGAACCTGTCCCTCAACTTGGATAAAACCCGATGTGTTGAATGGGTCTACAACGGCGGAGCCGGAAAAAATGCCTGTGTTATTTTCTTCGGGAATAGCGACCGGCAGCTCTTTCCAATGAACGAGGTCAGTACTGACCGAATGCCCCCAGCTCATATGACCCCACTGGTTTCCGAAGGGATTGTATTGGTAAAACAGGTGATATTCGCCTGCATAGAAAACCAGGCCGTTGGGATCGTTGATCCAGTTTTTATTGGGGGTGAAGTGGTACCGGGGCCTGTATTTCTCTTTAAAGGCTTGTGATAAAACGATGTTATGGAATAAAAGGGCAAGAGAGACGATAACAAAACCTTTTCGCATCACAATTACTTTAGGGCAAGTTAATTTCTTTATTGATTAACTGGAACCCGTTGTTGCAAATTGTGGGTTAAGATACCAAAGCTGCCGCCCCAAAAACCCCGGCGCTGTCACCCAGGCTGGGTTTTAGTACAGGCACATCGAGCCGGTTGTTGAAGATATAGCGGCCAATGCTTTCAACGCCCAGGGAGTAGATGGAATCAATGTTTCCCACGCCGCCGCCGATCACGATCACATCGGGATCAAGCATATTGGTGATGGATGAAACGGCTTTTCCAAAGAAGTTATGAAGCCGGTCCAGGGTTTGTTGTGCAAACGGATCGCCGGGATCCTGAACGATCTGTTTCAGGGTTTTCTCCTGCCCGCTGATGGAATGATAAAAACGCTGGAGTGCGGGGCCCGACAAAACCGTTTCCACGCATCCGGTTTTACCGCAGTAGCACGAGCCACCCGATTCATCGAGAAAATTATGTCCCCATTCTCCGGCTATACCGTGTTTCCCATTCCATACTTTGCCATCGATCACGATACCGCCGCCCACTCCGGTTCCCATGATGATACCAAACACCATCCGTGCGTCGGGCGTTTTTTCTTTGACTACGCCCCAGTGTGTTTCGGCGAGAGCAAAACAGTTGGCATCATTGGCCAGCATAACCGGTATTCCCAGCTTCTCTTCGAGGTCCCGCTTGAGCGGCTGTCCATTCAGCGAGGTGCTGTTGCAGTTTTTCATGGTCTGCAGGATGGGATCTAAAACACCCGGGGTACCAAAACCAATGGTTTGGGGCGTTTCGCCTGATTTTTTTCGCATCAGGTCCACCAGGGCCGCGATTTTGTCAAGGATATGGTGATAGCCCCTATGCTCTTCCGTATCAACACGGTTTCGGATAATGGGCGTTGGGTTATGAAGCGAAGGAAGGATGACTCCCTCAATCTTGGTACCCCCAAGGTCAATGCCCCACAATGGTCCGTTATTCATGAATATACGACGCTTTTTTATCGATGGTAAGTTAGCGAAATCGAGTTGAAAAATCTATGTACATTTATAATATACATCACGCATATTCATTATTCCTCGCTTATACGTATAACATGTTTTCGTTTCCTGTTCGCATAGCTTTAATAGCCGCGCTTGGCGGATTCCTTTTTGGGTTTGAAACCGCGGTGATCTCCGGTGCAGAAAAAATAATCCAGGGCCTCTGGTCGCTCACACCTTTCTGGCAAGGGTTTACGGTAGCCTCGAGTCTCATTGGTACCGTGATCGGGTCATTGTTAGCAGGACCGCCAGCGCAAAAATTTGGCAGGAAGAAAGTATTGATCGCGATCGCCATTTTGTATTTACTATCGGCAGCCGGATGCGCCCTTTCCAGCAGCTGGTTGTTATTTGTGACGTTCCGCTTCATCGGGGGGATTGCAGTGGGAGCCTCTTCTGTAGTGGGCCCCATGTACATTTCAGAGATCGCGCCAGCGCATTTACGCGGCCGACTAGCCGGATTGTTTCAGGTGAATATCGTGCTGGGTATTTTTGTTGCGTATATCACCAACTACATATTTGCCGGATCGGGCGAAGATTCATGGCGTTGGATGTTAGGGGTCATGATGGTGCCTGCGGGCCTGTTTGTGATCCTGGTTCGCACCATCCCTGAGAGCCCGCGTTGGCTGATCCTCAACCACGAGGCAGAAAAAGCCATTCCCATCCTTAAACGAATCGGTGAGCCCGATACGGACCAGGCCATCCGGGAGATCAGGTTGTCCGTGACAGACATAAGGGAAAAACTTTTTCAGCGGAGGCATAGCAAGCCCATTTTATTCGCGGTGATACTGGCGATGTTCAACCAGCTTTCCGGCATTAACGCGATTATTTATTATGCGCCCCGCATTTTTGAAATGGCTGGCTTTGATCAATCGAACTCCTTCCTTCAACCGATCTATATAGGCGCGGCAAACTTGGTATTCACGTTGCTTGCGATGACCATGATCGACCGTTTTGGGAGGAAGAAACTGCTGATCATCGGCTCCTTTGGGATGATCCTTTTCCTTGGCCTTACCGCTTCGGCCTTCAGAAATCCCGGAGCTGCCGATCCCAATGTGATCTGGTACCTAATCGGATTCATTGGTTTTTTTGGCTTTTCTCAAGGAGCGGTGATCTGGGTGTTCATCTCCGAGATCTTCCCCAATTCCGTGCGCTCCCAGGGCGGTTCGCTGGGAAGCTTTACGCACTGGATCATGGCGGCCATCATATCCTGGTCGTTCCCTGTGATTGTTCAGGGCAGCGAACTGGGCGGGTATTATTCGTTCATCTTCTATACGCTGATGATGGTGCTCCACCTGGTATTCGTGTGGAAGTTCCTGCCTGAAACAAAGGGCAAAACGCTGGAAGAGATCGGTCAGTCGATGTGAGACGTTTACTAGAGTAGCTTGCGAGCATTTTCTAGGTCTTCGGGTGTGTCGATGCCGATGGCGCTGAATGCCGTGGTAATCATTCGGATCTTAACCCCGTTTTCGAGGTACCTGAGTTGCTCCAGTTTTTCCACCTGTTCCAGGCGGCCGATCTCCCAGCCTACAAAATCAAGTAGCGCTTTTTTCCTGTATCCATATACCCCGATGTGCCTGTGATAAGTGAACGACGCGGCAGGATCTCTCTTATAGGGTATGCATGACCGTGAAAAATAAAGTGCATTGCCCGCTTTGTCGGTGATGACTTTTACGATGTTCGGATTGTTGACTTCGTTTTCTTGGATCGGATGCATCAGCGAGGCAATATGGACCTCGGTATCGTTGAAAGAGTCCAGGAGCCTTGCCAACGGTTCTTTCTCCAGAAAGGGTTCATCACCCTGCACGTTGATGATCACGTCGATGTCAAGATCTTCTATGGCCTCTGCGATCCTGTCGCTGCCGCTTTCGTGTTCTTTCCGGCTCATCACGGCTTTGCCCCCATTTGAAACGATCTCATTGAAAATCATCTTACTATCGGTTGCCACAATAACGTCATCGAAAAGCGCAGTGGCCACCGTATTATCATAGGTGTGCCTGATCACTGTTTTATTGCCCAGTATCTGCATGAGCTTTGCAGGGAAGCGTGTAGCGGCGTAGCGCGCGGGGATAACAGCGATCTTTTTCATGCGCTAAAGATATTCGGAATTCCTGTTCTTTCGAAAACCGATCAGGACTCGTTAAGTTTCTGGAAGGGCTTTTTCAAGAGGGATATGAAATCCTCATCCTTTTCATTAGGATAGTATCGGTCAAGCCCGTATTTAATGTCTTTAGGTGCCAGCGTGCTGAACGTCCCGAGCATCCTGTCCCAGATGGAGAATACAGCGCCATAGTTGGTATCCGTGTAGGGCTGTTTCCAATGGTGATGCACCTTGTGCATATTGGGGGAGACCAGGAAATAACTGAGGAATTTATCAACTGCAGGTGGAAGCGAGATGTTGGCGTGGGTAAAGGTGGTGAAAAAAACCAGCAGGGTCTGGTAGATCATTACTGCGTACATGGGAACGCCTGCGATGAGGATGCCCAGCATGAAAAAGATACCACGGAATACGCTTTCGAGGGGATGATGCCTTAATCCGGTTGTGACGTCTACGTTATTATCGGAATGATGGATGATGTGCATGCGCCAGAACAGCGGGACCTGGTGTTCCACCATGTGTACCAGCCAGCCTCCAAAAAAATCAAGCACGAGGGCAGATATGACGATGGTCCAGAGCACATTTGCCTTCAGCCAGTAGACCAGTCCGAATTGTTCCTGTTTGGTCCAGTCGGCTATCATCAGGATCAGGATGGCGAGCAGTGTGTGGATCACAAAATGCATGATGGTGAAACTCAGATTGACAAAAGCGTGGCGGACTTTTGTTTTCTTGTATTTCATCGAGATCAGGGGAATGGCGCCTTCAATCACCCAAAGCAGCAGCATTCCGCCCACGAAGAAGGAGAGTCTTTGCAGGGGCCTGTTTTCGAGGCCGTTAAAAAACTGAAGGATGGAGTCCATAAATCAATTGGCTAATTAGCTGATTAACTAATTTACTAATTAAAGGAACAAAAGCACCTTTGAATTTAAGAATGAGCTAATGAGCTAATGAGCTAATCAGCTAATTATTTATTGGCTACTGGTTCAACATAAGCGGCATAACGAGCATCAGCAAATCTTCATTTTCCCCCTGGTCGGTGGGTTTGATGATACCCGCTTTGGTAGGCGTTGAAAGCTCCATGCGCACTTCCTCGCTTTCTGTGGCGGACATCATTTCGATCAGGAAGCGGGCGTTGAAAGCGATCTGCATATCTTCCCCATCGTACTGGCATTTCATTCTTTCGTTTCCTTCAAAGCTGAAGTCAACGTCTTGTGCAGTTAGCTGTAATTCAGAACCAGAGATGTTCAACGCTACCTGGTTGGTGCTCTTGTTACTGAAAATGCTTACACGCCTCAATGCGCTTTGGAAATCTGTGCGGAGGAGATTCATCTTATATGGATTGTCGCCCGGGATCACTACTTTATAATCGGGGAACCTCGCATCGATCAGGCGGCAGACCATTTGGGTTGATCCATGGTCAACAAAAAGATGGTTACCATTATAAGAAATGTTCAGTTCGTCTTCATTATCCGGCAAGGCGCTTTTCAATAAATTCAGCGGCTTGCGGGGAACGATAAAGCTGTCCGCTTTCGGGCAGCTCACATCGGTCCTTTTATATTTCACCAGGCGATGCGCGTCGGTAGCCACAACGGTGAGTCCTTTCTTGTCCAGCTCAAAGAAAACGCCCGTCATAGCTGGTCGAAGGTCATCGTTGCTTACGGCAAAAAGGGTTTTATTAATGGCGGTCAGCAATGCGGAAGAACTCATGCTGAACGACGTTGTGGTATCAGCAGAAGGCTCCTTTGGAAAATTGTCGGGGTTCTCGCCCATCACCTTATACTTACCGTTGTCGCTCGTGATCTCGATACCGAAATTCTTATCGATGTTAAAGGTCAACGGTTGCTCAGGTAAATTCTTCAGTGAATCCATGAGGATCTTTGCGGGGATACAAACTTTACCGCTATCTTTCGCTTCAATATCCATGTGGATCTTCATGACTGTTTCAAGGTCGGTCGCTACAACGGTCAGCCTGTTTTTTTCTATCTCAAATAGGAAGTCTTCAAGAATAGGCAGTACGGTATTTGCGTTGATCACACCATTGATCTGTTGCAGTTGTTTGAGGAGAGCAGACGCGGATACGATGAACTTCATGAAGTTTTTGTTTGTGAGCAAATATAAGGGGGTAGAATTTATTAAAATCCGTGATTTTTGAACATTTTACCCGTGATTCTTATTTACATTGTGTATCCATTTCAGAGTGGTAAAATCGATGTTTGACAAGCTTTTCGGTTGGTTCAGGAAAACGGCAGAACCCCGGCCAGATATAGTTTTTGGCAGGTACTCCGACAATAATAAGACCGTTAAGCAGGTGAACCGCTGGACGGAGGCCGACAATCTTTTTAAGGACCGCCAATATCAACAAAGCATCGATGCGTTTTTCGAGTATTTACGGGACGATCATGTCAGGAATGTGGAGACGGACCGTAAGGGTGAGATATTGAATTTTACCATTTACCAGGGATCGAAGGTAGTCAGGGGCATCTGTAACCATGAACGATTATCAGCGGAGGTCACGCTGGCCCGGATGCCCGAGCCCAGCATCCCGGTAATGCGCAGGCTTCTGGAGCAGAACTACCTATTGTACTATAGCAGGTATACGCTGGACAATAACAAGATCTGCATGCGGTTTGACAGCGAGATCGAAACAGCCAATCCCAATAAGCTTTATTATGGGCTGAAGGAACTGGCCACCAAGGCGGATAAGCAGGATGATCTTCTGGTTCAGGATTTTGCTTCACTTGAGCAGACCGACACGGATCATGTGGACCAGCTGCCCGATCGGGAGAAACAGGTTAAACTCGATTATTTCCGCAACTTCATCAAGGGCACCGTGGAATATATTGACACGCTGGACAAGGACAAGCTCGCTGGCGGGATCTCATATATGTTGCTGGCGTTGGGGTACAGGATTGACTACCTGATTGCGCCCGAGGGCAAGTTGTTGCAGGAAATGGAGAAGGTGATCAGCATCTATTTCAGCAAGGAGGAAAGGTCCGCGCAGGAAAAGAACCACCTGATGACGGAGGCTTTCCGTAAAATGCTGGACAAGAAAGACTATGAGATCCTGCCATACCTGTTCAGGTCCACCTCCACATTTTCCATTGTAGCGCCACAACCCCATAAGGTGATCGCCGATGCCATCAATACGGCGATACAAAATATGCTGTGGTACCGCGACAATAAATATCCGGAGATCGCCCGGCAAATCATGGAGTATGGCATATCATACTGCCAGTATTCTTACAGCTTGCCCAAACCCATGAGCCTGCTTGTTCAGATGTTCATGGAAATAAATTATCCGGATTACTTCATGCATCTTGACTTCCAAGGGAAATTGTACGATCCGGCCGCTAACCAATTTGAAAAACAGGAAATTGAAGACCACGTGGAGCAGATCATCAGCGCATGGACAGAAAAATACCCGAGCCTGGTGTGGAAAGCATCAAACATCAGGTACGACAATATCATTAGTTTTAATCAGAGTTTCCTGAACGAGATCCAGGGATTGAATTTCGAAGGAGCAAAATAAGGGAATGGAAGCCAGCACAGCGCAATCTATCATAGAGTCATTTCAGTACGTAGTGGTCCAGATCTCTACCCAAAGCGGCACGGGTACGGGCTTTTACGTGAAAGAGTTCGATCTGATCGTCACCAACCAGCATGTTGTAAAAGATTTTGCTGAAGTGACCATTATGGGAAAACATTTCTCAAAATCGATCTCCCGGGTTTTGTATACCGATTCGAAGCATGATCTCGCATTTCTTTTTCCCCCGGATCACGTGGAATTCCCCGAGATCAGGCTGGGAAATTATAACGATATCAAGGATGGAGACCCTGTGATCGCCATTGGCCACCCTTATGGCCTTAATTATTCCGCTACCCAGGGCGTGGTGAGTAAGATGAACAGGATCCGGGACGGCCTCAAATTCATCCAGATCGATGCGGCCATCAATCCAGGCAACAGCGGCGGACCACTGGTGAACCAGTATGGCCAAATCATAGGAGTCAATTCCTTTATCATCCGCGGCGGTGATAACCTGGGTTTCGCGCTTCCGGTCAACTATCTGACGGTAGCACTAAGCCTTTACCTGCCCCATAAAGGCAAGGCTTCATCGAGGTGTCCTTCCTGCGATTTTCTGGTGCTGGGTTCAAATATTGACTCAAATAGATATTGCCCCAGTTGTGGTACCGAAGTGACCCTCCCCCTGATCCCGGAGAAAGAAGCCGAAACCATTGGTATTCCCCGCATCATAGAGGATATCCTGGGCCAGTTGGGCAAGGATATCAAGCTCGCCCGCAATGGTGTGAATAATTGGGAAGTGAAAGAAGGATCCGCAAAGATCAAGATCAGTTATAATACCGACAGCTACTTTATTGCCGCAGATGCATTTCTCTGCCAGCTGCCCTCAGATGTCACCATGATCAAACCCCTTTACCAGTACCTGTTGAAAGAAAATCATCGGATCAACGGCCTTGTACTCAGTTGCTACCAACAGAATATTGTTCTGTCGAGCCTGACGTACGACCACGATTTGAACAAGCAAAATGGTACCGCCACCTTCGGTAACCTTTTCAGGAAAGCAGATGAGTACGATGATTTCCTGAAAAGGGAATTCGGCTGCCTGCAGCGGTTAGAGGAATAGAACCAATTGGCTAATTGGCTCATTGACTAATTAGCTAATTTTTTGTCCTGAGGATTGCCATTTACTGATCGACAGTGAATTTCAGAATGAGCCAATGAGCCAATGAGCCAATGAGTAAATTGAATAAAGACCAAGCCCTCCAAAAGCTCCGCCATTACTGTGGCTACCAGGAACGGTCGCACAAAGAGGTGAAGGACAAACTCTACAGCTTTGGTTTGTACAAGCAGGATGTTGAGGAGGCGATCGCTACACTTATTGAAGAGGACTATCTTAATGAGGAACGATACGCCACGGCATTTGCAGGGGGACATTTTCGAAGTAAACAATGGGGCCGCGTGAAGATCACATATGAACTCAGGCAAAAAGGAGTAAGTGCTTACTGTATCAACAAAGCCCTGAAAGAAATTGATGAAAACGACTACCTGGAGACCATCCGAAGCCTTGTCCAAAAGAAATCGGAGTCATTGCGTGGCGAGCGGTTGAATGCTTTCGCCCGCCAGCAGAAGATCATGAATTATATGATGCAGAAGGGATTTGAGCCCCCAATCATTCAACAGGTGCTGAAGGCGATGCATGTGCCCGAATAGGATCTCCAAAAGACCCCGTGCTCCCTGCTTTCCGGCTTCGTTCTAATTTTGGTAATTTACAGGGCTATGTCGTCATTAACCGTCAGTATCATACAAGCCAACCTGGCATGGGAGGATAAGGCAGCGAACCTGCGCATGTTTGAAGATCGGATCAACAGCCTGGGTCCCACAGAGCTCATTGTACTCCCGGAAATGTTCAGCACGGGGTTCAGTATGAAACCCAAAGAGTTGGCTGAAACCATGGCCGGGGATACTGTCACATGGATGAAGAAGCTGTCTGCTAACAGAAAAGCCATCATCACCGGCAGTCTGATCATAGAGGAGGATGGCGATTACTACAATCGTTTGGTATGGATGCTTCCAAACGGGCAGTATGGGTATTACGACAAGCGACATCTTTTTGGCTTTGCGGGTGAGCACCAACACTATGCTTCCGGCAATAAAAGGCTGATCGCTTCGGTAAAAGGCTGGAAGATCAATTTGCAGGTATGCTACGACCTTCGATTTCCTGTTTGGGCCAGGCAGCAGAACGCTCCCGAGGTTGAAATTGATGAAGAAGATTTCGGCGGTCCCCAGTTCGTTCCGCATGCACCTGCGGCGCCGGAATATGATATCCTGATCTATGTGGCCAATTGGCCCGAGAGACGGTCCCATGCCTGGAAAACATTGTTGCAGGCCCGCGCCATTGAAAACCAGTGTTATGTAGTTGGCGTCAATCGTGTGGGGCAGGACGGTAACGGGATCAACCACAGCGGCGACAGCATGATCGTGGATCCGCTCGGCGAAGTGCTGCATACTGCTCAGGATGAACATGTTCACACCCTCACCCTGAAGAAAGAAGACCTGGAATTGATCCGGTCGAAATTTCCGTTTCTCAAGGACGGCGATTCGTTTATGATCGTTTAATCAATTGGCTAATTAGCTCATTGACTCATTGGCTCATTGGTGGAGAATGGAATATAAAGGGGCTACTCAGGATTTTTTTTTGACCTGATGATCTCAAATGCTTTTTGCATTTTGAGGTCGATCATGTGTACCACGGCGCTCGAACTGGGTGGTACATATACATCAGGCGCTATGCCCCTGCCATTCTTGGGCGGATGATTGTACTGTATCAGCCTGAACAGGGGCATCCTTACCCTCACGCCGGTCTGAGGCAGGGTGATGTTCGGGATCATCAGGCCATTGTTGCCATGGCTGCCGCCGCTGGTCTCTTCTCCAATGAACAGCACGTTCTGCTGGCCCTTCATGGTTTGCGCGAATAGGGTCGACGCGGAGAATGTGGGCCCGGCGATCAGAACATAGATATTCCCGTTGTAAAAATTTTTCTTTTTGGGTTTATAGACATGCCGCTCCCAGTATTTGAAATGATATAGGCTGTCGTGCTTCCTGGATGTGAACAGACCGAGGGCCAGGCTATTGGCAAACCGGGCCTGGAAATACTTTCCATAGCTGCCGAATTTCCGGGTTACGGCATAGGCCGTGTCGGCCACTTTGAATGGGGTTTTGCGAAGGTATTGTGAGAGGCGGGTGTAGTTGTTCACCTTCCCACCGCCGTTGGTCCTGATATCGATCACCAGGTTTTCGATTTGTTCTTGTTGCAGTGTTCGGAACGAGGATCTGAAAAAGGCAGCAAGCCGGTTTCCGGAGTCAAAGGAGTTTAGGCTCATGATGGCCGAATGGGTGGATGAGTCAATGGTCAGTGATCGAACATCCTGCAGGCGTTCTTTTTTACTCCGCTTTTTCGGCCTGCTTTTTTTAACGTCGCGCTTCACAACTTTCTGCAGCGTATCCGTATAGGGATCATACAATGGCAGATCGACAACCCGCTGCTCCCCGATGCTGTCTGTATAATTCACCGTATAGGATTTCTTCAGGCCGAAGATGTTACGGTGGTATGATGGAAATGAATTAGAGATCCGGATATAGTTGATGTTTTCCGCATAGCCGTCGGTGGGCAGGTACCTGAACATGATATTGGTCATCTGTCTCGCATTGAGTCCGTCTATGCTGTTGATCACGGTGCCCCTTTTGATCAGGGAGTCTTTTCTGTTCAGGTTGGAGGTGACTACCATGGAATCACCCCAGACTTTCAGGAAGAGGGGAAATGAAGGGAGCCGGATGCCCCGCATCGCTTTATTGTATTTTTTAGAATAGTTGAAAGAAGTGTGGCCACATCGCACGCTGGCGGTAACCGGAGCTACAATGCGGAAACCGAATTGCTGTTCCGTCATGGAGTCTTTTAAGGCGGCCCTGTAGAAATTGAAGATCTGGTCAATAGAGTCTTTTGGCGTAAACCAGTACAGGGAGGGATGAAATTTTTCCATCATGGCACGCATGAGGTCGAAATCTTTCTGCAATGCTTCGGGTGCATATTTCTTAAGCGGGGTAAAACTCTTAAGATCTTTATTTGAGGGTGAAAGTTTATTGGCGCATGAAAGACAAAAGCATAGAGAAAAGCATACCAACACCATAGGCAAAATGCCCCTGGTATTCCTGGGTACGGCGATCTCCATTTTTTTCATTGGGTCCAATTTCATCAGTTTCTGAATGCGTTCCAACCTTGAGCGGTGATAGCATGCCGGTTTCCGCCTCTGGTGATAATGACTGCGCCGTCAATGGCATCAGTGACATAACCGATCACGCTGATCTGTTCGTTGAGGATCACTTTGTCGTGGTCCTCCTGGCGGATGGTAAACAGCAGTTCATAATCTTCGCCGCCGCTAAGAGCACATGCCGTAGGGTCGATCTCGAATTTATAGGCTGCCTTTCGCATGTCTTCGCTGACCGGCAATTTCTCTTCATAGATCACTGCGCCGGTTCCGCTTTGTTCGCAGATGTGCAGGATTTCCGAGCTGAGACCATCGCTGATATCCATCATGGAAGTGGGGACGATACCGGCCTCTTCGAAATAAGCGATGATATCTTTACGGGCCTCGGGCTTCAGCAACCTTCGTATAACATAGTCTTCGCCTTCCAGGTCAGGCTGTATCTGCGGATTTTCAAGAAAAATCTTCTTCTCCCTTTCGAGGAATAAAAGCCCTATATAGGCTGCGCCGAGGTCTCCCGAACAGCAGATCAGGTCGCCAATTTGGGCCCCTGACCTTTTCACTATTTTTTCAGCGGCTATTTCGCCGATGGCGGTTACCGATATGATGAAACCTTTTTGTGAAGATGCGGTATCACCGCCAATCAGGTCAACACCGTATTGCTCGCAGGCAGTATAGACACCATCGTAGAATTCTTCCAACCCCTCCACACTGAACCGGCTGCTCACGCCCAGGCTGAGCGTGATCTGCGTAGGCGTTGCGTTCATGGCGTAGAGATCGCTCAGGTTGACCACCACCGACTTATAGCCGAGGTGCTTCAAGGGGGTATACATCAGGTCGAAATGTACGCCTTCAATGAGCAGGTCCGTGGTGATAACGGTTTGTTTCCCGAAGTGATCGATCACGGCTGCATCATCGCCGACGCCCAATATGGATGAGGCGTTTTGAAGTTCAATATTCTTGGTCAGGTGCTTGATCAGTCCAAATTCACCATAAGTAGAGATCTCAGTTCTTTGTTCCATAGGTTATTTAATGTTTTTGATCCACTGGATAAGTTCATCGTGGATATGGCCATTGCTGGCAATGATCTTCTCCTGGTAGGGTGAGTACGTGTTGCCGATGAAGTCGGTGACCTTTCCGCCAGCTTCTTCTACGATCAGGAATCCTGCGGCGCTGTCCCAGGCATTCAGGTGATGTTCGAAGAACCCGTCGAAGCGGCCGCATGCTACCCAGCAAAGGTCTATCGCTGCTGAGCCAAGGCGCCTGACCGGAACACCGGCACGGATAAATCGTCCAAAAACGTCGAGCGGGCCATTCTCCTGTTCCAGATATGTGTATGGGAAACCGGTAACCAGTAAAGATTCCAACACGTTGGATTTCCTGCTGACGGTGATCGTTTTATTGTTCAATGTGGCGCCTTTGCCTTTTTCCGCAAAGAAGAATTCATCCATAAATGGATTGTATACCGCGCCCATGATCATGTCGCCATCTTTTTCAACACCGATGCTAACGCAACTGAGCGGAATGCCATTGGCATAATTGACGGTGCCGTCAATGGGGTCGATGATCCATTTCACGTTGGAGTCTTTGGGCAGGTCGCCCGATTCTTCCGTTAAAATGTAATGATCAGGAAACGATTCGCGGATGATGCCGATGATGAGTTTTTCGGAAGCATGATCCACTTCTGTAACGAGGTTGTTTACACCTTCTTTATTACTGATGGCAAAATCACGGGTAGAGAACTCCTTCATCAACTTGCCGCTTTCCAGAGCTGCGCGCACAAGTGTAGATTCTATCATGGGGCAAAGGTAATTTTTGTTGGGCAGAAAGCAGTATGGGGAAATCTGTGCAGGGAGCCAAAGGGGTTCAAAAATCAGCGCTCCGCTCTCTGGCCCTTATGCTCTATTTTTGACAAAACGAGTCTTTTTGCTTTCCGTCATCATTGTAAATTATAATGTCAAGTATTTCCTGGAGCAGTGCCTGTTCTCGGTCATGCGTGCCATGGATCAGGTGGAGGGGGAAGTGATCGTGGTTGATAATGCGTCGCAGGATGGAAGCAGGGAGCATCTACACGGGAAATTCCCAACCGTTCGCTTTATCTGGAACAAGGAAAATCTGGGTTTTGCCAGGGCCAACAATGAAGCCCTTGCTGTTGCCAGGGGGGAGTATATCCTGTTCCTGAATCCTGACACCATTGTGGCGGAAGACAGTTTTTCAACCTGTATCCGTTTTCTCGAGAAACATAAAGATGCGGGTGCCGTAGGCGTGCAAATGATCGACGGCTGCGGCAAATTCCTCAAGGAGAGCAAGCGGGCATATCCTACGCTGGCCGCTTCCTTCTATAAATTAAGCGGTTTATCTTCTTTGTTTCCTTCTTCCCCCACGTTCTCAAAATACCACCTGGGCCACCTGGACCCCATGAAAGACCATGAGGTGGACGTGCTATCGGGCGCTTTCTTCATGGCCAGGAAAGCAGTTTTGGAGAGAACCGGGGGGTTCGACGAGCATTTCTTCATGTACGGGGAGGATATTGACCTGAGTTACCGCATCCAGAAGCTGGGATACCACAATTACTACTGCGCGAGGACTACTATTATCCATTTTAAGGGAGAAAGCACCAGGAAGGGCTCACTGAACTATGTCAGGATGTTCTACCTCGCCATGATCATCTTTGTTCAGAAACATTATACAGGTATAACGGCAAAACTTTTCCGAATTGTTCTAAAAATTGCGATCTGGGCCCGGGCAGCGCTCTCCGTTTTTGCGGGGCTGATCAGGCATAACGGACTGCCTATGATCGATGCGGTGAACACCCTGTTTGCCGTGATCTCGGCTACCTGGTTCTGGAACCGGTTTGTAAAGCCGGAGACGGTGTATGAGCGGGAGCTGCTGCTTTTTGCGTTTCCGGCGTTTACCCTCATTTTCCTGGTCGTTGCTTATTATGCCGGACTGTACGATCGGCAACAGAAAAAAGGCCGGGTGATCCACTCCACTATTTTCTCCGTGGTCATCGTGCTTGCCCTCTACTCCCTGTTACCCGAGAAATATCGGTTTTCGCGGGGGATCCTGTTGTTGGGTTCACTGTTCTCATTTATTCTATTGGGAATAAACAGGATCTTATTGCGCAAGTGGGGCTGGATAGAGGAAGAGGAGGATGAGAAACTGGGGACCGTGATTGTTGGGACGGGTACGGAGTATGACGAAGTCACCAGGCTGATGCAGGTGGCAGACAAGGAGGAAAGGGTTTTAGGAAGAATAGCGCTGGCCAAAGACGGACAAGCTTCGATTACCACATTAGATAAGCTTGGTGAATTCCTGCACGAGGTCCCCCTTAGGGAGATCATCTTTTGCCAGGGTGAGCTCAGCTTCAAGAACATCATTGAAAGATCGGCGCAGCTCAATACTGACTTGCGGGTTCGAATCCATGCCATGGGTTCGGGAGCCATTGTTGGAAGTGATTCCAGGAGAACATCGGGAAAAACAGTTTCTGCGGAGCAGGCGTATGCGATTGCCACGCCGGAGGAGAAAAGATTTAAACGGTTATTGGATGTGGTTGTAAGTATGTTCATGTTTTTAACTTTCCCCATTCATTTTTTCGTCGTGAAATATCCGTTAGGCTTGATTTCAAACGCCTGGGAGGTGCTGACCGGACAAAAAACATGGGTAGGATACAGCGGCAGCAGTATGCATGGGCTGCCGGCACTGAAGGAAGGTATTATCGGCACCAATGCCTTGCCTGTACAACACGGGAATCGCAGTGAAGACAGCCTTTTGATGCTTGATCAGTTGTATGCCCAAAACTATCATGTGTATCGTGATCTGCACCTGATATCTAAAGGATACAGGTGGTTGGGAACATGATAAATGGCTGATATATTTTTGCCGAATAACCTATCTTGCATCCAATGTCGCTCATCGAGTTTAACTTGCCGCCGTCGATTGCCAGAGCGCTGAAGCTTCCACAGAATTCACCCAAGCGCCAGCAGATCAGGGTTCTAAAAAAACTACTGAAGACGGCACGTTATACAGAATTCGGACAACAGTTCAGATTTGATGAGATCCTTCTTAATCGGCATCCCGGAAGGAAATTCCAGGAGCTGGTTCCGACGTACGATTACAGCAAGATCCACCGCGACTGGTGGCATAAGACATTGGATGGAGTTCCCGATGTTTGCTGGCCCGGTAAGATCAAATATTTCGCGCTCAGCTCGGGCACCTCGGAGTCTGCCAGCAAATACATTCCTATCACCAATGACCTCATGCGTGGTAACCGCATTGCCATGATCAAGCAATTGCTTACCCTTCGCAGTTACGATGTGCCCTGGAAAAATGTGGGCAGTGGCTTCCTGATGCTGGGGGGCAGTACCGATCTTCAAAAAGGCCCTGGATATTACGCAGGGGACCTGAGTGGGATCACGGCGAAAAAAGCGCCGTTGTGGTTTTCTCCGTTTTATAAACCAGGCAAAAAAATTGCCAGGACCACAGATTGGAACAGCAAGTTGGAGCAGATCGTACAGGAAGCTCCCAATTGGGATATCGGGTTCCTTACCGGTGTTCCCGCATGGATGCAGATGTGTATGGAAATGATCATTGAGCGATACAAGCTCAATAATATACACGACATCTGGCCGAATCTGCAGATCTTCGCCCATGGTGGCGTTGCCTTCGAGCCCTACAAAAAAGGTTTTGAGAAACTGCTTGCCCATCCATTAATCTATATTGAAACCTATCTGGCTTCTGAAGGATATATCGCATACCAGGACCGGCAGGATGCGGATGGGATGAAGCTCATCATCAATGAGCATATATTTTTTGAGTTTGTTCCGTTCGACGAGAAGAACTTTGATCAGGACGGGAATATGGTTGAGAGACCGGAGGCATTGATGATCCACGAAGTGGAGGCCAATAAAGATTACGCTATCCTCCTCAGCACGTCTGCGGGGGCTTGGAGATATCTCATTGGAGATACGATCCGCTTTGTGAACCTGGACCGGTGCGAGATCATCATCACGGGCCGGACAAAGCATTTCCTCAGCCTCGTTGGCGAACATCTCAGTGTGGACAATATGAATAAGGCTCTTCAGCTGGCCAGCGAAGAGATGAATATCCATATCCCTGAGTTTACTGTGGCCGGGGTTCCCTATGGTAGTTTCTTTGCCCACCACTGGTACCTGGCTTGTGATAGCCCCGTGAACGCAGAGGAGCTGAAAACCATCCTTGACGGAAAGCTGAAGGAGTTGAACGATGATTATGCAGTGGAAAGAAAGAGCGCATTGAAAGAGCTCATCGTGGATGTTTTCCCTGAAAAAACGTTCATGGACTTTATGGCTTCAAAAGGCAAGGTTGGCGGGCAACATAAATTTCCCAGGGTCTTGAAAGGCGGATTGCTGCAGGAATGGCAGCAGTTCACAGGTAACAAACAACCTACAGTAGGATCATAATGCTGGAAGCCATCGTCAAGGGTATAGGCCTCGGTCTGCTTCTTGTCCTCTCCGTGGGCCCGGTCATCTTCACCATCATAAAACAGAGCATTAACAACGGGCATAAAGGGGGATTTAGTTTTGTGGCCGGTGTCTGGATCAGCGATCTCTTGCTTGTTTTGCTGAGCAATTTTTTTTCCGAGCTGGTCAAGGAATTACTCGAGTTCCGCCATGCCATTGCCTATGTAGGCAGCACCTTCCTGGCGTGCATGGGGATCTATTACATCTTCTTCAAAAAAGTAACGTTGCAGGCGGGAGAGACTGAACTGGTGAGGACATTTACCAAAACTGATTTTTCCAGGATCGCCCTTTCGGGTTTTCTTATCAACACACTCAACCCCAGCGTGCTGATCTTTTGGCTGGTCAATGCTACTGCGTTTGCCACCATACATAGTTTCTGGGAGCGCATGGTGATTTTTTCGGTATGCCTGGGCTTGAATATGCTGGCAGATGTTTTTAAAGTACTTGGCGCCGGTAAGATCAGGAACAGTCTTACGCCCAGGCATATTTTGTTGATCAACAAGATTTCAGGGACAATACTGGTTATCTTCGCTTCAGTGTTGTTATACAGCGCGATATTTTTACGTAATTAAGAGGTTGATCATGAAGAAATGCATCACTATGATTTTCCTGGTGTTCACCACCGCTGCCCTGTTTGCACAAACGGGGTCCTTTGATATGCTGGTACTTCGCAACAGCCAGAACAGAACGGTGAAGTCTTACTTCTCCGGCAAAACGATCGAATTTGGGGCCAGTAACGGCCGCGTGATCGGAGGGATGATCCGGAAGATAGAGCGGGACACGCTGTTCATCCAGCAATATGATATCCGACAGGCTTACACGATGTGGGGCACGCAGGTGCAGGATACCCTATCCGTCTATTTTCTCCCCTACCATTATAATGAGATTTTATGGATCCGAAAAGATAAGGCCGGTTTTGAGCTGCTTCGGAGTGGGACCTTGTTTATGGTGGGTGGTTCAGCCTATACGGCCCTGCACCTGATCAATGCAGCCTATCAGAAAGAGCCCGTGATCTGGAGTACGGTAGCCATATCAACAGGCATTGCTGCAGCTGGTTTTGTTATGAGTAAGTTGCGGAAAAGAAGATATACGATCGGGGGAAGTTACCAACTGAAATACATCAACACATCCACGGAGCCGGCCACCTCAAAATGAGCCTTTACCGATGTTTAGAATAATCAGGAAGATCTTATTGTTTCTATTTGTTTCCCATTTTCTTTATCTCATTGTTCTGATCTGGATCAATCCTCCCATTACCCTTACGCAGGTGGGCAGTATTCTTCAGGGCCATGGACTGAAACGCGACTATGTTGGCCGAACCAGTATTTCTGCCAATGCCAAGCTTGCGGTGATGGCGTCTGAGGATCAGATCTTCCCGGACCACGATGGCTTCGATTTTAAAAGTATCAAGAAGGCGATGGCTTATAACGAGAAAAAGCCTGGCCGTGTTCGGGGCGCTTCAACCATCAGCCAGCAGGTAGCGAAGAATGTTTTTCTCTGGCAGGGCAGAAGCTGGGTCAGGAAGGGGCTTGAAGTTTATTTCACGTTCATGATCGAATTGTTTTGGAGCAAACAGCGCATCCTGGAAATGTACCTGAACGTGGCAGAAATGGGCAAGGGGATCTTTGGTATTGAAGCGGCATCGCAGGCTTATTTCAATAAGCCCGCAAAGAACCTGACCCGCAACGAAGCCGCGATGATCGCAGCCTGTCTTCCCAATCCGAAAAAATATTCGGTCAAGCCGCCCTCGCGCTACGTGTCCATACGTTCCCGCTGGGTGCTCCGGCAGATGAGCCATCTGGACAGTGATCCGGAGGTGAAAGCGATTATTGAACCGTAATGTGGTGAATGTGATGAATATGGTGAATGCGGGAATGAATGTGGGAATGTGAAGAATACTTCAAGAACAAAGCTTGGTGTTTCAGGGAATAAGAACCTCCCTCGACGAACTATTGAGTGTTGGCCATCCCGGTATGCATGATTCTATCGCCCATTTGTAACGGTATGTACCCGGCTTTACGGAGGATAGATCCACGTCAATGGCGAAGGATGAAGGATTTTCACCACTATAGATGCCCAGGAATTTTTTCCCTTTCAAGGTATATGCCACATCATTATCATGCGCGTATAAAGCGAGGAAGACCGGTGTCTGGCTCTTAGCAAATCGTTTGGTCATCTTACCCCCTAACCTGACGCGCAGTGTTTTCCCATTGATGATGGCGGCATTCTTTTGTTCTTCCAGGAAAATGTTGGAATGGGAGTAAAAAGAGTCTACAATTCTTGAGTGCATGGGCTTTCTCTCATTTGGCAGACTGTCCGGGTAAAGTCCCAGATCATCGGGGTAAACCAATAATACTTTTTTCCCCTGCAACTCATCTTCGAGTGGCCAGAAATTGTAGTTGCTTCTTCGGTATTGAATGGTATTGAGCGAAAATGAAGGCTTCCCTGTGTAGAACCAATACTGCGATGCGCGCTGATAGGAATTTGGAAATACTACAGGCAGGTATTTCGCGCTGTCTTTAATGGCCTGGGCCCATTCCCTGGTTTTATGGAACTCATCTTTTTTCAACCAGGTCAGGGGCTTCACATCTGCCATCATATAAATACGGGTGGCGAAGGCAATGACCAGGGAAGGCACCAGCATCCAAAACACCCATTTTCTCCAATCGGGTCTTTCGCTAATATGCTGGTGGGCGAGTACGATCAGGCCCACGAAAGCGGGCACGGTCCAGTTTGCTTCCGAGCGACCCTTGAACGTGGCGATGAGGAATAGCCCGAAAATGCCCAGCGTACTCCATTTCAGTGTTTTCTCAAATGTGTTGGCGGGTTTTTTATTGAAGGCTGCATAGAGGATCAGCCAACCGATCAGTGGTCCGGCAAGGAGCAGCTGTCCGGTGATGTATTGCAGGGAGAATTCGAACTGGTATTGGGTCGCGTTCCGCTCAAACAAATGATAGTTTACTGATGGGAGGTCATGCTGGATCTGCCAGATAATGTGGGGCAGAAACAGTGAGAAGGCAACCGCGGCAGCGAGGTAGGATTGCCATTTCCTCAACAGTCCGGGGTTTGCCACCAGGGTAAAGAAAATGATCAGCACTCCGTGGTATTTGCTGTATAACATGCAGGCCATGACCAGGCCGAGTAGCAGGCTGTTCTTCCAATTGGGTCCGGCGAGGAAGTTTTTCAGGACCGTGAAATAGAGGGCGATGAAAAACATCAGGGGCAGGTCGGGCACCGCGAGGATACTGCCGATTTGCAGGAGGAACATGGAGGCCGCTATGGAGTAAAACAAAAGATCATCTCGTTTCTCACAGAGCTTGTCAATCAGGTAGAGGGTGAGCGTGCTCATCAGCACGATGAAAAACCGAACCCCGAATTCATTATGAAACAGGGAATCCCCTGCCTTGATCAGCAGGGCGATCATGGGCGGATGATCGTAATAGCCCCAGTCGGGGAATTTGGAATAGACCCAGTAATAAGCTTCATCGTCGAGCAGTCCGGTATTCTTTGCCAGCAGGAGGTTCAGGATCAACCAAGACAGGTAAAAAAGATCGCGGGCCTTGGATCGGATAAAATTCATGGGCGAATGGTAAGGTTAGGAAGAAAATGGTGTATGCCGGCCAGTGCTGCCTGCAGTCGTTCCTCATCGTTCCCTGAGATGTTTACCCAGGGAACATGCTGGTTCACCAGGATATCTTTATACATGAGGTACAGCTTTTGTCGGGTGTCATGGTCGGGGTACTCACGAAGTTCGTCTTTTGTCCATGGCAGGTCCGTATTGCAGAGCAGGTAAAGGTCATAGGGCCTTGCTACGATTTGTTCCAGGATGAAGGGGTGGCAATTACCAAATACGAATTCGCACCATACTTTCATCACATACATATTGGTGTCCACCAGCAACAACGGTATCTTGGTCTGGCGGTTTTGCTGTTCATTCCATTCCTTGTCGGCCAGGATCGCATATTCATCTTCCAGAGCCAATTGTCCCTTTGAAATGGTGAGGAGGTCGTTGTACGTATAGGAAGTGCCGTAAGCCAGGAGGTATTCACGGGCGAATTCGGGGCACCATGGCGCGTCGAAATGCTGTGAAAGTTCCTCGCAGAGTGTGCTCTTACCCGTGGATTCCGGTCCGATCACCACAATGCGTTTTACCGCAGGAGCCTGGATGGCGTTTGACCTATCATGACATCCCGGTATGGTGGCTTCGGTTTTCAGTTAATGTATTTGAAGAGTTGATAAGGCCTTTTCGATTTACAAGTTGTATTCAAAATTAGCTCATGCATGATTAATGGAATTGGCAATCTTCGGGAATTAGCCAATTAGCCAAT
>Ga0068877_10001129_pt1 | contig 22448 bp, 24 predicted proteins | sample NOAtaG_FD_66437 | JGI IMG/M metagenome (GOLD analysis project Ga0068877, IMG submission 66437) | Freshwater lake microbial communities from Lake Erie, under a cyanobacterial bloom - NOAA_Erie_Diel6S_1000h metaG | ecosystem: Environmental > Aquatic > Freshwater > Lake | place: USA: Ohio, Lake... | reverse complement strand
CGGCGGCCGAAGGGCACGCGCTGGCCGTGCGCCAGCGGCAGGTCGACACCCTCGGCGCCGGCCGCGGCCGCCAGGCCGATGCGGCTGCCGCTGCGCTGGCGGTGCAGCCAGGCGGCCGTGACGTGGTCGGCATGCACATGGGTGTCGAGCGTGGCCACGAGCGTGAGGTCCAGTTCGCGCAGCAGCGCGGCGTCGCGCCGGGCCTGCTCGAACACGGGGTCGATCAGCACAGCCTGCTTCGTGGCCGGGTCGGCCAGCAGGTACGTGTAGGTCGACGAGGTGGCGTCGGCCAGCTGGCGCAGCAGCAGTTCAGCGACGGCCATCGACCACGTCCACCAGCAGCAGGCCCGCCAGCATGGCGAGCACGAACAGCCACACATCGGCCAGGCCCGCGGCCAAGGCCACGATGGCCGGCCCGGGGCACAGGCCCGCCAGCCCCCAGCCGATGCCGAACGGCAGCCCGCCGAGCAGCAGCCGCGCATCGATGCCGCGCGCGGCGGGCCACTGCACCGGCTCGCCCGCGAGCGTCCGGCCCCGCCGCCTGGCCCAGGCGAAGGGCACCAGCGCCACGGCAATGGCGCCGCCCATCACGAGCGCCAGGCTCGGGTCCCAGGTGCCGGCCAGGTCGAGGAAGGCCAGCACCTTGGCGGGGTCGGTCATGCCGGCGGCGATGAGGCCGAGGCCGAACACCAGGCCGGCGGCCAAGGGGGCGACGAGGTTCAGGGTGTTCCGCATGGCATCAGCCCGCCAGCACGTGGCGGACCACGAACACGGTGGCAAAACCCGCCGCCATGAACACCAGCACGTTGGCCAGCGAGCGCACCGACAGCCGCGCCAGCCCGCACACGCCGTGGCCGCTGGTGCAGCCGTTGGCCAGCCGCGTGCCCACGCCCACCAGCAGGCCAGCGGCCACGAGCACGCCAGGGCTGGCCGACAGCGTGGCCGCGGGCAGCGGCGCCACCAGGCTCCACGCCAGCGGCGCCAGCACCAGCCCCAGCACGAACAGCAGCTGCGGCCGCTGCAGCGCCAGCGGCGTGCGCTGCCACAGCGCCTGCAGCGGCGCAGCCAGGATGCCGGTGATGCCCGCGATGCGCCCACTGAGCAGCAGAAACATCGCCGAAGCCAGCCCGATGAGCGCGCCGCCAATCAAGGCAGACGCGGGCGAAAACGAAACCCAGTCGATAGTCATGCCGCCATCGTATGCCGACCGCGGGCATGGCCCAGTCACCCGCGCGGATCCGGCTCCGCCGGTCCGCCGCGGAGCATCCCCCTCGGGGGGCAGCGAACGAAGTGAGCTTGGGGGCCTATACCTGCATGTTCATGATCTCGCTGTAGGCCTGCACCAGGCGGTTGCGCACCTGCAGCGTGGCCTGGAAGCCAATCTGGGCCTTCTGCATGGCCACCATGGTTTCCTCGAGGCTGACCTCGGGGTTGCCCAGCGTCACCTCGCGCTGCAGCCGGCTGGCTTCCATCTGGCTGCGGCTCACGTCCTGCAGCGCCGACGACATGGCGGCCTTGAAGCCACCCTGCACGCCTTGCGCGCCCTGTGCGCCCCCGGTCGCGGGCATGCCGTCCGGGCGCAGCCCCGCACGGGCCACGGCGGCCTGGAAGTCGAAAGGCTTGATACGCAGATCGGACATCGTGGGGCGGACTGTAGGGTCGTCCCCGTGCCGCCGTGGCGCGAAGAGGACCGTCTTCCCCCGCTTGTTCCGGCTTCAGTTCCGGCGCGCTGCCGCCAACATCCAGCCCATGGAAAACGCCGTCGCCACGACCGCCCCGAACGCGGCCGTCCTCATGCCCTCAGGCACCCCCGTCGCAGGGTCCACGCTCGGCCAGCGCTGGAGCACCTTGCCACGGGGCACGCAATTCGGCGCGGTCTTCGGCGTGCTGGCGCTGCTGGCCATCCTGGTGGCGATGTCGTTCACCGCCAAGACCGGCGACTACCGCGTGCTGTTCCCGCAGCTGTCCGACAAGGACGGCGGCGCCGTCATCGACCGGCTGGCGCAGATGAACGTGCCCTACAGAATAGCCGACGGCGGCAGCTCGATCATGGTGCCGGGCTCGCGCGTGCACGAGCTGCGCATGAAGCTGGCGCAGGCCGGCCTGCCCTCGTCGGGCCCCAGTGCGGCGGCCGGCAGCGGTGGCTACGAGCTGCTCGACAAGAACAGCTTCGGCCAGACCCAGGTGCAGGAGCGCATGAAGATCCAGCGCGCCATCGAAGGCGAGCTGACCACCACCATCCAGTCGCTCGACTCCGTCAAGTCGGCCCGCGTGCACCTGGCGCTGCCGGCGCAGAACGGCTTTTTCCGCGAGCAGCAGAAGCCCAGCGCCAGCGTGGTGCTGAACCTGCACCCAGGCCGCACGCTCGACCGCGCCCAGGTCGCCGGCATCGTGAAGCTGGTGTCGGGCAGCGTGCCCGAGCTCTCGCCCAAGGCGGTGAGCGTGGTCGACAGCACCGGCGCGCTGCTCTCGGCCGCCGGTGACGACGAGACCCAGCTCGGTCTGGACTCGCAACAGCTGCAGTACCGCCGCGAACTCGAGGCGACGCACCACAAGCGCATCCTCGCGCTGCTCGAGCCCGTGGTCGGTGGCGACAACGTGCGCGCCACCGTCACCGCTGACGTCGACTTCTCGCAGGTCATGCAGACGGCCGAGGCCTACGCGCCCAACCAGGGTGCCGACGCCAAGGCCGCGGTGCGCGAGCAGCGCAGCGAAGAGAGCAACCAACCGCAGGCCGCCGCCGGCGGCGTGCCCGGTGCCGTGGCCAACCAGCCGCCGGTGCCGGCGCAGGCGCCCATCAACGGCGCGGCGCAGCCGCTCGGGGCCCAGCAGGCCGGTGGTGCTGGCGCGGCCACGCGGCGCGAGGCCGCGACCCGCTTCGAGGTCGACAAGACCACCACCGTCACGCGCCAGGCCGTGGGCCAGGTGCGGCGGCTCAACGCCGCGGTCGTCGTCAACCACCGCTCGACCACCGACGCGCGGGGCAAGACCTCGACGCAACCGCTGTCGGACAAGGAGCTGCAGGAACTCACCGCGCTCGTGCAGCAGGGCATCGGCTTCAACGCCGACCGCGGCGACGTCGTCAAGGTCGTCAACGTGCCGTTCCGCACCGAGCCCGTGACGCCGCCCGAGGCCACCCCACTGTGGCAGCAGCCCTGGCTGCTGGACCTGCTGCGCAGCGCGGCCGCACCCTTCGCGCTGGCGCTGGTGGCGCTGGTGGTGGTGTTCAAGCTCATCAAGCCGGCGATGACGCAGATGCTGGCCCCGCCGCCGCCCCCGCCCGCGCAGCCGCCGGGCAGCCAGCTCGACGAGGTCGTCGGTGCCGAGCCGCTGCCGTTGATGGCGCCCCAGCCCCAGTACGTCAGCAAGATCGAATCGGCCCGCGCCATGGCGCGGCAGAACCCGGCGGCGGTGGCGAGCATCGTGCGCGGATGGGTCAACGGCGAAAAGGCCTGACGGAACACACACATGGCAGCCAGCATGGACGACCAGGGCCTCGAGGACGCAGCGATCCTGCTGATGAGCCTGGGCGAGGAAGAAGCCGCCGAGGTCTTCAAGCACCTGGCACCGAAGGAAGTGCAGCGCCTGGGCGAGACCATCGCCAAGATGAAGGCGGTGCCGCGCGAGCGCATCGAGAAGGTCATCGACAGCTTCGAGACCATGGCGGCCAACGAAAGCATGCTGGTGGCCGACAGCAACGAGTACGTCAAGGCCGTGCTGCGCAAGGCGCTGGGTGATGACAAGGCGAATCTGCTGATCGACCGCATCCTGCAGGGCTCCGACGTCACGGGCATCGAGAGCCTGAAGTGGATGGACCCGAGCTCGGTGGCCGAGCTGCTGCGCAACGAGCACCCGCAGATCGTGGCGGCCATCCTGGTGCACCTGGAGTTCGACCAGTGCGCCGACGTGCTGAAACTGTTCACCGAACGCCAGCGCAACGAGGTGATGGTGCGCATCGCCACTCTCGACGGCATCCAGCCGGCCGCGCTGCGCGACCTGAACGAGGTGATGAGCAAGGTGCTCTCCGGCGGCGACCGCGGCAAGAAGAGCAGCCTCGGCGGCGTGAAGGCCGCAGCCGAGATCCTGAACATGCTGGGCTCGGCGGTGGAGACCTCGGTGCTCGACTTCGTGCGCGAGGCCGACAACGACCTGGCGCAGAAGATCATGGACAACATGTTCACCTTCGACGACGTCGAGAAGATCGACGACAAGGGCATCCAGGCGCTGATGAAGGAAGTGCAGTCCGAAAGCCTGGTGATCGCGCTGAAGGGCGCCACGCCGGGCCTGCGCGAGAAGATCTTCCGCAACATGAGCACACGCGCGGCCGAGACGCTGAAGGAAGACCTCGACAGCCGAGGACCGGTGCGCCTGTCGGAAGTGGAGGCCGAGCAGAAGGAGATGCTGAAGATCGTGCGCCGCCTGGTCGACGAAGGCCAGATCGTGCTCGCAGGCGGCGGTGACGAACAGTTCGTATGAGCACCAAACCCGGCATCCGCAACATCCCGCCGCCGCCCAACAGCAAGGCCGGCAACGCCTACACGCGCTTCATCCCGCGCGAGGAACTCGGCGACTTCGCCAGCTGGACACCCGGCGCCTTCGGCAGCACCGGCTCGAACCCGGCCGCCGGCGGCGCCAAGGCCGCGCCGCCGCCCGTGCCCGAGCCCACCGCAGCCGACTGGCAGGCCCGCATCGCCGCGGCGCGCCAGGCCGGCTACCAGGACGGCTACCGCGACGGCATGGCCGCACTGGAGAACTTCAAGTCGAGCTTCGCGCAGCAGGCCACGGCGCAGATCGGCGCGCTGCTCGAGGCCTTCGACCGCCAGACCGAGCAGCTCGACGCGCAGCTGGCCGACACCGTGGCCCGCACCGCCGTGCAGCTGGCGGCCCAGGTGCTGCGCCACGAACTCGCCACGCAGCCGCAGCTCGTGGCCACGGTGGCCAGCGAGGCCATGCACGCCATCATGCTGTCGGCTCGGCACGTCGTCGTGCACCTGCACCCGCAAGACCTGCCGCTGGTGGCCGAGGGCGCCGAAGAAGCCATCGCCACGCGCGGTGCCCGGCTCGTGGCCGACCCGGCCCTCGCGCGGGGCGACGTGCTTGTCGAGAGCGATGTCGGCCACATCGACGCCCGTGTCGAGATGCGCTGGGCCCAGGCCCTGGCCTCGCTGGGGGTGGCCGAAGCGTCGCCTGACACCCGCAGCGGCGCTGCGCCCACCGCCCCGGACGCCGAATGAGCCTGGCCACACCAGCCGAACGGCTGCAGCAGCGCGCCGCCCGCTGGCAGCGCTGGGGCGCCGAACTCGCCGCCCGCACCACCCCACGCCCGGTGCTCGAAAGCGAAGGCCGCCTGCTGCGCGTGACGGGCCTGGTGATGGAAGTGGCGGGCGTGCGCGTGCCGGTGGGGTCGGTCTGCGAGATCCATGCCGAAGGCGCACGCGATCCGGTGTTGGCCGAAGTCGTCGGCTTCAACGGCGACCGCGCCTTCCTGATGCCCAATGGCGAGATGCACGGCATGAGCAGCGGCGCACGCGTCGTGCCGCGTGCCGTGCCGCAAGTGCCGCCGCGCTTCGGCGGCGGTGGAGACGGCACGGCCGCCCATCCCTGGCGACGCAGCGAAGACCGCAGCCTGCACCTGCCCATGGGCGCCGGCCTGCTGGGCCGTGTCGTCGATTCGCACGGCCGCCCGCTCGACCGTCTGGGCGAGCTCGCCGACGTGCACACCGAGCCGCTGGCGCGCCGGCCAATCAACGCCATGGACCGCGAACCGGTGCGCCGGCCGCTGGACACCGGCGTGCGCGCCATCAACGCGCTGCTCACCGTGGGGCGTGGCCAGCGCCTGGGCCTGTTCGCCGGCACTGGCGTGGGCAAGAGCGTGCTGCTGGGCATGATGGCGCGCTACACGGCGGCCGATGTCATCGTCGTCGGCCTCATCGGCGAACGCGGCCGCGAGGTCAAGGAGTTCGTCGAGGACATCCTCGGCGACGACGGCCGCGCGCGCAGCGTCGTTGTCGCCGCGCCGGCCGACGCGCCGCCGCTGGTGCGGCTGCAGGGCGCGCACTACGCCACCGCGGTGGCCGAGCACTTCCGCGACCGGGGCTGCAACGTGCTGCTGCTGATGGACAGCCTGACGCGCTACTGCATGGCGCAGCGCGAGATCGCGCTGGCCATTGGCGAGCCGCCGGCCACCAAGGGCTACCCGCCGAGCGTGTTTGCGAAGCTGCCGCAGTTGGTGGAGCGCAGCGGCAACGGCGCCCCGGGACAAGGCTCGATCACCGCCTTCTACACCGTGCTCACCGAGGGCGACGACCCGCAGGACCCGGTGGCCGACGCCGCCCGCGGCATCCTCGACGGCCACATCGTGCTCAGCCGCGATCTCGCCGAGGCTGGGCACTTTCCGGCCATCGACGTGGAGCGCTCCGTCTCGCGCGTGATGACGGCCGTGGCCCCGCGCGAGCAGCAGGCCGCTGCGCGCCGCATGCGTGCGCTGCTGTCGCGGCTGACGAAGGCGCGTGATCTGATCGCGCTCGGCGCCTACCAGCCGGGGCACGATCCCGAACTGGACCTGGCCGTGAAGCTGCAGCCGCAGATGGCCGCGCTGCTGCAGCAGGACATGCATGACCGCGCGCCGCTCGATCCCAGCCGGGCGCAGCTGCTCAAGCTGCTCGGCAGCCCCTGACCAGGCACGCACCGAAGCTGAACGATGAGCGACTCGCTGCACACCATGCTGGAGCTGGCCGCACGCCAGCGCGACACCGCGCGCGCCGCGCTGATGCAGGCCGAGGGTGCGAGCAACCGCGCGCTGGCGCAGCTCGACCAGCTCGCCGCCTACCAGGCCGAGTACCAGACCCGCGCCCCCGGCACGGCCGCCCAGGCCGCGCCGATCGAGCTGCTGCGCTGCCATCAGGGCTTCATGGGGCGGCTCGACCAGGCGCTGCTGCAGCAGCGTGCGGCCGTGAAGTCCGCCGACACCGAACTGCACCACCGCCGCCATCACCTGCAGCAGGCCGAGCTGCAGATGGCCTCGGTGCAGAAGCTGATCGAGCGACGCCATGCTGAACACGCGCGCGCCGAGGCCCGGCGCGAACAGCGCCAGACCGACGAGTCCGCGATGCTGCGCCACCGGCACGGCAGCGGCCTCGACCCCACCGATTGACCTGGCCCGCACGGCCCGCCCACCCTCCACGCCCCCGATGAACGCTCTGCCCAGCCTGTTGGCTTCGGCCGCCCCGACGGCCGCAACCCCCGTCGCCACCTCGACACGCGCCGCGGCGCGCGAGGCCGACGCCCCCCGCGGCTTCGCCAAGGCGCTGGGCGTGGCACGTGAGCTGGCCCCGCTCTCCGAAACCGAGCGCCCCAAGCCCAGCCGCGATGGCGCGGTGAGCGATGATGCCGCCGCCAGCGAGGCCCGTGACGCGGGCATCGACACCGCCACGGATGCGGACACCGACGCCCGAGCGCGCGACGAAGCCGCCCTGGCGGGCACGCCAGCGGCACCCGCCACCGACACGCGCCCGACGGCACTGCGCGCCATGCTGTCCGGCGCAGCCACCCAGCGCACGGCGGCAGACGCGGACACCGCGACGGCCGAGGGGATCGACGACGCCCCATTCGGCACCGGCCGTGCCGTCGTGCCGCTGGCCCTCGACAGCCGGGGCGACACCCTGCGCGGCTTGCGCACCCATGCCGCGGCGGCGAGTCGGGCTGCCGGCGTCGCGGCGCAAGCCGATCGCGCCGCCATCGAAGGCACCGACGCCCCCGCGGGCCGCTTCGCCGATGCCCTTGCGGCGGCTGGCGCGGCCGCGGCCAGCCCCACAGGGCCCGCTGCCGCGTCGGCCCGGGCGGCCGAGCTGCTGCCGGCCGCGGCAGCGCCGGCAGGCGCGCTGGCGGGCGCACAGGCCCCGGCCAGTTCGACGCCACTGCCGCCAGCAGCCGCCGAGGCCACCCTGCCCTCGCCCCCCGGCAGCCCGGCCTTCGCCGGCGAACTCGCGGTGCGCCTGACGACCTTCGTGCGCGACGGCGTCGAGCAGGCCCGCCTGCACCTGAACCCGGCCGAGATGGGGCCGGTGGAGGTGCGCATCCACCTCGACGGCGACGCTGCCCGCGTGCTGATGAGCGCCGACCTCGCCCCCACGCGCCAGTGGCTCGAACAAGCGCTGCCGACGCTGGCCGCCACCTTGCGCGATGCCGGCCTCACGCTGGCCGGCGGCGGCGTGTTCGAGCAGGCCAGCGGCGGCCAGGCCCAGGGCGGCGCGCCGGGCGACAGCGGCCGAAGCGGCCCCGGCGACAACGCCACCCAGGGCCCCGACACCGCCCTGCCGGCCACCATGCCCGCGCGCCGCGGCGTCGTCGACCTCGTGGCCTGACGCCCCACGCGCCCCGCCGGGGCGCCCGTAAGGCCGGGGATCGGCAGGGGATCGGCCGGGGATCGGCCGCTTTTCGGGGCTTCGGAAAGCGGCTTCCGTCTCAACAATGGCTCGTCGTGGTCGAAGAACGCGCCCTGCTCACGGCAGGCCCGCCTTCCATACCACCGTCTGCCTCGCCAGGAGCCCCCGATGTCCGCCGCAGCCACCGCCGTTGACGCCGCCCCGCCCCCCAAGGGCAAGAAGAAGCTGATCATCATCATCGCCGTCGCCCTGCTCGTGGTGCTCGGCGGCGGCGGTGCCGCGCTGATGATGATGAAGAGCAAGGCCTCGGCCGAGGCCGAGGCGGAGGCCGAGGAAAGCGCCGACGAGGCCGCCCCCGCCAAGAAGGCCGCTGCCAAGCGCGAGCCCAAGGCTGCGCCGGTTTTCGTGCCGCTCGACCCCTTCACGGTGAACCTGGCCGACCGCAACGCCGACCGCTACGCCCAGATCGCGGTGACGCTGGAGTTGAACGACCCCACGCTCGAGCTGCAGATCAAGACCTACATGCCCGCCATCCGCAACAACGTGCTGCTGGCCATGGCCGATCGCACCGCCGAGGAACTGCTGGCGCGCGACGGCAAGGAGCAGCTGGCCCGCCGCATCATGCGCGAGACCTCGCGTGCGCTGGGCTACAAGGTGGCGCCCGAAGAAAAGGCCGCTGCGGCGACCGAAGAGGAAGACCCGCCGAAGAAGAAGAAGACGAAGGCCAAGCCCGCCGAGGCAGACCTGCCGATCCGCGCCGTGCACTTCAGCAACTTCATCATTCAATGACCGTGAGCCCCCAAGCTCGCTCTCGCTCGCTTCCCCCCGAGGGGGCCGCGCCGCGCTGCGCCAGGGCGACCCTGGCGCCGCGGCGAGCTTGACCGAAGCCGGCACCACGCCACGCCATGAACCAACAGATCCTTTCGCAGGACGAAGTCGACGCGCTGCTGCAGGGCATCACCGGCGAAAGCCAGAAGCTCGAGCAGGAAGAGGCGCCCAGCTCGGGCGTGCGCGACTACGACCTGTCGAGCCAGGAACGCATCGTCCGCGGCCGCATGCCGACGATGGAGGTGGTCAACGAGCGCTTCGCCCGCAACATCCGCATCGGCCTGTTCAACTTCATCCGCAAGAGCCCGGAAGTGTCCATCGGCGGCATCAAGGTGCAGAAGTTCAGCGCCTTTCTGCGCGAGATCGTGGTCCCCACCAACTTCAACATCATGAGCGTCAAGCCGCTGCGCGGCAGCGGGCTCATCGTGTGCGACCCGAGCCTGGTGTTCGCGGTCATCGACGCGCTGTATGGCGGCATCGGCAAGTTCCACACGCGCATCGAAGGCCGCGACTTCAGCCCCACCGAGCTGCGCGTGATCACGCGGCTGGTCGAGACGATCGTCAGCGAATACCGCAAGGCCTGGACCGGTATCTACCCGGTCGAGCTGGAGTACCAGCGCTCGGAGATGCAGCCGCAGTTCGCGAACATCGCCACCCCAAGCGAGATCGTCGTGGCGACGCAATTCACGCTCGAGCTCGGCGACGTCACCGGCTCCATCCACTTCTGCATTCCGTACAGCACGCTGGAGCCGATCCGCGACGTGCTCTACAGCACCATCCAGGGCGACAGCGCCGAGCCCGACCGGCGCTGGGTGAACCTGCTCAAGCAGCAGATCCAGAGCGCCGAGGTCGACCTCGTGGCCGAGCTGGCCCACACCGGCGCCACGGTGGAGCAGTTGCTGTCGTTCAAGCCGGGTGACTTCATCGAGCTCGACCTCGAACCCATGATCCAGGCCAAGGTCGACGGCGTGCCGGTGTTCGACTGCCACTACGGCACCTCCAACAAGCGCTACTCGATCAAGATCGACAAGCTCATCACCAGCAACAGCAGCGGCTGGCTAGGAGAATCCTGATGTCCGCAGACCCGCAGAACGAGATGTCCGCCGAGGACCAGATGGCCGCCGAATGGGCGGCCGCGCTGGCCGAGACCAAGGGCGGCAACGAGGTCGCCAGCGAAGTGACGGCCGCCGCCGAGAGCGTGGCCCCGGCCGAGTTCGCGAAGTTCACGCCGACGCCCCCGGGCGCCGCCGGCAACGACCTGAACATGATCCTCGACATCCCCGTGCAGCTGACGGTGGAGCTCGGGCGCACGCGCATTCCCATCAAGCACATCCTGCAGTTGGCACAGGGCTCGGTGGTGGAGCTCGAGACGATGGCCGGCGAGCCGATGGACGTGCTCGTCAACGGCTTCCTCATTGCGCAGGGCGAGGTCGTGGTGGTGAACGACAAGTTCGGCATCCGCCTGACCGACATCGTGACACCGAGCGAGCGCATGCGGCGCCTGTCGAAGATCTGAACGAAGGCTGCGCACCGTGCAACCCGGATACGTCTCGCTGCTGTGGTTCGGCGTCGTCATCGCGCTGATCCCGCTGGCCTTGTGGCTGCTCAAGCGCACGCCGCTCGGCGGGCTGGGCCAAGGCCGCGCCGGCACGCCGCGCCTGGTGGCCACGCTGCCGCTGGCGCCGCAGAGCCGGCTCGTCACCGTGGAAGTGGGCCAGGGCGACGAGAAGCTCTGGCTGGTGCTGGGCGTCACGGCGCAGGGCATCCGCACGCTGCACACGATGGTGCCGCAGGTGGAAGAAGCCGTGGTGCCGCCCCCGCCGCCGGCAGCCGCGTTTGCGCAACTGCTGGGGCGGATGAAGAAAGATCCCAATGGGCAGGGGTGAATCGCCACGACCGTTCGCACTGAGCCCTTCGGCGATGCTCAGGCCAGGCCTGTCGAAGTGCGTCGCCACCATGCTGCTGCTGGCCGCCAGCACTGCGGCGCTGGCCCAGCAGACCGCCGCCCCCGGCACGCTGCCCATCGTCGTCGGCCAAGGCCCCGGCGGCACCAGCTACTCGGTGCCGATCCAGACCCTGCTCGTCTTCACCGCGCTCGGCTTCCTGCCCGCCGTGCTGCTGCTGATGACGGCCTTCACGCGCATCGTCATCGTGCTCAGCCTGCTGCGCCAGGCCCTGGGCACGCAGGCCGCGCCGCCCAACCAGGTGATCATCGGCCTGAGCCTGTTCCTCACCTTCTTCGTCATGCAGGGCACCTTCGACGAGGTCTACAAGAAGGCCTGGCAGCCCTACACCGCCGGCCAGATCAGCGCCGAAACCGCGTTCACCGAGGGCATGCGGCCGATGCGCAGCTTCATGCTCAAGCAAACGCGCCAGAGCGACGTGCAGCTGTTCAGCCGCCTGGCCAAGATGCCCGCCGGCACCCAGGCCGAGGACCTGCCGCTCACCGTGCTGGTGCCGGCCTTCGTGACGAGCGAGTTGAAGAGCGCGTTCCAGATCGGCTTCATGATCTTCATTCCCTTCCTCATCATCGACATGATCGTGGCCAGCGTGCTGATGAGCCTGGGCATGATGATGCTGAGCCCGGTGCTGGTGGCGCTGCCCTTCAAGCTGATGCTGTTCGTGCTGGCCGATGGCTGGAACCTGCTGCTCGGCTCGCTGGCCGCCAGCTTCGTCACCTAGCGCCCGACCCCCGAGACGAGAGGCACGGACATGGATTCGACCCAGGTGCTGGCCGCCGGCCAGCAGGGCTTGTGGATGCTGCTGATGGTGTCGGCACCGCTGCTGGTGGTGGTGCTGGTGGTGGGCCTGGTGGTGAGCATCTTCCAGGCCGCGACGCAGATCAACGAGGCCACGCTGAGCTTCGTGCCCAAGATCGTCGGTGCCGTCATCGTGCTGGCGGTGACCGGGCCGTGGATGCTGTCCACACTGGTGGAGTACCTGCGCAGCGTGCTGATGGGCATCCCGGCAGCCGTCGGCTGACGCTCGCGCGGCGCGCCGACCATGCTCACCTTCACCGAGGCCCAGCTGCTGCAGTGGCTGTCGCCGCTGGTGTGGCCCTTCCTGCGTGCGCTGGCGCTGTTCACCGCGATGCCGGTGCTGGGCACGCGCACGGTGCCCACGCGCGTGCGCATCGCGCTGGCGGGCTTCATCGCTTTTGCCGCGCAGCCGAGCCTGCCGCCGCTGCCGCCCGAGGCGTTGCTGCTCGACACCCCGCTGGTACTGCCGCTGGTGGCGCAGCAACTCGTCATCGGCCTGAGCCTGGGCTTTGCGGTGCGACTGGTGTTCGCCGCGGTGGAGTTCGCTGGCGAGATCATCGGCTTGCAGATGGGCCTGAACTTCGCCGGCTTCTTCGACCCCCTCACCGCCTCGGCCGCCACCGCCACGAGCCGCTTCTTCGGCACCATGGTGTCCTGGCTTTTCATCGTGGCCGGTGGCCACCTGATCGTGATCGCCGCGCTGGTGCACAGCTTCAGCGTGTTCCCGGTGGGGCCGGAGCCCTTCGCCTTCTTGCGCCAGGTTCAGCCGCAGCGCTGGGGCGCGGAGGTGTTCAGCACCGGCCTGTGGATCGCGCTGCCGCTGGTGACGATGCTTCTGTTCGTGAACCTGGTGCTCGGCGCGATGTCGCGCGTGGCCCCGCAGATCAACATCTTCGCGATCGGCTTCCCGGTCACGCTGGGCGTGGGCCTGGTGGGCCTGCTGCTCACGCTGCCGGCACTGGACGGGCCGTTCATGATGACGCTGGAGCGGCTGCTCGGGCAGTTCCGCTGAGGGTCGGCTGTTGTTTAGGTTCGTCCAAGGCCTACCCTCAGGTCTGAGCCACGCGCAGCGCCGTGGCGTCGCACGGGCAGGTGTCGAACAAACCTAAACAGTAGGTGACCCTCGGAGCGATTGCTGCGCGCACCACGGCTTGAGACCGTGCAGGCTCAGCACTTCGGGAGGCTTTCGTGCAAGACACTGGCCGGCAGCCCCAGCGGGCGCCGGATGCACCCTTCGGCTGCGCGGACAACGCTCAACGGATCTCGCCAGCAGCGCACACGACAGCACCCGTCGCCAAGGGTCCTTCTCGCCTGACGGCTCCTGTTTGGGGTTGTCCGACACCTGCCCGTTGGCCGCCACGAACGCGCGCATGGCTCCGCCCTGAGGGCCGGTGTTGGACGAGCCCCAAGGGAGGAAACCGCGGGGCATCCCGCAGTGTTCGATCGCCGCCTCGAAACTATGGCGATTTGAGACGGGCCTGTCGGAGGCGCAGCCCGAAGTCGCCGTTCGACGTTCCGCCTGCGAGGCAGCTGGTTACGCCCTCGACCCCAGTGAGCGGCGTGCTCAGAACGGCACGGACGTGCGCACTGGGTGGCCATGCCGACTCATGCCGCGTCCTGGGCCAGAGCATCAGCATGCGGCTCACCAATGGGTCGATTGGTGCCTACCTCGCCAGGGGCCGGCCGCCATCGCGCCAACGAGTACGCCAAGTCTGGTGCCCTCAGGTGTCGGACCGCTGCAGTTCGTTGACCGCAATCTCACGCAGGACCTTGACCATCGGCAACTCGGCGTTTTGTTCGCGGCTGATGAAGGCCAGCGTCTTGACGTAGTGGATCTCGGCGATGGCCAGCATGCTCAGCTTTGCACGCAGGGAGTGTGTCTCGACCATACGCTGCGAGAAGTAGCCGACGCAGTCGGTCTGCGCAATGACGGCCAGCAGCGTCGGTACGCCGTCGCAGCGCAACGCTACCTCGGGCAGCGGCAGCCCGCGTTGCTGCGCCAGGCCACCGAGCCATTGCCCCACGCGCGTGCTGGCCCACGGCACCACCCAGCGCTCCTGCACCAGCGCTGCCAGCGACCGCAACTCCTGGCGGCGCGGATGGCGATGGCCGCAAACGGCGGCGTAGAGCTCGCTTCCCAGCGGCGTGACGACATGCCCCGCCGGTACGACCTCGGGCGGGGGGCCAAACACGCAGTCGATCTCGCCCCGGGACAATGCCGCGGCCAGTTCGCCACTGGCGCCCTGGCAGATATCCAGCCGCGTGGCCGACTCCTGCGCCACGAAGCGCGCTACGACCTGCTGCAGGGCACCCTCGAGTTCGCCCAGGCCCACGCCCAGGCGCATACAGGCCAGCGGCTGGCGCTGTGAAGCGTCGAGCACAGACCGAGTGTCGGCTGTCATCGCGGTCACCCGCTCGGCATGCCGCAGCACGATGAGGCCCTGCTCGGTGAGCTCGACGCCGCGCTGCTGGCGCTGCATCAAGCGCGCACCGGCGGCGGCTTCCAGCCGAGCCAGCGACTTGGACAGCGTCGACTGCGAGACACCGAGCGCCAGAGCCGCCCGGGACAGGTTGGCGTCGCGTGCAAGCGCGACGAAGTAGCGAAGGTCACGCAGTTCCATCTGGCCGTCCGTGAGCTGAATTGCGCATGCGCTACCCCAAGCTGGCATGAACATTTTTCCGCTGAAATGCCTGCTCACTTGAGAACAAATAATAGTTGATCCCAAGCCACCCACGAAATGCCAGCATGCGAACCCAACTTCCGAGGCACCCATGGACCGGTCGGCAGGCCTTGCTGGCCGCACTGACGGGCTTGCTGGCGGCCTGCGGTGGTGGCAGCACGCCGGATCCGGGCGTACCCGCCCCCGCCCCCGCTCCTGCTCCTGCTGCACCTGGACCGGCCCCGCCGTATGCATGGGCGTTGTCGATCACGGGCGGGCCGGCGGTCGCACGTGGTGTCAGCACGCGCGAAGACGGCAGCAGCATCGTCGTGGGCTCGGCCGGTGCCGGTGCCGCGCTGCGACTCGGCGCGCAGAGCATCGCCACACAGAACAAGGGCACCGAGATCTTCATCGCATCGCTGGCTGACAACGGCAGCCTGCAGTGGCTGCGTGCGTTCGGCGGCGGCGGCGAGGACTACGCTTTCGACGTCGTCGCCGCGCCTGACGGCGACGCCCTCGTCGTCGGGCAGGTCTCAGGCAGCTTCAGCTTCGGTAGCGTGGCCATCGACACCGCTAGCGCCAGCTCGGACGCCTTCATCGCGCGGCTGGACGGCACCGGGGCTGTGCGCTGGGTCACCACGGGCAGTGGCGCCGGCCGCGCCTACGGCAACGAGGTGGCGCTGGACGCCGCTGGCAACGTGCTCGCCATCGGCGTCTTCCGCAGCCAGATCACCTTCGGCACCCGCACACTGAGCGCACCGGCGGGACTCACCAACGATCAGGTCTTCGTCACCAAGCTCGACGGGCGCGGCGTCACCTTGTGGGCTCGCGCCATCACTGGTGCGGGCGTGCTGGCCGGCCGCGGCATCGGCAGCGATGGCAGCCACCGCGTGCTGGTGGCCGGAGAGTTCAGTGGCACCGTGGCCTTCGATAGTGGCACCGGTGGCCAGATGTCTGTGACTTCCGCTGGAGGCACCGACTGCTTCGTCGCCGCGTATGACGCCGACGGTGCCCTGGAGTGGGCGCGTGCCTTTGGCGGCACTGGTGACGACAAGTGCCGAGGCGTCGGCGGCGATGCCGGCGGCAACATCGCCATCGCCGGCGCGTTCAGCGGCAATGTAGCCTTCGGCGCGCAGACAGTGGGTAGCGCCGGGGCGTCGAACCTGTTCCTGGCGCGGCTGGACGCCGCGGGTCTCCCGCTGTGGGCGCGCGCCCTGGGCAGCAATGGCAGCGATGAGGGCAGCGAGCTCGAGGTGACCGACGACGGCACGGTGGTCATGGCCGGCGAGTTCGGCGGCACCGCGACGCTGCCGTGGGGCCAGCAGGTCATGGCCACAGCACGCTCGCGCGAGATGTTCACGGCGCGCGTCAGCGCGGCCGGCACGATCGAGTGGTTCGGCACCATGCACGGCTCGGCCGACGACGTCAACTACGCGTTGTCGGTCAGCCCGGACGGCGGGCTCACGCTGGTCGGCACCTACGGCGGCAACGCTGGCGGAACGCTGCAGGTCGGTGCCACCGAGCTGGACAGCGGCGGCGGCCCATCGTCGTTCGTGGCCCGCATGAGTAGTGGCGCGGCCACCACCCCGACTCCGCCGCCGGCCGCGTCGGCGCTGAACTTCACCGCCGCCACCGACTTCTTGAAGTCCATCGGCAGCTTGGGCACGGTCGTGCTGCAGGACGGCCGGCTCGTCTACGAGGCCTACTTGAACGGCTACGACGGCGTGGCACCCAAGGCCATCGCCAGCGGCACCAAGAGTTTCAGCTGCGCGCTTGCCGCCGCCGCCCAGGCCGACGGCCTGATGGCACCAGACCTGCTGGCCTCGAGCTGGATCTCGGCGTGGACGGCCGGCGGCAGTGCGCCTCAGCCGGCGTCGAAGGCGAAGATCCGGCTGCAGGATCTGCTGTCGATCAGCGCCGGCCTCAAGGCGTCTGGGGTCTCGGGCAGTGCTTTGAACAACGTGGACAGCTACGCGCAGGCCATCGCGTCGCCGTCGGCCTTCGACCCCGGCGTGGCCGCCATCTACACGCCCAACAACTTCCAGGCCGTGGCCGCACTGTTCGAGCTGTCCACCGGCGGCAGCTACAACGCACAAGGTGTGGTGACCGGCGGTCAGGACCCGCTGGACTACCTGAAGAGGCGTGTGTTCGACCGCATCGGCTTGACGGTCGGAGACTGGCAGCGCGACCTGAACGGCAAGCCCAACTTCGGCGGCGGCGCTTCGCTGACCTCCCGCGAGTGGGCGAAGTTCGGCCAGCTGATGCTGAGCGACGGCGTCTGGAACGGCGTGCAGGTGCTTCCGCCCGGACTGCTGTCCCGCTGCACCACGTACCGAACCGACGCGTTTTGGGGTTACGGTCTGTCGTGGTGGCTGAACCGCGAGGTCGGCGCCACTTATCAGCCGGGCCGGGACTCGGTCAATGTCACCAAGTCCCTCGGGTGGGCGACGGGCGGCCGCCTCGCACCCAGCGTGCCCGCCGACATGTACATGGCTGCCGGCTTCGGCGGCTACCGTCTGTACGTGATCCCCAGCCTGCGCCTGATCGCCGTTCGAATGGGCGGACGCGACCCCAGCGATGCGGGGGTGTCGGCCGACGATCGCTTCTTGGGGCTCCTCATCGGGAGTCAGCGTTAGCCGGGTCAAGGCGGCCTGAGCCGATCGTCGCCAGGCCGCGACGGCGCCACGTAAGGCGGCGTCCGACCCTAGTGAGGCAAACCGGCCAAGCGGATGACCGTTGTGGGTCGGAGGACTGAACCGCTCGCGCGGCAGGCGCTCCGGTGAGCGGTACGGTGGCCCGTTGTGCCGATGGTTCTGCGATGTTGGTGATCGAGGAATTCCGCCTCGTTCACTGACCCTGGATCCGGCAGTTCGCAGTCCCTGATCGCGCGAATCGTCATCACTGGCGCGGTCGCGAGCCACGTTGGCACACTCACCCGATGGGTGAGTCAAGACGCCAGGCGTTGGCGGCGCGCCGCGGCACTGGCGAGGAGCCGGCCGAGCCGCAGCTGGTGGACATCTAGGCGCGACGTGCTGGGCATGCTGATGCTGATGCTGGGGCTGCGGACCGGGCACCGGCGCTACGCGCACATCACCGCGCTGCGAGGTGATGCGGTGGCGGCGCAGGCGCTGGGCATAAACAAGGTCGTCAGCGAGGACGCGCTGCGCCGGGCGCTGGAGCGCATGGACGAGGCGGCCAGCGAGGGCTGAATGCGGCCCAGCCACGTGTTGCACACGTTCCTAGTGAGCAACCTGCGCCCGGTGCTGGACTTGCAGTCCAGGCGCAACTGCAGCTGCACGGCTGGAGCAGCAAGCGAGGGGGGTCATCGTGCGCCAGCGCATCCGCGGTGGCATCGCCCGCGAGCGCAGAGTCGACGGCAAGCAGCTGCGGCTGGATCTGGCCGGTCCGAGCGTGCACGAAAGTGACAGGCTCCGGTTGTGCCTGGCGAGGGGCTGGGCCTGTGGCCCAGCGCGGCCTGCAAGGCTGAGCGGCTTCACGACGCAGGACCTCAACCGCTGCCAGACCGGGGCCCGGGCCTGCGCGCTCGTCTGCAACGGATGGAGTTGGTACTGCCGGGCTGCGCACCCCACCGGCCGCATGGAAGCCATCACCAGCCGCCCGCTGCTGCTGGCCGCCGTGGGCAAGGCGGTCGGCCACTTCAACCAGACCACGCTGCACCTCAAGCCGCTGCACGGCCGGGCTGACATCCTGAAGCGGCTGATCGCCAACATCGGCGCGGCCTTGCAGCACGTCAGGTCAGCTTCGGAGCAGTTCAAGGACCTCGACCGCTGGGGCTGCCTGATGCGCTACATCAGCGAACGGATCGCCCCTGTCATCGCACCACCGCAACCGCCGCCGGGGCTCTCGGCGACTGGGTAGCTGCAGGATGTACGTTCAGTCCGCCAGACGCCCACGAGTGATCGCCGCAGGCCAGCAAGCCGAACGCAGCTCTCGGGGATGAAGTCGCTCAGGTCCCGACCACTCCGCCGTCGGCCTTGCGGATCACCACCGTGGCGCTGCGCGGCCGGCCGTCGGGGCGCTGGTCGGGCCAGTTGCTCACGCGGCGCGGCGCTGCCGGGTCGCTGCGCTCGCTGGGGCTTTCGCCCGGGTGCTGGATGTTCACGAACATCGTGCGCCCGTCGGGCGTGGCGGTGGCGCCCGTCACCTCGCAGCCCGCCGGGCCGGTGAGGAAGCGGCGGATCTCGCCCGTGGTCGGATCAGCCGCGAGCATCGCGTTGTAGCCCAGGTTCTGCAGGTCGCCACGGCCCATGGCGCTGGTGGACATGTCGGTCTGGATCCACAGCACGCCGCGCGCGTCGGTCCACAGGCCGTCGGGGCAGGCGAAGGCGTCGCCCTTGACGTTGCCCTTGGCATCGGCGCGCTCGAGCGCCGGATCGCCGGCCAGCACGAAGTGGTTCCAGGCAAAGCCCAGGCCATCGAAATCGCCGTCTTCCTTCCAGCGGATGATGTGCCCCATCGAGTTGTTGGCGCGCGGGTTGGCCGGGTCGACACCCGGCTGATTGGCACCACCGCGGTTGCTGTTGTTGGTGAGCGTGCAGTACACCCAGCCGGCCTTGTCGATGTCGATCCACTCCGGCCGGTCCATCTTGGTGGCGCCAAGCAGGTCGCTGGCCTGGCGCGTCTTGATGAGCACCTCGCCCTGGTCGGCAAAGCCGTTGGCCGCGGTGAGCGGGCCGCTGCCGTGCGCGAGCGGGATCCAGCGGCCGCGGCCGTCGGCATCGAAGCGCGCTACGTAGAGCGTGCCGTGGTCCAGCAGCGTGGCATTGGCCGTTGCGCCACCGGGCTTGACGGCGTCGCGGCTGACGAACTTGTAGATGTACTCGAAGCGCGCGTCCTCGCCGCTGTACACCACCGCGCGGCCGCTCTTCGTCAGCGTCACCGTGGCGCCTTCGTGCGCGGCGCGGCCCAGCGCGGTGCGCTTGACGGGCGTGCTGCTCGGGTTGTTGGGGTCGATCTCGACAACCCAGCCAAAGCGGTTCGGCTCGTTCGGGTGCCGGCTGGCATCGAAGCGCTCGTCGTGCTCGTGCCAGCGGTAGCCGACGCGGTCGCCGGGGCGCAGGCCCCAGCGGGTTTCGTGGGCGCTGGGCTGCTCGGGGCCCTTGAAGTAGAAGATGAAGTTCTCTTCGCAGGTGAGGTAGGTGCCCCAGGGCGTGATGCCGCTGCCGCAGTTGTTGAGCGTGCCCAGCGGGCGCATGCCGCGCGCGTCGGCCCGGGTCTGCAGCAGCGCATGGCCGGCGGCCGGGCCGCCGAAGGTCATGGGCGTGCTGGCGGTGATGCGCCGCGCCCAGGGGCTGGGCTTGACGATCTCCCAGCGCCCGCCGCGGTTCTCGACCTCGATCACCGAGACGCCGTGCGCGGCCTGCGACTTGCGCACCTTCGCGGCCGTCCAGGTGGCCATGCCGTCGGCGTGCAGCAGGCCGTCGTCGGCGTACTCGTGGTTCATCACCAGGAGGCCGGCGTTGCTGCTGTCGGGTGTGAGCGGATGGCGGAAGAAGTGGATGCCGTCGTGGTGCATGCCCATCTGCGCTTCTTGCTCGGCGGCGGTGTTGCTGCCGTCGAACTTGAAGGCCGGGTCTTCGCCCGACAGGCCCACGGCTTCGCCCCAGGGCGCCAGCACCTGCGCGGTGTAGCCCTCGGGCACCGTCACGGCGTCGGCCGTGGACACCGGGACGCTCTTGAAGCCGAGCAGCGGGCCACTGCGGCCGGCAGCACCGCCCGTGGCGCAGCCGGCCAGCGGCGCGAGCAGGCCCGTGGCGGCAGCGGCCAGGCCACCGCGGATCAGCGTGCGGCGGCGCAGGTCCGACACCTCGTGGATGCTGAGGTTGGAGGAGCGGTTGCTGTCCTCCATGCGGTCGTAGTCCTTGGCCATGTCGCCGTGCTCCGTGGTTCGAGTGGGTCGACGAGGTTGGCCAGGAATTGTGAAATCCCCATGACAAACCCACTCGGCGGGGTGCCGTTCGGCCCCCGGGCGGCACCGCGGCGCGGCCGTCTATGCTGGCGCATGACCCTCCGCCTTGCCCTGACCTCGCTGCTGGTGCCCGGCTACGACGAGGCCCTGACGTTCTTCACCCGCGGCCTGGGCTGGCTCTGCCGCGAAGACACGCCATTGCCGGGCGGCAAGCGCTGGCTGGTCGTCGGCCCGCCGGGCGGTGGCGCCGGTCTGCTGCTGGCCCGGGCGGCCAACGACGATCAGCGCGCGCTGATCGGCCGCCAAGGGGCGGGCCGCGTCTGGCTCTTCGTGCACAGCGACGACTTCGACGCCGATCTCGCCTGCATCGAGGCCCACGGCGGCCGCCGCGCCGAAGCCCCGCGCACCGAGTCCTACGGCCGCGTCGTGGTCTTCACCGATCCCTGGGGCAACCGCTGGGATCTGATCGAACCCGCGGCTGACAGCACCCCGCAAGCGCCGGGGACTATCCTCGGCGCATGACGCTCCCGACACAGGGCCTGGCCTTGCTGGCCGGCGCCACCGGCCTGGTGGGCCGCGAGATCGCGCTGCAATGGCCCGGGCCGATGCAGTTGCTGGTACGCCGGCCGCTGGCCCTGCCGCGGCCGGGCCTGGCGCTCCAGGTGGTCGACTTCACGGCCCTGCCCGCCGTGCCACCGGCCGAGGTGGCTTTCTGCGCCCTCGGCACCACCATCAAGGTGGCCGGCTCGCAGGCCGCGTTCCGCGCCGTCGACTTCGGTGCCGTGCTGGCTTACGCCCAGGCGTGCCGCGCCGCGGGCGTGCGCCGCTTCGGCGTGGTGTCGGCGCTGGGCGCGAGCGCGCGCTCGGGCAGCTTCTACAGCCGCGTCAAGGGCGAGGCCGAAGACGCCTTGCGCGCCGTCGGCTTCGAGCATCTCGTCATCGCCCGCCCGTCGCTTCTGCTGGGCGACCGCCACGCGCTGGGCCAGCCCGCCCGTGCCGGCGAGCAATGGGGCGAGCGACTCGCCGGCTGGCTGGGCCCGCTGGTGCCGCGCGGCCTGCGGCCCATCGCGGCGGCCACGGTGGCGCGGGCGCTGGTGCGCACCGTGCCGGTGGCCGCCAGCGGCGTCACCGTTCTCGACTCGGCCGCGCTGCAAGCCGCGGGAGCCTTGCCATGAAGATCCACTTCCTCGGTGCCGCCGATGGCGTGACCGGCTCGCGCCACCTCGTCACCACCGCCGGCGCGCGGGTACTGCTCGACTGCGGCATGTTCCAGGGCTACAAGCTGCACCGCGAGCGCAACTGGGCGGCGCCAGGCCCGCTGCGCGACGTCGATGCCATCGTCATCAGCCATGCCCACCTCGACCACTCCGGCTGGCTGCCGGCCCTGGTGCGCCATGGCTGGCGCGGGCCGGTCTACGCGAGCCCCGGCACCATCGCCTTGCTCAAGGTGCTGCTGCTCGACGCCGCGCACCTGCAGGAAGAAGACGCGCGCCGCGCCAACCGCTACGGCTACTCGCGCCACGAGAAGGCGCTGCCGCTGTACACACGCGCCGATGCGCTGCGCGCGCTGGCGCTGCTGGTACCGGTGGCACCCGGCCGCGAGTTCAGCCCCGATGGCGCGCTGGCCCGCCACACGCTCACGCTCACGCCGGTGGGCCACCTGCTCGGCGCCTGCGCGGTGACGCTGCGCGAGCCCGGCCGCAGCGGGCGGCGCCTCGTGTTCTCGGGCGATCTGGGCCGCCAGCACGACCTGCTGATGCCACCGCCCGAGCCCATCGAGCGCGCCGACACGCTGCTGATAGAGAGCACCTACGGCAACCGCGACCACGAGCCCGAGGACGTGGAGGCGCGGCTCGAAGACATCATCCAGCGCACCGTGCGCGGCGGC
>Ga0068877_10001128_pt1 | contig 22449 bp, 13 predicted proteins | sample NOAtaG_FD_66437 | JGI IMG/M metagenome (GOLD analysis project Ga0068877, IMG submission 66437) | Freshwater lake microbial communities from Lake Erie, under a cyanobacterial bloom - NOAA_Erie_Diel6S_1000h metaG | ecosystem: Environmental > Aquatic > Freshwater > Lake | place: USA: Ohio, Lake... | reverse complement strand
CAGCGCCATGCCCGGGGCCTCGTAGATGCCGCGGCTCTTGGCCTCGATGATGCGGTTCTCGATCTGGTCGCACATGCCCAGGCCGTGGCGGCCGCCGATGCGGTTGGCCTCCTCGAACAGCTCCACGTCGTTGGCAAACGTGCGGCCGTTCAGCGCCACGGGGTGGCCGTCCTCGAAGCGCACGCTCACTTCTTCGGCCTTGACCACCACGTCGTCCTTCCAGAAGGCCACGCCCATGATGGGGTTGACGATGCGGATACCGGCGTTCAGGAACTCCAGGTCCTTCGCCTCGTGGGTGGCGCCCAGCATGTTGGAGTCGGTGCTGTAGGCCTTCTCCACGCTCATCTTGTAGTCAAAGCCGTTGGCGATGAGGTACTCGCTCATCTCCTTGCGGCCACCCAGCTCGTCGATGAAGGTTTGGTCCAGCCAGGGTTTGTAGATCTTCAGCGCCGGGTTGGCGAGCAGGCCGTAGCGGTAGAAGCGCTCGATGTCGTTGCCCTTGTAGGTGCTGCCGTCGCCCCAGATGTTGACGCCGTCATCCTTCATGGCCACCACCAGCGAGGTGCCGGTCACGGCGCGGCCCAGCGGAGTGGTGTTGAAGTAGGTGGCGCCCGCGGTGGTGACGTGGAAGGCCGCGCACTGGATGGCGGCGATGCCCTCGGCCACCAGCTGCGCGCGGCAGTCGATCAGGCGAGCGATGTCGGCGCCGTAGGCCTTGGCCTTGCGCGGGATCTCCTCGTAGTCGCTCTCGTCGGGCTGGCCGAGGTTGGCGGTGTAGGCGCAGGGGATGGCGCCCTTGGCGCGCATCCAATGGACGGCAGCGGAGGTATCCAGACCGCCGGAGAAAGCGATGCCGACGCGCTGGCCGGCGGGCAGGGATTGCAGGATGTTCTGGCTCATGGGATGGAGGGCAACGAGGAGATCAGCCGGCGATTGTCGCAAGCTGCGGTACCGCTGCCGACATGCGCCGTGTGCGGCCCAAGCCCGCGTTGCAGACGGGCGGTACCGGGGCGGCGCCTCACCCTGTTGGAGGCCTCACGCACTGGTCAGCCCAGCAGCAGGCTGAGCACGCGCTGGGGCTGCGCATTCGCCTGGGCCAGCATCGCCACGGCCGACTCCCGCAGCACCAGCAGGCGGGCGCGGTTGGAGGTTTCCGTGGCGATATCGGCGTCCACGATGCGCCCGCGCGCCGCAGTGAGGATGAGGGAGGAGGACTGCAACTGCGACACCACGCTGTCAAAGCGGTTGAGCGTCGCGCCCCAGGAGGCCTGGGCACTGGTGCCGTTGGTGAGCTGGGTGCTGAGGGTTGAAATCGCTGCGGTTGCCAGCGCGCCAGTGCCGTCAGTGAGGGACAAAGCCCCCACCGCAGTGGACAGCGCTGACAGATTGGTGTTGGTCACGCTGACCGTCTGTCCCGCATTAGGGCCCACCTGGATGGCCACGCTGTTGGCGTTGTCCAGCAGCGTGGTGCCGTCGTAAGCGGTGTCCGACACGAGATCGGCCACCTCGGCCTGGAGTTGGTCGAACTCCACTTCCAGCAAGGCGCGGTCCGCGCTCGTAAGCGAGCCATTGGCCGCCTGCACGGCCAGCTCGTTCATGCGCTGCAGCGCATCCACCACCGAGCCCGTGGCGCTCTCGCCCATCTGGGCGCGGGACACCGCGTCATTCGCGTTGCGCGCCGCCACATCGGTGCCGCGAATCTGCGCCAGCAAACGCTCGGAGATGGCCAAACCCGCCGCATCGTCGCGCGCACTGTTGATACGCAGCCCAGAGGACACGCGCGCCGTGGTGACGGCCAAGGCCGACTCCGTCTGCGCCCAGGAGCGGCGGGCCATCAAGGCCATCATGTTCGTGTTCAGGGACAGCAACGCCAACTCCCGTGACAAGCGCACCGGCCGCTGCTGGCTCCCAGCAGCCTCAAGGCCCGCGTCAATTAGGGGAAATATGACTCAAGTTTGGCGAAATGCCAAACAGCGGCGGAAATCAGCTGCTTTTCGCCCGATCAGGGGGACCACCGCCGCACCAGACAGGCAGCAGGTTTCGGGCGCGTGGGGCCGTGCGAACATCTGGGCTCCAACTCCGCTGCAGCGATGACGCCGAACCCTGCCCCCATCCGTCCACCCCGGCTGATGCCGGGAGACACCATTGGCCTGATCAACCCTTCCGGCGCCGTGTACGAGCGCGCGCCCTACGACGACACCCACGCGCGATTGAACGCATTGGGCCTCCAGGTGAAGGAGGGCGCGCATCTGCGCGCGCGCTACGGCCACATGGCCGGCACACCGCAGCAGCGAGCGGATGACATCCACACCCTGTTCGCCGACCCCGAAGTGGCCGGCATCCTGGCCATGACCGGCGGCTCTGGCGCCAACCGCGTGCTGCCCTTGCTGGACTACGGGCTGATCGCCCGCCACCCCAAGTTCCTGGGGGGCTTCTCCGACCTCACCGCACTGATCACCGCCGTGCAGGTCAAGACCGGGCTGGTCACCTTCCACAGCCCGCTGGGCCGCTCGGAGTGGAACGCGTTCAGCGTGGAGCATTTCAAGGCCGTGGCCATGGAGGGCCAGGCCCACACGATGCGCAACGCCGAGATCAAGGGCGACGATCTGTGCCCGCAGGAAGGCCGCATCACCACCCTGCGCGGCGGTACCGCGCAGGGACCGCTGGTGGGCGGCAACCTCGCCGTGCTCACCTCGCTGGCCGGCACACCCTACTGGCCCTCGTTTGACGGCGCCATCCTGTTCCTGGAGGACGTCAACGAATACGTCTACCGCATCGACCGAATGCTCTCCACGCTGATGCTCTCCGGCGCGCTGCAGCGCGTGGCCGGCGTGGTGCTGGGCGGCTTCACCGACTGCAAGCCCAGCGAGGGCAGCTTCGGCTCGCTTACGCTGGACGAGGTGTTCAACGACTACTTCGGCTCCGTGGACGTGCCCGTCTACCGCGGCGCACAATTCGGCCACATCAAGCGCAAATTCACGCTGCCCCTGGGTGTGCCCGCCGAGATGGACGCCGATGCCGGGACCCTGCGGTTGCTGGAGCCGGCGGTGGTGTGAGCATCCGGCACCGTTGCAAGCCGAGGCTCGCTAGCGCAGACCCACTTGGGCCGGCTGCCGCGATCAGACCAGTTGCACGACGATCCTCCGAGAGGCAGAACTGGCAAGTGCCTGCCTCAGCACCGATTTCCTGACCCGGGCCGGCCCAGGGCGGTAGAGATGATGCTGCGAAGCTATCGGCAAGCCCTTACCGTCCACCGTGATCACCATCGGCCCACAGCCTCGGCGGCCGGTGCGGTACAACAACTCCACCTCGAACTCCAGCAATCGGGTTCGCGCGAGCAGCCCGTCCAACTCCGGGGGCAGCACCGGATCAAAGATCACCTCGTCCGCCTCCTCCAGGACTCCCACGAGGTGTTTCATCACCAGATGCAGAAAGATGCCCGGTCCGCTGGAGTACACGCGCCAGCCGCCATCCACACGGATCTGGCCGGTACGAACCTGGTCATAGTCACGCTGTGCGGCGTAACGGTCGCAGAAGGCCGCATCCGAGCTTGAAAAGTAGGCATTGGCCTGGCGTCGCCCCGCATGAGGTACCAAGGTTTGCAGCCCGATGGGATTGACGCGTGCCAGGGCGTCGAGGAAGCCGGCGCCGTCGCCCACGTGGGCCAGCGTCTGCGCCCAGCGCAGATGGGCATGGACGTACATCACGCCAATCTCACGGCCGAAGTAGCTGCTGCTCTCGGCCCGTTGGAACAGTCTCTGTGGTCCGCCCCGGTAAGCCAGCGGCGCGTCGAACAAGCGCGCGCCGTCAGGCGCCAGCAAGTGGCGGCGGATCTGCTCGATCTGGGCCGAGGCCTGTTCGGGTTCCAGAAGGTCCTCCAGCACCGCATGCATCATGGGCAGAAGGCTATGGTGCAGGCCGGTGCGCCGATCACGCGGGTGCAACAGAAGTTCGGGCTGCTCTGGACCTTGGTCAAAGAGAGCGTATCCAGCCACCACGCCATCAGCCAGCAGAAGCCTCTGGAAGTCTGTGCGTACTCGCGCTGCCTCATCACGCAGCGCCTGTGCCCTTTCGGACTGGCCGATGCGCTCAAAGGCCTGCGCCAGGGAGGTGAGCATCTGGTGGTGCAGCGTTACGGTCCAGGCACTGCACAGGCGCTCTCGCAGCGCCGGATCAGCCGGCTGCAGCGAATCGTTCCAGTCCCCATGACCATAGGCGGCCAGATGGGTGCCGGGAATGCGGCGTGCATCGATCAGCGCCAGGGCTCGGTCCACATGAGTCCACACGGGTACCGAGTTGGTCTCGCCGAAGAAAGGAAGGTGTTCGCCCAGCAAGCCGGCGTCGCCGCTGGCTAGCAGGTAACGCGCAAGCCCTACCAAGGGCCAGAAGACGATGTCACCGTGGGCATCGCCAGCGCGAATTGCGCGGTCCCGTTCGAAGAACATGAACCACTGCGGCCAGTCACCATCCGGGTTCTGCGCGGCAAAGGTCCGCAGCAAGAGGTCGCGCACGGGTGGCGTGCGCCCCGCCGCGAGCAACATCTCCAGAGGGCCCTGACAGACATCACGCGTACCCCAACCCCCACCTGAGTACTGTTCCAAACCTCGGGGCGCAAGGTAGTGGATGAGCGCGTTGTGCCGGAACCAAGGCAGGATGCTGGATACCCCGGCCACCAGAGGCGCCGACGGCGAGCTGTCTGGCGCCAACAGTTCGAACTGCGGCAGGGGCACCGCTGCGAGCACATCAGTGTGCGGAATCAGTCGCCCGCTGATCCTCAGTTCGGACGCGGGTGCGGCCCGCCCGTCCAGACACAGGAACGGCTCGCCCCGCGACTGACCGTCCATGAAGAGGGCCTCGTCACCGGCCACCGCAGTGAAGCCCTCACCGCCGACAGCCTCGATGGCGAAAGAACCCTGTGGAAAGCGCAGGGCTAATTCACTGCCCTGGGGAGGGCGCAACTCCACCTCGTGGATGGAGGCTTCATCCTGGCGCATGACCTGCCAACACAGCGGCGCCGGCGAGGCTCCGTCATCACCCCCCAGCGCCACATGCAGGCTGGCACGCCACTTCAAGGGCGGGCCTTCCAAGACTTTCAGCGACAGCGTCATGGCCTGACCATCTGCCGCGCTGCGCACCACGAACAGGCCCGCCTCATGCCGATAGACCCAGCGGCAGGCCTGCGGCGTGATCTCGAAGGCTGAGGGCGTACCGAGTTGCTGCCAACCCTGGCCCCCCTCCACGAACAGGCGCAGACCGTGGCTGCGGAACTGCCCGAGGTAACCGTGGACGGTGGACAACAGGCGATTGATGCTGACGTGACCCTGGGTGAGCATGGAGTGAAACACACCGCCCATCCACACGGTGGACGTGAGCGCGGACTCATCTGGCACCAAGGCGCCACCGCTTCGCAGCAGGTGACCATGCGGTCGCAGCACCTGCAGTTCCTTGGCGCGCAGCACCACGTGCCGTTCGGCGGCTGCGAACCAGGACAGCAGTGCACCCTGGTCATCCCGCTCCTCATGCGAACGTTGCGGACCGAACAAGGACTGGCAGGATGCCTCTTCAAGATCCAGGGTCTGCAACCAGGGAACGGCATTGAACCAGGACAGGTTCTCAGCCCCAGGGCCCCACCCATTGAAGGGCTTCATGCCAGGGGCTTGGGCCTGCGGCAGCGCCAGCGTGTCCTCCACCCACACGAGGTCGGCCGCGCTGCTGGCCGCGAGGTGGTCTCCCAGCATGCGACCGAAGAAGCCGAAGGAGCCGACATCGCCAGGCGCGATTGAGCACCTCGCACTCTGCAAGGCCACGCAGGCATGCTCATGCTGCAGGCGGGAAGCGGGCAGGCCCGCACACAAGCCCGCGGGCAGGCCGCCCAAGCGGGGCGCCAACCCTTGCACCTGCAGGCCGTCAGTGGCCCATCCGCTACTGGGACCCAAGGTGCCCATGACCACCCACGGATGGCGCCCAGCCACACTCTGGTTCTGCCGCGCCGCGAGCACCGTACCGCAGTGCGGGTGCGGCAGCGATTGCAGGTCCACGTACTGACTGACGTAGTGCTCATTCAGCCGCAGTGCACCGTAGGCCGTCAACCCGATGTCCTGCACTTGCACCACGTCCCAGTGCAGGGGTGACGCGCCAGCATGTTGAATCTGCACATGCCAGAACCAGGCCGGCACGTCTTCGGCCAGCTGAAGATGCACCCTCCACCGCAGCGAGCCGCACGCCGAGCTCGACTGGCCCTCAAAGCTCGCCTGCTGGCCAGATGCGTGCGGCTGCCAGACGCCACCAGCCGCCGGTCCAAGCAGAGGCAATAGCTCCGTACCTTCGTCGTCCGTGCGGCGCAACCAGAGGTTGGCGAAAGGAGCCTCGGCCTCGTGCCCGACGAAGTGACCCAGGATGTCGTCGCCCAGGCCGGCACGTCGTACGCCGCCGTGGCGCAGCAGTTCGAACCACAAGCCGGCCCGGTTGCGCAGGACCAGCGGGGGAGCAGAACCACAGGCCGGGTCCGGGGTCTTGAAAAGGCGAGAGTTCATGGCGCAGGCCGAAGGCCAGTGTCGTTCAAGCGCACAGTGGCCCGCTGCGAGGGCAGCACCAGCTCTCGCCCCTGCCATACCAGAGGCTGGCCATCCAAGAGGGCTTGCGGCAAGGTGCCACTCAAGGGCCAGGCCAGACGAAGGTGTACCGCGGCTGACGATGCACTCCCAGCCAGACCCGGCGTCGCTTGCAGGCCTGGCAGTTGCAGCGTCCAACCCGAAGCGTCACGCTCCAGCCGGTAGGACAACAGGCCCCAGGGTGTGGACAGGCGCTCCACGCTCAGACCATAGGCCATCCACTGCGGATGCCAGCCCGCGCCGATGACCAGGGCCTGATCCGAGTCGCGCTCGAAGGCGAAAAGGTCCAGGGCCGATCGAATGTAGTCCGACGATACCCATGCGTGGGGCATGTCGCCCAGAAACCGGGGTTCGCGTATCTGCGGCAGCACGACTTCGGCCCACTGGTTCCAGCCCGCCGGGCGCTGGTCAGCAAAGAAGAAGCGCATGAGTGCATGGGCACGGTCGCCGCGCCCCAACCGAACCAGCGCACCCACGGTACGCCACTCGTAGGGCGTGTAGTCGCGCCAAGGCTTGCGGCCTTCGGCACGGGCTGCGGCCTCGGCCCAGTAACGCTCGAAGGTGGACTCAAGCAGGGCTCTGGGCACCGCCGCCTGCGCGGGGTTCAGGGCGATGGTCGTGCTGGTTGCATCGAAGTCACCGCGGTCGGCTGCCCCAGCGATGAAGTCGATACGGTGGTGGCGGGCGGTGGCCTCCACAGAAGCGCGCAATTCCACCTCGAATTCGTCCCGCCAGAGCGCCCATTGATGGGCCAAACGCTCCTGACCCAAGGCCAGGGCGATGACCACGGCGTCCTTGTAGCCGCGCAGAGCCCAGAAGTCGTCCCAGTAGGAGTAGGCCGGCTTGTCGGAATAGCCTTCGTGGCTGATCGAAGGCGGCATCAGGCCGAAGAAGTGGATGCGATCGGGTTGGCGGTTGGCGGTCCCCCGCTCGCTCTGACGCAGCGCCTCCTGCCACATCACCACCCGCTGAACCGTCGGCCAATGGCGCTGCAGAAAGGCCCGGTCGGCCGTGTGCCGCCAGATCTCTGCCACCCCGTAGAGGTATTGGCCATGGCTGTCGTTCTCCACCACCGGGTCGGCGCCGCGGGCGTCCACGCAGCACGGCACCTTGCCCGAGGCGAAGACATGGGGCTGGAAGGCGTCCATGAACTCGCGGGCGGCCTGCACCTCCCCCAGGCGCAGCAGCCCCGCCACCATCATCACACCGTCACGAACCCAACTGCGCGAGTAGGACCGCGTCCCGGGCTGCAGCATCGCCCCGTCACGCGACATGAGGATCTGTGCCAGGGCGCTGCGCAGGCTGTGCGCCACGCCAGGTACTGCAGCACCCCAAGCCGTGTCCGACGGACCCGCAGCCAGACCGGGCCCCTCGCCGCCACCGACTTGCAGACCCACGCGCGTCAGGCGCTCGCGCCAGTGGCGCGCGGCCATGTCGAACCGCATCTGAACAGCGGCCGCGTCGGGGCTGGACGGCGTAGTCCGGACACTGTCAAGACGCCCCCCCGAGGCCAGTGATATCGCGGAAGCCACTTTGGGCTCCAGGTCCATGCGGGCCACCCAAGCCCAGGTCTGGGACTGACCTGGAGCCAAGGTGATGCGGTACTGCAACATCGCCGAGGCCTGTGACTGCGGATCGGTCATCGAGGCCAGCGTCGGGGCCGCCCGAAGGGCATCCAGGGCCAAGCCTCCGTCCCAGTGCGAGGCTGTCACTTGTGCAGGGGTCTGCACCGGCTTCAACACCATCCGGCCGTCCACCTGCAAGGCGCCTTGCTTCCAAGCCAAGTGGCGCACTGGCCGCACGCCACCGGGAGTGTTGAGAAACTGTTGCGGCGGATTGACCTGCCAGGGGCGCAGGACCCAGGCCAGGGTGTAGGTCTGCGGCTGGGTGGTGGTGTTGCGCAAGGTGTAGCGGGCCAGCAGCTCGGGGGCTCGGGCGGGGCCGTCCGCCGTGGCCTGAACGTCTAGACCGAAAGCGTCGTGCCGCCAGCGCACGATGGGCTGGGGCAGGAAACCTTCGGGCAAGTGGTGTTCCAGGCGCACATCGGCCCAGGTAACGGCACGCTCTCCCGCGCCATGTAGCCAGACGACCGGCTCCATACTGGGACCGCCCCGGCCGAGTTCCAGCGCACCGTCCTCGCTGAGGAGGCCAGAGCGCGGTCCGCCGCCGTCCACGCCGACCAGAGTCCAGTAGTTCTGCTCTCCCAGAAAGGCCCGTGGCAGGTGGCCACGAGGCAGGTCAGCCGCCAACTCCCCCAGCACCGCATTGGCGTCAGGCCACTGGGCGGCACTGCGCAAGGACAGCGCCGGCTGTAAGGTGCCAGGCGTGGCCCTTACGGGATGCGCCTGGCGCACCTGCAGCCACCGGGCTTCACTCTCTGGCAGGAACAAGGCATCCAGGCCCCCGTCGCTGGCGCGCACCGTCCGCAGCCGCCGCCAGCGCCTGCCGTCATCGCTGGCCCACAGGCCGTAATCAAGTCGACGAGTCCCGGCGGGCCATCGCAGGGCCACGCCGTTGAACTCGCGCGGCACCTGGAAGTCCAGCGTGGTGACAGGGCCCTGGTGATGCACACGCGGTTCGGGCCAGGGGACTGGATCTGGCGCGCGCTCGGCCAGACGCAAGGCGGCCACGCACAGGGAGGTCTTGCCACCCTCACGTCCGGCTGCAATCACGAACTCCACATACCGGGTCTGGCGCAACTCGCGCTCGGCCGCAGGGCCCCAGGCAAAGACCACATGCCGGCGCTTGAGCCGCCACTCGCTCAGGGCTCCAGGCAGGACGGTATTGGGCCGATTTACCCACCACACGTTGTCCCCGGAACCGTCAACGAACTTGATCTGGACGTCATTCGTCGCCCCGCGGCCTTTGAGCCGGGCGGACAGGTCGAAGTGCGCCGGCCACTCAAGGGGCAGTTCTCGGCGCATGACGGCATAGCCGGAGACGCTGCCGAAATCGGCGTCCAGGCACAGGCTGCCGTCAGCATCGCGGCGCAGGTCGGCGTGGACCTGATCAGAGGCAAACGCCTGCCAGAGCGCGCCATCACGAAAGTCGTCCAGCACACGACCCTGCGCAGTGCCCATCACCATCGACAGGCCCCATACAACTGCACAGGCCCAGGCGCTCTTGCAGTGAACCCTCATCCCTTGACGCTCCCCATCAGCAGGCCCTGCAGGTAGTGGCGCTGCAAGGCCAGGAACAGCAGCAGCACTGGCAACACCGTGATCACCGCCCCGGCCATCATCATCTCGATGTCCTGCACGTGCTCGCGCGTCATCGAGGCCAGGGCCACCGGCAGGGTGTGAAGGTCGCCATCGGTTAGCACAATCAAGGGCCACATGAAGTCGTTCCAACTGCCCAGGAAGGCCAGCACCGCCAAGGTGGCCAGCACCGGCCTCAGCAGCGGCAGCATCACAAGCACGAAGATGCGCAGCTCGCTTGCGCCATCGATACGCGCGGCTTCCAGCAACTCATCGGGAATGCTGCGAGCCACCTGCCGGACGAGAAAGATGCCGAAGATGCCGGCCAGGCTAGGCACCAGGACACCAGCCCAGGAGTTGACCAAGCCCATGCCCTTGAGCATGAGAAACAGCGGCAGCATGGCCACCTGCCCCGGTATGACGAGCGCGGCCAGCATGAAAGCAAACACCCGGTCACGGCCTGGGAAGCGCAGCTTGGCGAACGCATGACCGGCCGCGGCGTTGAGCAACGTGGACACCGCCGTGGCGACGCAGGCGATGCCCAGGCTGTTGACGAAAGCCCGGCCGATGCCGCCTTCTCCAAGCAGGTGGCGGTAGTGCACCAGCGTGGGTTCCGCCGGCCACCACGGCGGAGGGTAAGTGCTGGCCGCGCCTGCAGGCATGAAGGACGCAGACACCATCCAAAGCAGGGGCAGCAAGGCCAGCAAGCTGACCACGGCCAGAGCGCCGTTCACTGCCCAAGCGACGACCGCTTTCATGTCACCGCCCCAGGCTGCCAGCGGGCCGCCGCCCACGACAGCACGCGCGTGACGGCCAAGATGACGATGAACAGGAGAAAGGCCACGGCCGAAGCCGCACCCAGGTTCCACCAGCGAAAGCCCTCTTCATACATGAGGTACAGCACGCTCACCGTGCTTTGTAGCGGGCCTCCTTGCGTCATCACATAGGGCTCTGCAAACAGCTGGAAGTAGCCGGCCGTGGTGAGGATGGTCACCAGCATCAGCGTGGGAGCAAGCCCGGGCAGGGTCACGTGGCGAAAGCGGGCCCAGGCACTGGCGCCGTCAATCCGGGCGGCCTCGTGAAGGTCCTGCGGAATGGCCTGCAACGCGGCGATCAGGATGATCATGTTGCCACCCAGGTTCTTCCAAGCGGCAAAGGCAATGACGGTGGGCATGGACCAGCGCGGGTCGCCCAGCCAATCCACTGGGTCGACCCCGACCCAGCCCAGCATCTCGTTGAAAAGCCCGTACTTCACATGCACCAAGTAGCGCCAGACCACAGCCACGGCCACCACGGTGGTGACCATGGGGGCGAACAGCGCCGTTCGCCAGAGCGGCTTGAAACGTGTGAGCCGCGACTCCAGCAGCACCGCTGCGGCCAGCGACAGGCCCACCGACAGCGGCACCCCCACGCCAACAAAGTAGGCGGTGTTGCCCATGGCCGACCAGAACAAGGGCTGCGACAAGAGTCGGGCGTAGTTATCCAGCCCGGCAAAGCGCAGGTTGCGCAGATCTGCCAGGGCGTAGATGTCGAAGTCGGTCAGGCTCAACGCAAGCCCGCCGATGACGGGCACGAAAAAGAACAGGGCGATCACTACCAGGGCGGGTGCGGCCAGGCACCAGCCCGCCAGGGCCTGACGAGTACGCGCCTTCATGCCGGTGCTCCCACACGCGCCAGCATCCAGCGCCGCTTCTCCAGCATGGCGTCCACGCGCGCGTCCAGGCCACGCACGGTGGCGTCCAGGTCTGCACGGGTGTGCACGGCGCGTGCAGCGCTGAGCTGCATCTCTTGCACGATGCGCTCCCACTCCGGTACGGCCGGCGTGGCGCGAACGCGCTCTAGCTGCTGGGCAAAGGCCCGCGCGTGCAGATCCTCGGCCAGGGTGGGGCCGTCCTGGCGTGGCAGCGCCCACGTGCTGCGCCGAGGCGGGAGGTTCCCAGTGAGGCGGTAGAACTGCAGCTGCACCGCAGGTCTGCTGAGGTACTCAATCAGTTGCCAGGCCTCGCGCTGGCGTGGGGAACGGCGAAACAACACCAGGCTGGAGCCACCGGCGATGGAAGCGCCCGGCCCAAACGGCCCGGGCAACGGCGCGGTGGCCCAATTGCCTTGTTGCGCCGCGGGCAAACGGCGCTTGAACTCGCTGATGTTCCAGGGGCCAGACAGGTAGAAGGCAAAGGTGCCGCGGGAGAACTCCTGCCAAACATTGGCCACCTGATTGTTGGTAAGTCCCGGCGCCAGGCCCTGCTCAAACAAACTGCGATAGAACTCGAATGCCCGACGGAACCCGGCCCCCGAGAAGTGACCGAAGCGCCCTCCGTCGCGCAGCAACTCCCCTTCCTGCTGCAGGGCGAAGGCCAACAAGGGTTCGAACTCGTTGGTGGGCAGCAGCACCGGAGTGGCCACCGGCCGGGTCTTGGACGCCTGCAGGGCCCGCAGGCAATCCACCCAGGCCGACCAATCCGTGGGCACCTCGGCGTAGCCTGCAGCCTGGAGCAGGTCGCGCCGGTAGAAGAACAGGCGTGTATCCACGTACCAGGGCAGGCCCACCAAGGTGCCGGACACAAGGTTGGTGGCCCAGATGCCCTCGAAGTGGTCGCCCCGATCGATGGCAGGGGTCTGCGCGATCAGCGCGTCCAGCGGCTGAAGCGCGCCCAGGGCTGCCATCTCAGGCAGCCAGGTGTTGCCCATCTGGGCCAGATCGGGCGTAGCGTCACCGGCGAAGGCGGTGAGGAGCTTTTCGTGGGCAGCGCTCCAGGGGAGTTGCTCCACACGCACGCGCAGGCCAGGGTGCTCCCTCTCGAAGCCGGCCACCAACTCGGCCGCCACCTCGCCCTCGCGCCCCATGGCCCAGAAACGCAACAACCGACCATCACGGCGGCTGCAGGCGGCGCTGCCCAGGCCCGCGCCCACGGCGAGCACGGCAGCCGAACCTCGCAGCCAGTGGCGGCGTGAGGTCGAGGTCAACCCAGCCAACCTCCGCGGAACCCCGCGCGCTCCATGCCACGGCGCAGATGGGCATTGCGACGCATGGCGCTCCACACCACCTCCCCGCGGTGGTTGCCCAGCATGGCCAGCATGGGCCCCTGGTCGATACCCAAGTGATCGGTGTCCACCCAACCCAGATCCGGCAGGACCCGGCCGTGTGTGAGCTTGACGTCGGTAAAGGTGAAGCTCGGGTTGAACGCGTCAAAGAAGCCGTAGCGCCCGTACAGCGCGGCGCCGTAGCGGTCCTTCATGGCCTGCAGCGCGGTCAGAACGATTTCGGGCGTGAAGGCGATCGACGAGCCTGCCGCATAGGGCGTGAGGGTACCGTCGTCGTACAGCCCCATGCCGCGGCCAGCGTAACTGATGAAACGCCTCAAGCGCCCTCCGAACTCGCGCTCCACATCCGCCGGGCCATCACAGGCACTGATGCCCCAGAAGTCGGGGCCATAACCGGCCCAGCCCTGAGGATTGGCGATGGCGTAAGCCCGTTGGGCCAAGGTCGCGCGCCGGGAGTTCTCGAAATAGTCCATGCCTCGTGCGCGCATGAAATCGTCCTGCACACCGCGAAGGTCCACCCAGCAATGGGTGAACTGGTGTCCAAACAGCGGCGCAAAACGAACGAAGGTCTGGCCGTATTCCTGACCCCAGGCGGCAGGCAAGCCACTGGCCCAAGCTCCCCAAGCCGAAGCATCCACCGGCTGCGTGGGTGAACCCAGCGCCAACAAGCACAGGATCATGGACTCGTCGTAAGCCTTCCAGTCCGAGGCAATGAAGCCGGTCTCGGGGTGCCAGCCGTGGCCGATGAGCGGCGAGCGGACCTGCGCCCAGCGCCAGTCGACACGGCCATAGAGCTCGTCCACAAGCGATCGCAATGTGGTTTCGGGCGCATCTGATGAGTCGAAGAAGGACTGGCAGCACAAGGCGCCTGCCAGGAACAAGGTGGTGTCGATGGTGGACAGTTCACAACGGTCGAAGCGCAGCCCCGTCTTCATGTCCAGGAAGTGATAGAAAAACCCCTTGTATCCCGCCACACCAGTAGCCTGGGGGCCTTGCGGCGCATCTCGGAAGGTGCGCAGAGTGGTGAGCACCCGACCGCGGGCCTGAGCTCGCGTTACGTAGCCGCGTGCGACACCAACGCAGTAAGCGGTGAGGGCGAACCCAACGGCTGCCACGCTGCAGAAGGAGGGCGTGGGCCAACGATCCGGCGCCAGCCCGGTGGCCGCGTCGGTGGTTTCCCAGAAAAAGTCGAAGGTACGACGCTCCAGGTCGTCGAGCAAGCCGACGTTCGGCGTGCCAGTCGTCAACGCCTGCAGTTCAGTTCCCGCTGTGGACTGGCACCCACCCAAGCCGACCCCGAGAGATAGCGCCCCCGCACCGGCCAGCAACCGACGCCTGGACAACGAGACCCCAGGATCGCGCACCAAAGGGAAGTTCATACGCATGACCCCGCCATCATGACCCAAGCTCACGCGCACCCGGGCCACCGCCTGCCATCAGGCGGCAGCCCGGAACCCGTAGCGCGTAACGGTGACGATCAGAAGTCCAGCTTCATGCCGAACTTGACGGTACGCATCGGGCCGGACAGACCCAGCGGCTTGCCGGCGTTGGGGTTGTCACCTCCCCAGGCGTTCTGGGGGTTGCCCGGGCCGCCGCCCCAAGTCTCGTACTTGCCGTAGTTGGTCTTGTTGAAGAGATTCAGCACGTCCATGCGGAAGGTCAGCTTGTGACCGGCCAGACGCATCTCCTTGGACAGCATCAGATCGAACTGTTCGAAGGCATTGCCATCGACCAGGTAGCGCTGACAGCCCGCACCCCAGCCCGCCGCGCAACTGGTGACAAAGAAGGATGTGCCCGGACCGGCCGTGACCTTGCCGCCCAGCAGAATCCCCCAAGGCAGCAGGTTGTCGGCGCTGTAACTGGCCACCACACGGTACTTCTCCACGTCGATGGAGCGGCGCCACACGCTGCCCTCGGGCTTGCCCGCGGACCAGTTGTACTGATTGGCATCGCTGGATTCGGCGCCGTAGTCCGTGGCCGTGGTGTAGGCGTTGGACAGCGTCAGCGCCACCTGGGCTCCCCAACCAGACGCCTTGGTGTAGGGCTTCTCTGCCCTGAGCAGCAGGTTGGTGGTCTTGGTCTTGGCCGAGGTATCCCCCAGGCGCAAAGTGGCTTGCGGGGGGTTGCCACCCGCGGCGTCAAACCAGGCACCTCCGGTGGGGATCGAACCATCGGGATTACGACCCCCGGCGGTCCACAGGAACTCGTTGTAGCCGCGGACCTCCTGCAAGCCCACTTCGGTAGACCACTGACCGACGGCCTGACGCAAGGCCAGACCGAACTGGTCCGAGTACGGCATCTTCATGTTGTTGTTCAGCAGCCAGAACTCCCAGGCCTTGCCTTCGACATTGACAGCGGCGTTGTTGATGAGTTCGTCCCGCGCCTTCATGGCTGGTGTCCGGTCATAGGCGCGACCAAAACCAGCGACCACCACCGAGGACTTGTCCCCCGACAGGTCCCAGCTCATGCCCAGTCGCGGCTGGATAGCCCCCGTGAAGGCCTTGCGCTCCTTGCCCGAGGACAGGTAGTCCCTGATGTTGATGCCGCCCTTGGCAAGGGACTGAGCGTAGGTCTGCCCCGCAGCCGCACCGGAGCGGGTGTCCACGGCGTTCATCGCGTTGACCACGTGCGCCGGCGTCACATAACCGTTGTTGTAGGCGTTGTCCTCATAGTCCCAGCGCAAACCGACGTTGAGCTCCACGCCCTTGCTGATGGCGATGTCGTCCTGGACATAAAGCCCGACCTTGTTGTTCTTGTACCTTGTGTACACGGCAGGGGCAGGCGACTTCGAGAATGGCTCCCAGCCGGGATAGAACACCGTGGCACCCGCAGGGTTGTTGGCGTCAGCCCCTGGCATGCCCGGGTCGCCCACCTTGCCAGGCACCCCGGCGTCGGTGATGAAGATGAAATAGTGCGGCACGGCAAATCGCGAGCCGCCCACCTCGTAGGTGGAGCTGTTGAACGAAGCACCTGCCTTCAGCACATGGCCCTTCCAGCCGGTGTAGGTGAAGTCGTCCTTGAGGGTGAAGGCGCTGTGCTCGTTGCGGCTGCGGCCTTCCATGCGGCCGTCCATCATGACGCCCGACCAGTTCATTCGCTTGTATTCGACGAACGGACTCATGTCCACCGACTGCGGGAGGTAGCTCTGGAAGTAGTACTCGGCGTTCGCTTCATTGACCCAGCGGTCTCCCATGGTCTCCCACTTGGCGTTGAGGCGGTTTTCCTTCTGAGTGCGGTTGAGCACGTTGCTGGGCGTGGAGAACCCCCAGTCCGGGAACTGGTCCGACTGCAGGGAACCCTGGTCCTTCTCGTTGCGGTACTTGGCAGAGAACTCCAGACGGTTGCGATCGTCCACCACCGCACTGAGCTTGGCGAAGATCAGGTCCTCGTGGAATTTGCGCTGGGTGGTCCACTGCTTGGACAGCACGTTTTGCGTGAGCCAGGGCGTCACCGTCACCCCGCTGAGCGTGTTGCCCACGCCCAACTGGGACGGGATGGTGTTCTCCTTGCCCTCGTAGGACAGGAAAAAGTGCACCTTGTCCTGCGTGATCGCACCGCCAATCGAGGCGCCGTACTGGCTCTGCTTGGGCGGCGGCCGCTTGAGTCCGCCGGCCTCGGCCTTGGTCTCGAAGGGGCTGTAGGCGATCTGGCTGCTGCCCGCGTAGTCCAGGAACACATCGCCTTGCAGCTTGTTGGTTCCCGACTTCGAAACGGCGGTAATCGCGGTGCTTGATACCGAACCGTATTCCGCCTTGTAGTTTTGCGTGATGACCTTGTACTCGGCGATGGCCGACTGCGGGAAGGGGTTGCCACGCGACTCCATCTGCCCCGCAATGCCACCGCGCGTGAGGTCGTTCTTCTGGCTCATGCCGTCAATGAAGACGTTTACACGGTCAGAACTTTGGGCGCCTCCCTGGATGCGCGTGTAACCCGTCGACGGATCATTGACGAAACGAACACCAGGCGCCAGATCTGCAAATGCCAGGAAGTTGCGGGTAACCTGAGGCAGGGTGGCGATCTGCCGCTGCGACACCGCAGTACCCGACTCGGGGTTGGTGGCGTCCTTGCGACTGAGCGAGCCCACCACCGTCACCTGCTGTGTGCCACTTACCGCCAAGTCCACCGACGCGGTCTCGCCCACCGCAACCGTGATGGCTTGCGATCGCTGCGCACCCACCCTGATCTCGTAGCTGCCGGGTGCCAGGCCGGTAAGCACATAGCTCCCATCATCTGCCGTCGTGGTGCGGTAGGTGTTGCCATTGGCCGTGTTCACGGCGAGCACGGGCGTACCGCCCTTGGTCGCCGCGATCTGGCCCTTGATGGTGGAGGTGGCCAGCTGCGCGTAGGCTGCCGGGCCGGTCAGCGCCAACACCACGGCCGTGGCCAATGCGTGACGTTGGAAAGGCTTGAATCTGCGGTTCATGGTCGGTCTCCTTGGTGAGGTTCTGGGCTTGAGCTCTGGTCGTGATGCAAGGGAACAAGGTTCATCGGGGGAGCGGGTGATCGGTGACTGATCACCCGTTGCCACTGGATCGGCGTATCACCAGTTCCGTGGGGATGGTCTCGTGACGTTCGCTATCTGGCGCGGCGTTCTCGATGGCCCCGGCAAGGCCTTCCAACGCGCGTCGGCCTAGCTCGGCAATGCCCACCCGCACTGTGGTGAGCTGCGGCGTGACGTAGCGGGCAATCGGGATATCGTCGAAGCCGGCCAGGAGTACGTCTTCGGGTACGCGCAAGCCAGCCTCCGTCAGGGCGCCCAGACATCCCAGCGCCATCATGTCGTTGGCGGCGAACACGGCGTCAGGCCGTATCGGCATGGTGGCCAAACGCACCCCGGCCTCACGGCCGGCCTCCTCGCTGAAGTCACCCTCAAACAGGAGCGGCATGGCGCCCGCCGGCAGCCCTTCTCGGTACCCGCGCAGGCGCTCCCGCGCCTCATGGTTGTCTTGTGGACCACCAATGAAAGCTATGCGCCGTGCACCCTGGGCCGCCAGATGCCGAGTCATCGCCAGGGCACCACCACGGTTGTCGACATCCAGGTTGGAGTGCCCGGGGAGCTCCACCCCGCTGTTGAGCAGTACGGCTGGCAGACCCACAGGCAGGTTCTGGCTGAGCATCTGCGCGTCCGCGTGGGGTGACATGACTATCAGCCCATCGACCCGGCCGTTCATAGCTCGCAGGGCCAAGGCCGCCTCGTGCGCATCCCCGTGCGAACTGGAAACCAACAGATGCAACCCCCGCTGGCGGGCAGCCTGGTCCACGCCGCGTATCAACTCCGAGAAGTACTCGCCGTGCAGGTCTGGCAGCACGGCCCCTACGGTCTCGGTACGCCGTGTGATCAGGCTGCGTGCCGCCCCGGACGGTGCAAAGCGCAGTTCCGCCGCCGCAGCCAGGATTCGTGCCTTGGTGTCAGGCAGCACGTTGTCAGCACCATTGAGTGCCCGCGACACGGTGGCCACGGACACACCGGCAGCGCGGGCGACGTCTCGGATGGTGGATGCCATGGGTGCTGCTGAGGAAGATCGATGAATCAGAAACAGGCGCTACAAACCGTCATAAAAACGTTTACATGATTCAAACTCAACCGAGCCATTGCCGATGTAATCGTTTACACCTAGATTCCTGAGGTTGTCGTAAGCCCGCTACAGGCTTCAGCCCTGGCCTGTGTTTTTAAGGTTGTGTGCCGCAATGGCCTGGGCGTAGAAACGACCGCTGTCCTTGATGGTGCGCCGCTGCGTTGCGAAATCCACGTGCACCAATCCGAAACGCTTGGAGTAGCCGTGCGCCCACTCCAGGTTGTCCAGCAGCGACCAGGCGAAATACCCGCGCACGTCGGCACCCGCGGCGATGGCTTCCCCCACAGCAGCGAGGTGCGCCCGCAGGTAGTGCAAACGCAGCGGGTCCTCGATACGGCCGTCGATGGCCGAGGGTGGGTCGAAGAAGGCGGCGCCGTTTTCCGTCACGTACAGAGGCACGGGCCCATAGCGCTCGGTGATCCAGCGCAGGGTGTCGGTCAAGCCCTGGGGGAAGAACTCCCAAGTGGTTTCGGTGTGCAGGGCCTGCGATTGTCTTACGGGCGCAGCCGGCACCGGCCAGGCGGACGGGTCATGGCGCACGACGCTGCGCGTGTAGTAATTCAGGCCAATGAAGTCCACCGGCACCTGTAGCGCCTGCACTTCGGCGGCTGACCATTCTGGCCAGGCCTCGCCAAAGATCTCGCACAGTTCCTCGGGGTAGGCGCCACGCATCGCGGGGTCCAGGTACTGGCGGTTCATGTAGGCGTCGGCCAGGTCACGGGCGTGGCGGTCAGCCCCGGAGGCACCTGGCATCAGATGCTTGGGCTCGATGTTGACCACCAGGCCCACCTGGTGGCGGCCCTCTGCCCGGTAAGCCTGCACGGCCGCCGCGTGAGCACGCATGAGATGGTGCGCGGCGATGGCGGCCTCGAAAGCGCTGCGGTGCCCCGGTGCGAGTACGCCGTGCATGTAGCCACCGTCGGCCACCACCCAGGGCTCGTTGATCGTGGCCCACAGAGGCACCCGGTCGTCCAGGCGACGAAACACCGTGGTGGCGTAGTCGGCAAACCAATGCGCCATGTCCGGGTTGAGCCAACCGCCGCGGTCGTCCAGAGCCGCCGGCAGGTCCCAATGGTAGAGGGTGGCCATGGGCTGGATGCCTGCATCCAACAGTTCGTCCACCAGGCGGTCATAGAAACCAATACCAGTCTCGTTGACACGGCCTCTGCCCTCGGGCATGACGCGCCCCCAGGCGATGCTGAATCGGTAGGCGTTGAGCCTCAACTCCTTCATCAGCGCGATGTCCTCGCGCCAGCGCCGGTAGTGGTCGCACGCCACATCGCCGGTGTCGCCCTGCGCTACCCGGCCGGGGGTGTGGGAGAAGCGGTGCCACGTGCTGGGGCCGGCGCCGTCGGCCAGCGGCGAGCCCTCTATCTGGTATGCGGCGGTGGCACATCCCCAGAGAAAACCGTGCGGAAAGGTGGACTGGATGGCGGGCAACACGTCGGGCAGGCCTGCGGGGCTTGTTGCTGAAGTGACTTCAAGGGGCATGCGTGTTCTAATGAAAACGTTTACATCACTTTACGGACCCCTTGGGGACTTGTCAATGCGCGGCAGCGCGGTTCACATGCGCAGTGGGGGCGCCGCGCAGTTCGCCGCGATGAACTCGCTCTGGGTGGGCATGGCCTGGACGCACTTGTCGATCACGTGCTCCACGTCGCGCAGGAATTCCTGCACCTCAGCCTCAGGTCGCAGGTCGGCCAAGGGGTGGTAGGCCCCGGCCGGCACGCGCTGGCCTTGCATGACCTGGATCCAGCTCAACTCGGCAAACAACTCCCCAGCTTCGCGGTAAACCCGGCCGCTGCTGCGCCAGAGGTCCATCTTGTGCTGCAGCCCCTCAGGAATGACCATCGTGCGACAGTGGTTCCAGAACGCGGAGTCCGTGCGCTCGGTGGCGTGGTAATGCAGGATCAAGAAGTCCCGGATCCGAACGTACTCGTCGGCTGTCTGCCGGTTGTATTCGTCGATGTCAGTCTGGGCATAGCCAGCCCTCGGGAAAAAGGAGATGATGCGTGAGATCGCCGTCTGGATGAGGTGAATGCTGGTGGACTCCAGCGGCTCCAGAAAGCCGCTGGATAACCCCACGGCCACGCAGTTGCGGTTCCAAAACTGGCGCCGCCGCCCCGTGCGAAAGCGGATGTGACGCGGCTCGGCCAAGGCCTTGCCGTCAAGATGCGCCAGTAGAACCGAAGCCGCCTCGTCCTCGCTCATGTGTGCACTGCAGTACACATGTCCATTGCCCGTGCGGTGCTGCAGAGGGATGCGCCACTGCCAACCAGCCGTGTGCGCGGTGGAGCGGGTGATGGGCAGCAGAGGCCCGGCTGACTCGCTGGGCACGGCCACTGCACGGTCGCAAGGCAGCCAGTGGCTCCAGTCGTCGTAGCCCACGTGCAGGGTCTGCTCGATGAGCAGCGCGCGCATACCCGAGCAGTCGATGAAGAAGTCACCCTCCACCGTACGGCCGCCGTCCAGCTCCACGCCGCGGATGTGCCCATCGGGTTCGCGCTGCAACACTCGCACGATCCGCCCCTCGGTGCGCCGCACGCCCCGTTGCTCGGCATAGCCCCGTAGGTAGCGTGCGTACAGGCCCGCGTCGAAGTGGAAGGCGTTATGGATTTCGCTCAGCGGTGAGTTGGGCATGTCGCTGCGCGCCCGCATGAACTTGGCGCGCAGCGGGGCAGCGGTGTTGATGGAGTAAGCGCCCAGCGGGCTTGCGCCGCCCTTCAGGGCCAGGCGCAGCCAGTGGTGATGAAAGGGCAATCCGTCCAGATCCGGCCCGACCTTGCCAAACCCATGGATGTAGCGGTCTCCCAGCGCTCCCCAGTTGACGAACTCGATGCCCAGCTTGAAGGTGCCCTGGGTCTGGCGGATGAACTCGTCCTCGTCAATGCCGAGCGCCGCGTTGAACTGCTTGATGTGCGGGATGGTGGCCTCGCCCACACCGATGATGCCGATCTCGTCGGACTCCACCAGATGGATGCGGTAGTGCCCCTTGAGCAGCGAGGCCAGTGCCGAGGCGGTCATCCAGCCCGCCGTGCCACCTCCTACGATGACGATGTCGCGAACGGGCTCCAGGCTCATGGGTTTTCTCCTCATGCTGATGTGCGCAGCTTTCAGTATCGTGCAGGCTATCGCCCACCTTTCATCTGCTGCAACCCATGCTCCAACTCATCATCGCCAACAAGAACTACTCGTCCTGGTCCATGCGGCCCTGGGTGCTGATGCGCCAGGCCGGCATCGAGTTCGAGGAAGTCATGGTGCCTTTCGACGATCTCGAGCCCACGTCGGCCTTCAAGCAACAGGTGCTGGCACGCAGCCCCGTGGGCAAGGTGCCTATCCTGGTGGACGGCTCGCTGGCGGTCTGGGACTCGCTGGCCATTGCCGAGACGCTGGCAGAGCGCTTTCCTGAGAAGCGGCTGTGGCCAGCCGACCCCGCGGCGCGGGCCCGCGCGCGCAGCATCTGCGCCGAAATGCACGCCGGCTTCACGGGCCTGCGTACGCACTGCCCCATGAATATCGAGGCCAGCCTGCCCGAGGCCGGCGCCTTGATCTGGCGCGACAAGCCGGGCGTACGCACCGAGGTGGCGCGCCTGCACGCAATGTGGGAAAGCCTGCTGCAGGAGCACGGCGGGCCGATGCTCTTTGGCGACTTCTCCATCGCCGACGCTTACTACGCCCCCGTGTGCATGCGACTGCGCACCTACGCGCTGCCCGTCTCGCCCACCGTGCAGGCCTACATCGACCGCGTCACCGCCCTGCCCTCTGTAGCCGATTGGATCGCAGGCGCGCTGGCCGAGCAGTGGTTTGTGGTGGAGGACGAGCCGTACCGGCTGGGGCGATAGCAACCGTCGTCGCCAACCTGCGAAAGACGAGGCGAGGGCCTAAAGCCAGACTTCGGCGCATGCATCCCGCCATCGCTGTGGTGAGGCGCTGTGAAAGCTGTCCAAGATGGACGAGGCCTCACCGACGCCCGGCCACCTGGTAAACCAGATTCCGATCTCGCCGCCCCACCGCCACGACCAC
>Ga0068877_10001124_pt1 | contig 22499 bp, 17 predicted proteins | sample NOAtaG_FD_66437 | JGI IMG/M metagenome (GOLD analysis project Ga0068877, IMG submission 66437) | Freshwater lake microbial communities from Lake Erie, under a cyanobacterial bloom - NOAA_Erie_Diel6S_1000h metaG | ecosystem: Environmental > Aquatic > Freshwater > Lake | place: USA: Ohio, Lake... | reverse complement strand
AACCATCTTTGCGCAATACAATGGGTCCTATTACAATGGTCAATTGGCTACGGGAATGTCGTTTTTAAGCGATCGTTACGGTGCTTTTAATCGATCTATGTTGTCGGCTGTTCAAGCCTACCAAATTCAGGCGTACGGATTCAAAATTTCAGTAGCCCTCAATGCCAATATTGAGGAATATACATTTGGAATTGCTCAATTGTCGCATACCATGAGCAATGAAGTGGATCAGGCATTATTGATCAATGGCAAGCAGAATATTCTGAATTTTGGTGCCAGTGCTTATGCGTTTTCAGATCGGTTTTGGATTGGATTTGCCATGCCTCATTTGATGCGTCAAAATTTTAGGAAGGTGGCGGATCCCAATTTTCAACCTGCTTATCAAACCGTGAATACTTTTATCAATGCGGGAGGAATCATGAAGCTGAATGACCAATGGGATTATAAATCCTATTTTTCATTGCAATTTGCACAAAACGTAGTGCCTCAATTGGAGGTAGGGACCATCGCTTATTGGAAAAAACAATGGGGTGGGGGTGCTGCCTATCGATTCAATGACGCTGTTATTATGATGATGGAATACAAGGTGAGTGATGCTTTCAGGTTCGGTTATTCTTATGATGTTACCGTTTCACCACTCAATGCCTATGTGCGAGGAGCGCATGAAATCATGCTGAAATATCATTTCGGCGGATACCAAGGATTGAGATAATCTCAATAATTCAATAAATCATTCAGCTTTTCCAATAATCGCTGATTGGCTAAATAATTCCATTCCAGTTGAGCGCTGAAAGGGATGGGCGTATCTAAGCTGGCACATCGCATCACGGGAGCATCCAAGTATTGAAAACATTGTTCTGTGATACGAGCAGAGATTTCACCCCCAATTCCACCGGTCAAGTTGTCTTCATGTACAACCAATGCTTTCGCTGTTTTTTGCACACTTTGATAAATGGTGTCGTAGTCCAGCGGGGCGAGTGTTCTGAGATCTATGAGTTCAATGTCGAGATCATTGTTTTTTAAAATATCCAACATCCAATGCACACCCAGTCCGTAGGTAATCACGGTGGCTTTATTTCCAGTTTTTAGGATATTGGCTTTTCCAAATGGTACACTATAATATCCTGTGGGCACTTCCCCTTCAATACTTCTGTACAATGCCTTGTGTTCAATGAAAATGACAGGATTTGGATCATCAAAGGATCGACACAATAATCCCTTGGCGTCGGCTGGAAATGCCGGGTAAGCGATTTTCAATCCGGGTGTATGAAAAAACCAAGCTTCGTTGGTTTGACTATGGAAGGGGCCTGCGGCAACACTGGCCCCTGAAGGAAGACGAACCACCACATCGGCATTTTCATTCCAACGATAATGTAATTTGGCGAGATTATTCACTATTTGATTGAACCCGCAAGTGACAAAATCGGCAAATTGCATTTCTACCATTGCTTTCCATCCTTTGATAGAAAGTCCCAATCCAGCTCCTACAATGGCCGATTCACACAAAGGAGTATTTCTGACACGCCCTTTTCCAAATTCGCTTACAAAACCCTCTGTTACCTTAAAAACTCCGCCATATTCTGCGATATCTTGTCCCATGAGCACCAACTTGTCATGTCTTTTCATGCTTTCTCGCAATCCATCGGTGATAGCATCGATGAAACGCATGGTTTTCTTGTTGTCATTGGGTACAACGGGATTTTCATGGAAGGGTTGAAAGAGATCCTCTACCTCTTCTTCAGTGTTGGGAGTAATTTCTGGCAAAGCATACACCACTTTCAATGCATCATTGATTTTTTGTTTCAGGCGATCTTTGGTGTCTTCTGCTTGTTTGTCTGTGATGTATTTTTCTTTGATCATCCAAGCCTCAAAGTTCTCTACGGGATCTTTGGATGTCCATTGTTCAATCAATCCCTCGGGATAATATTTGGTTCCGCTGGCTTCTTCGTGCCCACGAATTCTAAATGTCATTAACTCCAATAAGATGGGTCTTGGATTTTGTCGGATGGAAGCCAATATCTTTTTTACGGTGCCATACACCTCCAAAATATTGTTTCCATCGATTTGTATCGCGTCCTCCGCTGGAATGCCATAGCCAATGGCTTTATCTATAAACTGCTTACACCTGAATTGCTCATTGCTGGGAGTGGACAATCCCCATGCATTGTTTTCAATAGCAAATATCACCGGCAATTGCCAAACAGCTGCCACATTCACAGCTTCATGAAAATCTCCTTCACTGGCTCCGCCGTCTCCAGAAAACACCACGGTGCCTTTGGGATTCATCTCTAATTTTTGGGCCAATGCAATTCCATCTGCAATGCCTAATTGAGGACCCAAGTGGGAGATCATTCCCACCAAATGATGCGCCTTGGTTCCGAAGTGAAAAGAGCGATCTCTTCCTTTGGTAAAGCCGCTTTTTTTCCCTTGAAATTGCGCAAACAACTGCTCTAGATCCAATTTTCTGGAGGTGAAAACGCCAAGGTTTCTGTGCATAGGAAGAATAAATTCATCGTCTTCCAACGCCTCGGTAATACCTACTGAGATGGCTTCCTGCCCATAAGAGCTGAACCACTTGGATATTTTCCCTAAACGCAGTTGACTGAGCATTTTTTCTTCAATCATTCTTGGCAGCGTAATGGCTTCATACAAACGAAGAAGTTCTCTAGTTGTGATGTCTCCTTTGGCAAAGGAGATTGCAATTTCTTTTCCCATAATATCTGGTTTCAAAGATAGTGGAAGCCATGCGTTTTTCCTTCTATCTTTGTCCTTTCGGTTGAATAGACTGACATGAATAAGATAGTAGAAATCATAGTATCACCGGATGAGGTGGGCGATGCCCATGTTATCCATCAAAGGGCATGTGAAAAGGCCTTAGTGGCTGCTGGCGATTATCAGACATTTGTCCTCAAATCCAGTATAGACGCTAGAAAACGGCCTATTTACCGGCTACAGGTACAAGTACAAAAGGAGGCCATCGATCCATTGGATTTTATTCCCGAAACTTATCCTCTTTTGCCTTCCGATGCCCCATCGGTTTGCATTGTCGGGGCAGGTCCCGCGGGCTTATTTGCTGCTTTAAAACTTATTTCTAAGGGAATCAAGCCCATTATACTGGAGAGGGGGAAAGATGTTAAAGCACGAAGATTTGATTTAGCCAAACTGACCAAGCAACATATCGTAGATCCTCAATCCAATTATTGCTTCGGAGAAGGTGGTGCAGGTACTTACTCCGATGGGAAGCTGTACACCAGATCCACCAAAAGGGGGGATGTGAAATCCATTCTGCGCACCTTGGTGCAGTTTGGTGCCGATAGAAATATATTGGTCAATAGTCACCCTCATATTGGTACGAATAAACTGCCCCAGTTGATAGCCAATATGAGAGAGCAGATCATCGCATGTGGCGGTGAGGTGCTGTTCAGTACTCAATGGTCGGGTTTTGACATAAAAGACAACCACATTCATCGGGTATTTTCGGCAGATGGTCGCGAGTGGTTTCCACGGGCATTGATTCTGGCCACTGGACATAGTGCTCGCGATGTATTTGAGTATTTGCATGATCAACAGATTGAGGTGCAATTCAAGTCATTTGCTTTGGGAGTGAGAGCAGAGCATCCACAAACGGTGATAGATCAACAGCAGTATCATTGTGCTATCCGGCCGGAAGGTCTCCCTCCGGCGGCGTATGGTTGGGTGGAGCAAGTGGAGGGAAGAGGGGTATATTCTTTTTGTATGTGCCCAGGAGGAATCATCGCGCCATGTGCTACGGCACCGGGGGAGGTGGTGACCAATGGTTGGTCGCCCAGCAAGCGCAATAATGCTTGGGCGAATTCAGGGATTGTTGTTCCCATTGAGTGGGAGGATATTTCGGAATTTCATCATCATGGACCCCTGGCGGGTTTGCGGTTCCAGCAAAGTATCGAGCAGCGATGTTGGAAGGCGGGTGGATCTACGCAAGCGGCGCCTGCTCAGCGTTTGGTGGATTTTATACAAAATAAAAAAAGTCGTGATTTGCCTTCTTGCTCCTATATTCCTGGTTTGGTCAGTGTCAATTTGCATGAAGTTCTTCCCTCATTTATCGCACAGAGATTGAAGAGAGGATTTGTTCAATTGGGAAAAAAGATGAAACAATACCTGCACGCGGAAGCGGTGTTAGTAGCTCCTGAATCACGCACTTCTTCGCCTGTTCGTATCCCCAGAAATCCTGATAATTTGCAACATCCTCAAATCTACAATTTGTATCCTTGCGGGGAGGGTGCCGGCTATGCGGGAGGAATAATTTCAGCGGCCATCGATGGAGAGCGTGTAGCGGAAGCCGTATATTTGAGCAATGCCTAATATTTCAAGATGGATAGAAGAGGCCACCGATCAAGTGGCGGGATTGCCAGGAATCGGTAGAAAAACTGCCTTGCGATTGGTTTTGCATTTGATTAAAAAATCACCTGAGGAAGTGACACGCTTTACCCAGTCCATTCAAAATGTGAAGGAGCATATCAAGGCGTGTCAAGAATGCCATCAATTATCGGATGATACCGTATGCGAAGTATGTAAAAATCCAACGCGTAATCAACAGTTGATATGTGTGGTGCAGGATTTTCGGGATGTATTGGCGATTGAGCAAACGGGACAATTCAATGGTTTGTACCACGTCTTGGGAGGATTGATTTCTCCCATGGATGGGGTTTCGCCAAGCGATTTGAATATTTCTACTTTGTTGGAGCGAGTGGAGAGGAAAAATGTGCAAGAAGTGTTGTTGGCATTGAATGCAACGATGGAAGGAGAGACCACTTCTTTTTATTTGTATCGAAAAATTTCTCCTTTTCAAATAAAAATCAGCAATATTGCTCGTGGGGTAGCCGTTGGAGGAGAGTTGGAATACACCGACGAGGTGACCTTAGGGCGGAGTATTTTGAATAGAACACCGTATGAAATGACCTTGAACCGATAAATGAAAATTTCCATTGTCATAGTCAATTACAATGTTAAGCATTTTTTGGAGCAATGTCTATTGTCCGTGGAGAAGGCCATTCAAGGAATACAGGCAGAGGTTTTTGTAGTGGACAATGTATCGGTGGATGGCTCAGTGGAAATGGTGAAAGAGAAGTTTCCCTGGGTTCAATTGATTGCCAATACGGAGAATGTGGGATTTTCAAAAGGGAATAATCAAGCTATTCGATTAGCCAAGGGTGAATATGTGCTTTTGCTCAATCCGGATACCTTGGTGGAAGAGGATACTTTTGTCAAATGCATTGATTGGATGAATCTTCACCCAGACGGAGGTGGTTTAGGAGTGAAAATGGTAGATGGCAAAGGTGTTTTTTTACCAGAGTCCAAGCGTGGTATTCCGTATCCCTTGACCTCGTTTTTTAAAATATCGGGTATTTATCGTTTATTTCCTAAGTCAAAGAAAATCAATCATTACTATCTCGGGCATTTGAGCAACAACGAGAATCATGAAGTGGAGGTTTTATCCGGCGCTTATATGTTTATGCGCAAGAAAGTGCTGGATGAAGTGGGATTGTTGGATGAAGATTTTTTCATGTATGGAGAGGACATTGATTTATCGTGGCGCATCATCAAAGGGGGATATAAAAATTATTACTTGGCGGATGCGCGCATTATCCATTACAAAGGAGAAAGCACCAAAAAAGGAAGCCTGAATTATGTATATGTTTTTTATCAGGCAATGGTAATTTTCGCTAACAAGCATTTTTCGGGTAATCATGCCCATGGTTATCAGACGTTGATTCGGATGGCCATTTGGATGCGAGCCGGGTTGAGTTTTGGAAAGCGCATATTGCAATGGATGGGACTGCCCCTGTTGGACTTGACGATTACTTGGCTGATTTGGTGGTGGCTAAAATTGGAATATACTCAATTCACAGGCATTACGCTGCCCAATGAGCTGACGATACCGGGTTTTTTAGTAACGGGTTTGATTTGGTGGGTGATGGGATGGGTGAATGGATTGTATGATTTTCCATTGAAAACGAAATATGTTTTCAAAACCATCGTGCGATCAGCAGTATTGGTATTGGTGGTGTACAGCTTGTTGCCAGAAACCATGCGTTTTTCAAGATTACTCATCGTGATGGGTTCTGTATTGGCGTACTTTGTGTTTTATGTCAATCGATGGTGGTTGTTAAAGATTACAACCAATCGCCAAGTTTCGGGTAAAGTATTGTTGGTGGGATCAGAGACTGAAACCAATCGAATTCTTGCCTTGAGAGACGATTCAGAATGGGATGTTTCAGTGATCAATACAGATGAATTTCAGCAGCGTCTTTCCTCCAATGTGATGAATGATTATGTTCGAGTGGAAGGTTATGGGGAGGTGGTTTTTTGTGCAAAAGACCTTTCCAGTGCTCAAATTATATCGGCAATGGCCCAATTATCCACTGCTCAAATTGAAATGAAAATTGCTCCTCCTGAATCATTGTTCATCATAGGAAGTCAACACATTGAGCAAAAGGGAGATGCGGGTTGGGTGGATCTGAATAGCATTTCATTGAAGGAAAATCAACGCAAAAAGAGATTGTTGGATGTTGGAGTGGGCATGATAGGTATCATGTTCTTTCCTTTAGCATGGATTTTCTTGAAAAGGAAATCCGGGTGGTGGAAGAGGTGTTTTCTACTTATTTTGGGAAGAAGAACGGTGGTGGGCTATTTGGGGAATACCAAGGATTTGCCTTTATTGCCGCCGGGATTGATTACTTGTGTTCCTGATGAAATTACGGATGATGAAGTTGTTTTTAAGTACAATTCTATGTATGCTAAAGATTATTCTGTTGTGACGGATTGGAAGTGGCTCATGGTCAGATGGAGAAGATTATGAGAATCTTTTGAGCTGAGCGCGTGTGAAGGTCCATTCAGGAGTTTCGATAGGGTCTTCGGCCGATAATGAATACCAGACAGTATTTGTTTCAGGGTTCAATAGAATCTGTATTTCTTGTGCGGGCATGTAGCTTTGTGCAAGCATGTACATTTTCTCATGTGTAAGATCGTTTTCAACCATGTCCACCACTATCACTGCATGTCCCGGAGATCCTCCTTTGATCAGAATATCGCCGATTTCCATTTTATCCCATTCTCGGCTCACCAATTCCTTGGACAGCGAAAGGGTTCCGGCGTAGTTGAAAACCATTTCTAAGTATTTCCAATATTCGGTATCGCTGTCCCCGCTGGGTCCATTGGAAATCCATCTGCAATCGTTGCCATTTACTTGAATGCGCTCTCCACTCATCCATCGTGAGTATGCCGCGTTGAATCCATTGGTGAAATGAAATTGAATTTCATTGGATTTTTTTTGATGACGTAAATAATCAGCTCTGAGTCTCATCACCGCATCGGCACATTGATGAAGGTCTCTTTTTCCAATGGGAAGATTTACCACTGCGGCATACACTTGGCGGTTTTGTTTTGTCTCTCCGTTGTAATATTTGACAACGCTTCCTGAAGGAAACAAGGGAAGATTTCTGAGGTAATGACCAAATGAGGTGGAATCTACTTTTATCCTCTTATATCCGGCGGGAGCTTCGAAGCGAGTAGCAGGGGTATTTCCGTTATCCAGAATAAGAGTCTGTTCAGAGTTGGATGGAGCAGGAGGGTGAGGAGAGGAAGCGTTTTGACACGAACTGAAAATCAGTTGAAGACTCAGCAGTACATACGGCCATACAAGCATCATTGCTTTTTCGGGGCTATGTAATTTTTTTCGTACAATTCTATCCATTGTTGAGGTGTCATTTTAGCAGCGAGTGCTCCGATCAAATCAAAAGGAATTTGGTCCATTTTTTTGAAACGAATACAGCTTTTGCCCATGTCTAATTTGGCTTTGCTATGATTGGGATATTCATGGGTAAACCATTGTAGGAGGTTGGTGTCTGCGTAAATTCCCATGTGATAAACGGCAATGAAGTTTTTTTGAGAAGCGATGCTTAAAAAGGGAAGGGCAATTTTTGGATCGCAGTGATAACCTTTGGGATAAAGTGAATGCGGAACGGAGTATCCAATCATTCCATAAGAAATGCATTCTTCAAAGCCTTTGGGTAGGTTCTTCTTGATAATATTGCGAAGCGACTCAATGGCATTGATGCGTTCCTCTGGTAGATTTTGTAAATATTCTTGAACGGTGGAAATCATGATGTTTTATTTTTCTTGTCCATGGATTTGTGATGAATAAGCGCCGCCTTCACAAAGGCTTTGAAAAGAGGATGCGGATTCATTACCGTGCTTTTGTACTCAGGATGAAATTGCGCGGCTACGAAGAAGGGATGTTTGGGAATTTCAATGATTTCTACCAAACCAGAATCAGGATTGATTCCGCTGCATTTGAAACCTGCTTTTTCAAAATCGCTCTTGTATTCATTATTGAACTCATAGCGGTGGCGATGTCGTTCTTCAATTTCTACCGTTCCATAAGCTTTAAATGCTTTTGTATTCTTTGACAACAAGCACGAATAGGAACCCAATCGCATGGTACCGCCTTTGTTGATGATATTCTTCTGCTCATCCATCAAGGCAATGACCGGGTATTGGGTGTATTCCTTCATTTCGGTGGAATGAGCATCTTTCCAGCCCAAAACATTCCTAGCAAATTCTATCGTGGCCATTTGCATTCCCAAACAAATTCCAAAGAAAGGAATGTTGTTTTCTCTTACAAATTTGATGGCTTCAATTTTTCCATCAATTCCTCTGGACCCGAAGCCGGGAGCCACTAACACGCCGTCGAGGTTTTTTAGTGTGCTAGCAATATTTTTAGGATATAAATTCTCTGAGTGAATCCAATGGACATTCACCTTGGTTTCATTAGCCGCACCGCTATGATTAAAGGCCTCTGCGATGGATTTATAGGCATCTTTCAATTCAACATATTTGCCAATCAATCCGATGTTCACCTCATGCTTCGGTTCTTTGAATTTTTTCAAAAACTGATTCCACTGAGTCAAATTGGCTTTTTGGGTGGATTTAACATGGAGTTTTTTTAGCACTACCTCGTCCAATTTTTCTTTTTGCATCAATATGGGAACATCGTAGATGGTAGGGGCGTCAATACTTTCGATCACGGCATCTACCGTTACATTGCAGAATTTCGCGATTTTTGCTCTGATACCTGGATTGATGGGATGCTCCGTTCTGCACACTAAGATATCGGGTTGCACTCCGTTTTCTAACAACATTTTAACGCTGTGTTGAGTAGGCTTGGTTTTAAGCTCTCCGGCTGCACTGAGATAGGGGACGAGGGTGAGGTGAATAACTATGCAATCTTCTTCTTTTTCCCACATCAATTGCCTTACCGTTTCGATGTAGGGTAAACTCTCAATGTCTCCAACGGTTCCACCAATTTCGGTGATGACAAAATCAAATTGTTTTTTATTTCCGAGTATTTGAATACACCGCTTGATTTCGTCGGTGATGTGCGGGATGATCTGAACGGTTTTCCCTAAATATTCTCCTTTACGCTCTTTTTGAATCACACTTTGATAAATTCTACCCGTGGTGATATTGTTGGCTTGCGAAGTAGGCACATTCAGAAATCGCTCATAGTGACCAAGGTCTAGATCGGTTTCTGCACCGTCATCGGTCACAAAACACTCCCCATGTTCATAGGGATTTAATGTGCCCGGATCGATGTTAATATAGGGATCGAGTTTTTGAATGGTTACTTTGAATCCTCTGGCTTGTAATAGTTTAGCTAGTGAGGCCGATATGATGCCTTTCCCTAGTGAGGAAGTTACCCCTCCGGTTACAAAGATGTATTTGGTGTTGTTTGACATGCCCGTAATAGAAAAATAGAATTACGGGATTCAAAGATAGGGCAGTTTGAACGGAGCAGGGGAAAATAATTACAGAATCACTCCATGTTTTTGGTCAAATGTTTCACCCATTTGAATTCGATGAACCACTCTCGGGCAGCAATTCTCAAGATCGTATAAACAGGCAGTGCGATGGCCATGGCTGGAATTCCCCCCACGGTAGCAGCGGCCATGAGCACAATGAAGAGCTCTAGCGGATGCACCTGAATGCTTCCGCCGAGTATCAATGGTTGTATCAAAAAGGCGTCTATGCTTTGGGCAATGGCATACACGATGACGATGCCCCACATCATTTCTGACAAGGATTGATGAGGATCCATGGATAATCCGGTGGAAAGTCCAATGATCATGGCAAATCCAAATGAAATCAGTGGTCCTAGATAGGGAATGACATTCATGATGCCGGAAAAAACCGCGATTAACCACGCGTTGGGTACTCCGCAAATGCTCAGTCCGATGCCCACCATAACGATCATCAAGCTGATTTGTATCACCAGTCCACCAAAGTACCGCGATAGGATTTTCTTGGTGTGCACTACAATGTTTTTCATTTTGCTCACATGTTCATCTGGAGTGATGGACAATAGGATTTTGTAAAACAGGTCTTCATCTTTTAAGAAAAAGAAAGACATGAATAAAACAGAGAAGAATCCCCCGATGATGCCAGTTACCCAGCTCATGGCATCTCCAAATAGACTTGAAAAATTACTGAAACTCAATTTGGCTTGGACTTGCGTCAAGAGTTGGGCATAGGTATCTTGATTATAGCCAGCTTGGGTAAGCCATTCCATTTGGGTAGGGAATTGTTGTTGGAGGTTGTATTCTATGGCAACAGGATCAAGAGCGAGGATGATGCCTATTTCCTGACGAATCAGAGGAGTAAATAAGATGATCAATCCCAATAAGAATCCCAAGAGGATGAGCATGGTCAATATAGCCGCCATCCAACGAGGTACGGAAAGTTGCTTGATTTTGATTTTCTGAAACAAATCAGCAATGGGATCACCGATAAACCCCACTACCGCCGCCAATACCATGTACAGTAAGATTTTTCTGAAAATAAAAATCATCCCACCTAACGCGGCAAGGATAATAATGAACACCCACCAATTTTTTTCTTTATTCATTTTGTAAAGGAGAAACAAAGTTACCCAAAAGTGAAGCAGGAGTGGTACTCAATGTATTTTCTTCGTTGGAGAGGGTGATGATTCCGATGGAGCAAGGCTCAAAGGATACCCATTGCTGCGTCAGATCGTGATAGAGTTGCGAAATGCCGGGGTTGTGGGCAATGACCATCAGGGGGCTGCTGTCTGCGTGCTTTTCTATGATTTGTTGAATAGTGAGAGCAGAGGCGTTGTATAATTCCGGGAGATACTGGATGGAATGACTTATGTTTTGCAGCAAATGATCGGCGGTTTGTCGAGTGCGTTGGCTGTCGCTGCAAAGCACGAGAATGGAGGAGAAGCGTTGCAGGTGCTGCTGCATTTCTTTTGCTTGGAGCTTTCCTTTTGCTGACAGGGTTCTGTCGAAATCAGATTGATTACCTATAGCGACAGAGGACTCTGCATGACGCACCAAAATCAAGGTTTTCATACAACGAAATTAATGGAAATGCCCGGTGATGAATGAAATTTGTTTAGATTTGTTCTAAATAGTATATGGAATCGGTTGTTGCATTTTTAGCGTCTTGTGATCCAGTTTGGGCGGCTACTTTGGCCACTACTTTCACTTGGTTGGTAACGGCTGCAGGGGCATCCTTGGTTTTTTTATTCAAGAATTTGAATCGCAAATGGCTAGATGGGATGTTAGGATTTACGGGGGGTGTGATGGTGGCCGCGAGTTTTTGGTCGTTGCTCAGTCCAGCCATTGAGATGAGTCCAGGAGAGGGGTTCATGAAGGCGATGCCGGCAGCGGTGGGTTTTGCGATGGGCGCGTTGTTTTTATTTGGATTAGACAAGTGGTTGCCGCATTTGCACATCAATTTTCCGGAAGAAAAAAAGGAAGGCGTCAAGACCAATTTGCAAGGTACGATGTTGTTGGTATTGGCCATCACCTTGCACAATATCCCGGAGGGATTGGCGGTAGGTGTTTTGTTTGGCGGTGCTGCAGCGGGCATTCCCGAAGCGACGATAGGAGGTGCGGTAGCGTTGGCGGTAGGGATCGGTTTGCAAAATTTTCCAGAGGGAATGGCGGTTTCTTTTCCGTTGCGCCGATTGGGATTGTCTCGGAAAAAAAGTTTTTTTTACGGTCAGTTGTCCGCCATTGTAGAGCCATTGGCGGGTGCCATTGGGGCGATAGCGGTGATGCAGATGTTGCCCATTTTACCCTACGCCTTGGCCTTTGCCGCAGGGGCGATGATTTATGTAGTGATCGAAGAAGTGATTCCCGAAACCCAACAAGACAAGTACACCGACATTGCCGCCTTGGGATTCATCGCAGGCTTCCTGATTATGATGTTATTGGATGTAGGCTTAGGTTAATTTTTCCCTTTCAAAAATTGAATGGTCTTTTCAATTCGTCGCTGTTTGGTTTCTTCTTTCTTGGCCTCCGTTATATAGCGGAGATGTTCTTTCTGATGGGTGTAACTCAATTTTTCGAAAATAGAAAGAACGTCGTTGTGTTTAAATACAATCGCTAAATCTGGTGGGAGTACGATTTTCCTTTCAGTAATGTCCAACTCTATTTCTAAACGGATTTCGTCACCAATTTTTTTTCCTAGTTCGGCACGTATACTTTTAAGCACGGGGATCATCGGCCCCTCGCCCATGTTGACAATACTGCCTCTGTAGGTTATGTTATTTTCAAATGTGATGACCACCGGTATTCGATTCTTCTTTCCAAATGCTTTCTCGGGGTCAATGGGGAGAAGCACATAAGCTCCTCCCCCTCCAGCATCCTGTATGATCCCCAGTACTTTTATGGCTTTCATTCAATTTCTATTTTCACACTGATCATAAAATTACGCCCGGCCTGGGGATAATAAAAGCGCTCGTTGATTTTACTTCCGTAAATGTAGGAGTAGGTCCAACCGTTCGCACTGTACATTTGATTCCAAATGTTCATGGTCCAAAAGGCAATTTCAGTGTTGGCTTTGCTGCCTCTCCATTGGTAAAATAGTTTTACATCTTGCACCTGATAGGCAGGAAGTATTTTCTCCTTATCTTGTGTATTGTCCAAGTATTGTTGAGATACATGTTTCCATTGGGTTTGAATACCCCATGATTGATCCCATTGGTAAGTGAGCATTCCTCCTACGATTTGTTGGGGTGAGAACGCGATATCCGTGTTGGTGTGTTGTATTTTTTGTATCGCGTAATCGTCGGTGTAATCGTACAAAATTTCTTCGAAGTTTTCAATTTTATTTTGAGAGAAAGTAGCATTTGCATTCAATTGAATGGAGTGCATGGCTCTCTCCCAAATGAAGTTTCCTTCTAATTCAATCCCTCTGCGAAAGCTATTGGGTATATTCACTCTCAAAGGAGCCCCCACATCATTCAATTCACCGGTCAAGACCAACTGGTCTTTGTACTGCATCCAATACAAATTCGTGTTCCATTCCAAAATGGTTTTATCAAAACCATGGTTTTGATTTTCTTTGATCTTTCGGATGGGACGGTATTTCCAGGAAATCTCCAAATCGGTCATATACTCGGGACGAGGAATCTCGGCTTGGTCAATATAATCGTTGCGGTTGGGTTCTTTTCCGATATACGCGAGTAATATTCCGCATTGATGTTGGGGTGATGCCTGTAAGGTGGCGCCTATTTTGGGATTGAAGAAATGCAATTGATCTTTGATGTCATAGGAAACCAAGTCATTGTTGGTGCCTTGGGTGTGGTAATTGACTTGACGGTATTGGAGATCAATAAAAGATTGTATTTCATTACTACTCCAGTGGTATTGCGCAAAGGTGTTCACATCCCCTTTGTGAGCATCCCCCTGGTAATAAGGAGCGCTGAAATCGTTGATCGGTAATGGGACGATGTCAATGATTTCTCCGGAATGGATGCCTTGATATTGTTGGTAGGTTATTCCAGAAATGATTTTATGTTGGGGGTTGAATCGATACTGGAAGTAGGTGTTGAAGCCAGTAAGTTGATTATCTAACCAACGTCTTCTCACCACGTCGGCCGTTTGAAAGAATTGTGTTTGACCATTCGATAGGAAGGCAAGACTATCGATTCCATATTGGCTCAAGGAAGTTCCCAATTTTTGCTCCTCAAAATAACCAGCGCCGCGCGTATGAAAAACTGCGGATTGCCAGAGCCAATTTTTACGAGTGATTTGAAGGTGTGCTTGCTGATGGTGTTGTTGGTATTGATCAACCTGATTCGGATAGGTGTAGTAGTTAAAGGTTCTTCCAGAGGTCAAGAGATTTTGTGCCTCAGCATCTGATAATCCATTGCGTTGGATGTAGGCTAGTAGGTCCGTTGACCCATTGCCGTAAATGGCCTCATACGGACTTCCATTCCAAGCTTGATAAGTTCGCTCATTGCCCCCGAAAGCCGTCAGCATGGCTTTCCATTGCCAACCGCTTGTTTTTCCGTTTTTTTGAAGTGTGCCTTGATATCCTTTTAATCGCGCCGATGCTCTGTCGATATATCCGTCACTGCTGATTTCTGAGAGACGAGCGGAAAGAGACCATTGTTGTGGTAATGCGATGCGATCTAATTGTAAAGTACGACGGAAGGTATTAAAGGAGCCAATAGAGGTTTGGTAACTGATTTTTCTGGGCTCATTTAAATTCTGATCGAGGGTATTGATGTGGATGCTTCCGCCGAATGCGCCAGGACCGGCGGTGCTAGGACCTGCTCCTCGTTGTATTTGGATGCTTTGTGAACTGGATGCTAAATCGGGAAGATTCACCCAAAATACTTGTTGACTTTCCGCATCATTGAGCGGGATGTGGTTAATGGTTACATTGATGCGTGAGGGATCAGAACCTCGAATCCAAAGACCGGTATAACCGATTCCTGTACCTGCATCACTGGTGGTGACCAGAGAGGGCGTGAATCTTAGGATATAAGTGAGGTCCTGTCCATTGTTCAGTTTTTGAATGTCTTTGCTATTTAAAGTGGAGTGAGCAACAGGACTGTTTTGTTTCACCATCAAAGGAGAATCTTCAATGGTCAATGGAATGGAAACGAATTCCCCGATGACAGGAGGCAATGAATCTTGGCGGATAGATTGTTTTTGTGAAAATGCTAGAGCAGTGGCCAGCATACATGCTAAGAATACGACATTTTGTTTGCGTAACATGGTAGTTTAATAATGGGCCTTGGTCATGACAAGGCAAACTTCATTTTTCCCTTGGCAGCATGACCTGCCCAGGTTCCCTTGTTGAGATCAACAAGAAGGGTATAATCTCAGACCATCCGTTGATGGACACCCCTTTGGACCATGCAATATTAGGGAAAAAAGATCAAACAAAAAAGGCATCCGTCAGGATACCTTTTAACGTTGTTTTCGAGTAGATTTACTTTGATTTTCCTACTTTGATTTGTTTCATCAAGACATCATACATCTCTTCTTTTTCCTTCAAAATATTGCGTAGCATAGAATTTTCCTTTTGACACAATTCAAATGCGTCGGATTCTTGCTCGGTGCGATATTCCTTGGCATACAAAGTGAAGAAATTATAATCTACTACCTGACAAATTCTGCTCAGTAACCCCGTATCCATGCTCGGGCGTTCGTAAATCTTGTAAATATTGGGAATGGATACATTGAGCAATTTCGCGAGAGTAACTGCTTTAATGCCTTTGCGCTTTACGCGCATCCTGATTTCTTTTCCTATGTGTATCTTTGACATGCTGCAATATTAAATAGACTTTCTGTTAATTTTTAAAGTGGAAAATCCAATTTCTTCAGTTTTTTAATCGGTTTTCAAGAATGGATGGAGTATGAGGCGCGGAAACCCTTGATATCAATGAAGTATTGGGTTTATTCCGTTTATAGACAATCGGATTTTTATTGTAAATGTTCTATAAATAAAATATTTCACATTATCCTTTGTGGGAGCGCAATATTCCGAAAAACAAATAAAAATCATGGATTGGGGACGGGAGCAGGATGTTTTTTGAAAATGTTTCATTTCAAAGCCACTGTGAAACTTTTCTGAGGGGTTTGAGCCAAAGGGTGTACCATTTTGGGGTGAGACCATTGATTTTCCAACTCTTTCGGTCGGCTAAATTGGCAGCCAATCGATGTTTCCAATGAGCATTGCTGGCACCACCGATCTTCATCCGCGTGATTACTTTGGGCAGATAGGCCAGTTGTATATTGTACCGATGAATCAATCTCAACATGATTTCATAATCGGCGGCCGTCCCGTGATCAGTGAGGAAATGGCCATATCGATCATAAATGGTTTTTCTCACGAAAAAAGTAGGATGTGGTGGCATCCATCCCCATAAGAACGCTCCTTTTTGGTAGGCGCCTGATTTCCATCTTCGTTTTACTTTCCCTGTATTGGCATTGACGTATTCTAAATCGGCATACACCGCGTCATGGTTTGCAATGCAAGAAGCGATGTCGAGGAGAACATCAGGGTAAGCAAAAGTGTCGTCGCTATTGAGGATACCGATTACTTCCCCTGTGGCTCTTTGAAGTCCTTTGTTCATCGCGTCATAGATTCCGTGATCGGGCTCAGATACATAGTGGGCTATTCGAGATCGGTATTTTTCTATGATGCTCTGTGTACCATCTTGAGAGCCACCGTCTATGACGATGTATTCTAGCTCAACACCATCTTGAGCGAGTACACTTTTGATCGTTGCCTCTATGGTGTTGGCACTGTTAAAAGCGATGGTGATGACACTGATTTTCATTTCGCCAAATATTCAACGAGTTCGTTGTAATTTTAGCAAATGAAGAAAATTATTTTCGTATTGGCGATTTTCAGCCATGCTTTGGTTTCTGCTCAACTCTCGTCATTCAAAGGCATGTCGATGCGTTCCATTGGTCCTGGGGTAACCAGCGGTAGGGTAACGGCTATCGATTTTACACCCAATCAGATGGAAATGTATGTGGGAGCAGCTTCCGGTGGAGTTTGGAAAAGTGAGAGTGCGGGGGTGAGGTGGTCGCCTATTTTTGATGATCAACCCAATATCAGTATCGGTGCGATCAAGGTTTCCAGCTCTCATCCTGATGTGGTATGGGTGGGAACAGGGGAGGGCAACCCAAGGAATTCTCAAAATTCTGGAAAAGGGATCTATCGATCATTGGATGCTGGTAAGACTTGGAAATGCATGGGGTTGGAAAAAACAAAGGCCATTCATCGGATTTGTTTAGACCGTCAAGATAATGCTTGGGTGGCCGCCATGGGCTCGGCTTGGGGACCCAACACAGAGCGTGGCGTGTATTTTTTCAATGCACAGACGGGCTCTTGGACCTCTTCATTGTTTGTCAATGATTCCACTGGTTGTGCGGATTTGATCATGGACCCCAACAATGATCAAAAGTTGCTGGCGGCAATGTGGCAATACCAGAGAAAACCTTGGACTTTTCAATCCGGTGGAAAGGGATCGGGCTTGTACATTACTCACGACGGAGGAAAGAATTGGAAGCGCTTGACGGAAAAGGAAGGGTTGCCAAAAGGAAATTTGGGTCGTATCGGAATTGCCATTGCTCCTTCTGATTCAAGAATCGTATATGCCATGATAGAGGCGAAGAAAACAGGTTTGTATCGCAGCGATAATGGCGGTGCCAATTGGTATCTGGTAACAGAAAATGGAGTTGATGATCGCCCATTTTATTATTCAGAATTTTATGTTGATCCGCAAAATCCCAATCATTTGATTTATCTGCACAGTATTGTAAGTGAGAGTATCGATGGAGGAAAAACTTGGAAGACACTTTTGCCGTATTGGGGTGTGCATCCCGATCATCATGCCTTTTGGTGGAACCCTGTTAATGTCAATGAAATGTGGGAGGGCAATGACGGAGGGTTGAATGTCAGTAGAGATGGGGGTAAAAATTGGACTTTTATTCCCAATTTACCTTTGGGCCAGTTTTATCATGTGAATTATGATCATGCTACACCTTACAATGTTTATGGAGGACTTCAGGACAACGGCACATGGAAGGGACCTGCTTATGTATGGCATTCAGATGGTATTTTGGACAGTGATTGGCAAGAGTTGTATTTTGGAGATGGCTTTGATGCAGTGCCGGATCCGTCCGATGAAAATTGGGTGTATGTATTGTCACAGGGGGGGGATTTGGCGCGAGTGCATGCTCCAACAGGTCAAGAGCAAAGCATTCGCCCCGTACATCCAGAGGGAGCAAAACTACGGTTTCATTGGAATACGGCAATTGCGGCTGATCCCCATGATCAGAACGGAATTTACTTGGGCTCTCAATTCTTGCACCATTCCTCCGATCATGGACAAACATGGAGTATAATTTCTCCGGATCTTACCACCAATGATGCTTCAAAGCAAGATGCCTATAAAAGTGGTGGTTTAACAACCGATGCTACTTCCGCAGAGAATCACTGCACGATCATCTCCATCATGCCTCACCCTTCTCGAAAAAATGAAATTTGGGTAGGAACGGATGATGGACAATTACAACGAACCACCAATGGCGGTGTGTTGTGGGAAAATATCAGTGCGGGAATCAAGCAATTCCCAAAGCATGCGTGGATACCTCAAATTGTCATTAATGACAACCAACCCGATGAGATTTGGGTGGTAGTGAATAATTATCGACAGAATGACTGGACACCATACTTGTTTCATACCACAGACAATGGAAAGCACTGGGAAAATTGTTTGGATAAAAAGAATGTGCAAGGACATTGTTTGAGTGTTTGTCCGGATCTGCTTCAAACCCAATTGATTTTCTTAGGAACGGATGAGGGGTTGTATGTTTCCATGGATGATGGAGAAAAATGGGAAAAATGGAAGTATCAATACCCAAGTGTGGCCACCCAAGATTTGAAAATACATCCGCAAGAGCATGATTTGATCATCGGTACATTTGGTAGAGGTATTTACATATTGGATGATATCAGACCCATGCGGACTTGGATTGAGCAATCCGCTATGCCTTCAGATACAATATTGCTTTTCCCACCCAAGGAAGGTATTCAAGCGAATTATAAAAGACACAATGGGCAGCGATTTTATGCTGATTTGGTTTTTCAAGGACAGAGCAGAAGTTCGGAAGTGAAAGTGGGTTGTATTATAAAACAAAACAAGAAAAAGGAAGGGGAGGAAAAGCAGAAAATGAAGATTGCGATTTTGGATACGAAAGGGGATACTATTAGATATTTTGAGCAGGCACCCGATTCATTTGTGACCTATGTTTCATGGGGATTTGATCGTGATGGAATGCAATATCCTACAAGAGCGAAAAGAGAGAAGAAAAAGGAGCGACCCGGAGGTGGCTGGAATGTAGCGCCTGGAAAATATACCATGCACATTGCCTATGGCAAACAAAAGGCACAGACAGAGGTGGAAGTATTGCCTGACCCTCGTTTCCCATGGGATCAGAAGGTATATGAACGGCAGTGGGCACTGTATCAAGATTGGAAGAAGGTCATACAAGATTTAGATGATGAAGTAGAAAAGATCAAGGAGTCGAGAGAGCTGATGGATTGGTCATTGCAAGCGATCAAATATTTACCAGACAGTGTGCAGAAGCAATGGAAGACGCAGGCAGATACATTGCATAAATACTGGAATCAGCAGATGGAGGTGGTGTTTATGCCCGAAGGTAGAAGAGGCCATCAAGATTATAGCCGATATATCAACGGAAGAATCTGGACCCCTTATTCTTTGATTGCTTCTGGCAGCGCGATGCCAGGAAAGAATGCCGAAGTGGCGATCGAGGAATTGAGGAAAGATGTCGAGGAATGGAAATTGGCTAATCAAAAAATTTGGCAGGAGTATTGGAATCCATTTGTCGTCAATGCTACCCAACAGTTGACATGGCCAGAGCCATGGAGAAATCAGAAGTAGCGCACCAATGAAAGCGCAAGGGTGCTATTGTAGTTGCCTCTTTCGTAATAACTGAATTGGTTGGCTTGAGCAGGGTTAGGGCGTATGGGCAATACACTTTGTCCATACTCTACTAAAAATGAGCTGCGTTCTGTGAATTTGAAAGCAATCCCAAAGGAAGCTCCTATGTCCCAAGGGTCAAAAGGGGGGCCATAAGAAGCTTCGCTCATTTGTCGTGAAAATCCATTGGTCATCACCGATTGATTGGCCAAATAAGCGGCATAAACTCCCGTGTGTATTCTTAATCGATTATTCCAATCGAGTTGCCATTGCAATGGAATTTGGATATAGTGAAGACGAAAGGCAAACGTATTATGGTTGATAGTATCAATGGGAGCACGACTTCCTTTGCTGTTGTATTCTATGCCAATGGAGATGTGATTTCGATCATTGAGAGTGGCTTTTACTGTGGCGCCTATCACTGCGCCGAATTTATCAAATCCTCCTAGCCCGTCGCCGCTCATTTGACTGGTCATGGGTCCTAATTTGATACCCATGGCAAATCTTTGGGGAGGATTGTTTTCTTCCGATTGTCCCCATCCTTTGAGGCCCGCTAACATTAAAAAAGCGAGCAGATATTTACTCCACGTCATATTCTGCGGCATTGACGATTTCTTGATTGTTAGGATCTATCAAATAAGCAACGACCGTACAGTTTTGTCCGTCCCATTGACTATTCAAGGGGAATGAGTAGCTTGTAGTTTTGAGACTGTTTGCACTAGGGTTGCTGGCAATGGTGTTGCCCATGGCCTCTGTTACTGCCGCTCTGAGGACATGATGATGGTGGTAATCTTCCACCTCGGTTGGATTTTGATCGTAATCTTCTTGCGGGGAGATGATATTGGATTCGACAATTAAAATGACCAACTGATAATTGCCGGTTAAATTTTCCTGAAATTGAGTGGCTGTATGGATGTTGATGACGTTGTCTTCTGATACAAAATCGGCTTGTAGTTGTATGGCTGCTTTGGGTGAGATATCCTTTTGAGATTGGATAGTATTGCGCCAGGAGTCAGGGTTGTCAGGATCGAGCCAAACAAATGAACTCACTCCTCCCAAACGATCGATGCGTGCGCATGGATTAAATCCGCCATTCAATTGTCCCCAATAGATATTCCCAGGAGGAGTATTGAAATTAGCGTTAAAGGGAGGGGCGCTCACAGCAGCGAGTGTGCCTGCATGAATAGATATCGTTACCATCCGCTCACCCAATGCAGAGTCTAGGGCATTCACCAATTTGGTGGAGGCGGGGCAGAATCCACAGAGATGACCCGTGAATTCTTCTACCAATACATTTTTCTTGGGATCAGACAGCAATGAGAAGCTGGGCGCTGGACCGTATTTTTCCTCCTTGTATCGGTATTTAATATTGGAATACGGCTGTTCAATTTGATCACAACCCAATAGGTAAAGGCTAGTGACGATGAGAATGAATATTTTTTTCATGATTAAAAGCTGCTGGTAATACTTAATTCAAATCCATTGGTGGCGGGCACTGCACGGCAAACGCCCCCGATACAAAATACCCCCTCTCTTCTTTTCCCATATCCCAAGGTTATCCGATGTGGGCCGTTGATGTATCCAACCGTGCCAAACAGATAGTTGATTCTTTTGTTTTCATCTGCATTTCCGCTGTTGTATTGATTGATAATCCCCACGGTCCAATGCGGTGAGTGAGTATATTCCGCTACGATGGTCTCCCAATTTCCCTTGTCTTGCCCAGTGTTCATGGTTTGCAATTCAATTCGGATATTGTCCTTTTTGGTAATCTTATAACCGAGTTCGAGGACATTGATATTGGCATATACCATCCCCTTGAAAGTATTGGTTACAGGAGTAACAAGGGTATTGAATTCCATGTAGTAAAAAGTATAGCTGGCGGAAAATTCTTTGCTGAGTTTTCGTTTGATTTCAACATTAAAATCTCTCACATATTTTTCAGGCCCAAATCCAAGAGAGTTCAGTTTATACCCTTGTGTTCTGGCTTCTAGGCCGCTATACCGGGTGGTATCCAGACTGTTGGCAGCAGCATAACTCACAGAGATATTGGTGCCATAAGGCCCTCCCAATTTGCTCCCTTTTGGGAACATGTAAAAAAGTTCTAACATAAAACTCGCTTCGCCGGTAAACGGAGTGGCATAAGGATACAATGTAGCCGCTAGGTTATACGTGTGCTGTCGGGTAATGGCAGGTGTATAATTAATGGGCACATCAAAAAGTTTTAGATTTCTGTCGGCTCGAAAGCTGAGATTGTCAATACTCTTGGCCATCGCATTGAATCCAAACCCTTTTTTACTATAGGAGGTGTTCAAGAAAATCCCTCGGCCATTGCGGTAGATATATCCATTATCGGCGCTGGGATCGTTGATTTTATGGGCGTATTCACCCAACATCATCCAACCTCCTCGTTGTACTAAAAACCTACCAGAGTACATGGCTACATTATCAGGAAGTACAAACACCAAACTGTCTTGAAATAAATTCCCTCCTTCTTGATACTTGCTCAAAAAATTTCCACCTATGGTGATGTTTGTCTTTGCTTCACGCCAATTGGAATGAAGTTCGTTGAGGAGTATTTCTCCATCCACTCCCCTGATGATACCTTCTGCATGAATAATAGAATTATTAAAATCTAATCTTTGTTTAGCATAGATTCCCTTCAGTGTAGTGCTTTTAT
>Ga0068877_10001122_pt1 | contig 22542 bp, 18 predicted proteins | sample NOAtaG_FD_66437 | JGI IMG/M metagenome (GOLD analysis project Ga0068877, IMG submission 66437) | Freshwater lake microbial communities from Lake Erie, under a cyanobacterial bloom - NOAA_Erie_Diel6S_1000h metaG | ecosystem: Environmental > Aquatic > Freshwater > Lake | place: USA: Ohio, Lake... | reverse complement strand
ATTGGATTATTAAATACCGTTACACTCACATCTGGTTTGTTGCGCTGGATCGAAATCTGAGCAATTTTGCTACTGACGGGATCGTCATCGATGATAATAATTTGAGGCGTCATGATTTTGGAAGCAAAATAGTAAATTCCAGCCCATTATTCTCATTTCCTGATACAGAAATATCACCCCCCATGAATTCTACTTGTTGTTTGGTGATAAAAAGGCCCAGTCCTTTTCCCTCAATTTCTTTGTGGAAGCGTTTGTATAAACCGAAAATATGGTCTTTATTTTGTTTGAAATTGATACCTTTCCCATTGTCCTTGAAATGAATTTTTATTTCTTTTTCTAACATTTCTGAGTGGAGTTGAATCTCAAGAGGACGATCAGGACTGCGATATTTTATAGCGTTGGAGAGCAGGTTATAGAATATAGAATGAATATAGGCGGGATAAGCAAATGCGTATGGAGCTTGTTCCGTATCCACCGTGATGTTGGGTTTTACCTCTTTGATTTGGTGGTGGAGCAAATCCACTACGGCCCATAAAGTTTCTTTGAGGTCAACTTTTTGCTTGGATTCTTTGATTTCTGTGGTGCTGCTCAGTGCTCCATTGAGATCCTTGATGATGTGGTCAATCCCATGTGCCAATTGAGCGAGTTCATTTTGCATAGATTTATACTCTGGCGACTCCGCATCCAGTACATCGAGCAGTTGCAGAATGCCAATCATATTGGCAACAGGGGCTCTGAGGTTGTGGGAAATGATTTTATTGAATTGAGACAAGGATTGATTGCGCTTGGAAAGTTCATTTACCAAAGAATCTTTTTGTGACTCTAATTTTTTGATTTCCGTGATGTCAAAGAAAATACCGGTTACTACCTCTTGGTTTTTGAGCATTTGATCTTTGGTGTCGGCAACACGCCAAATCACATAGCGCTCTTGTTTGTTAAGGGTAATTCTGAGATAGCCCGGAGGTGCTTGTCCAGTATCCCAATAATCTCTCCAGCTCTTTCTGAAAAAGTCGATATCACCAGGATTCAGAATATTTTCTAGCTCTTCAAAAGTGAGCCCTCTGGTAGAAGGATCTTTTTCCATAAGCTCTTCTACTTTTGGATGAAAGTAGATGCGCTTGGTAATGTTGGAATACTCCCACGCGCCCAATTGGGCTACCTTTTGTGCGATTCTTAGCTGTGCATTGGTTCTGATCAACTTGTCCATGTTGTGCAAGCTGTCTATTTTGAACGCACAAAGAGAGGCAATGGTAGAAAGCATTTCGAGATGCTTGGGCTGATAGAAGTTCTTTTCTGGATGCTCACTGTCCAGTACTCCAATCAGTTTATCGCCTAACTTGATAGGAACCGCAATTTCAGATTGGCAACCATCTACATCTTGCACATAGCGATCGTCTTTGGTGGTGTCTGAAATGATTTCAGGAGTTCCGGTGAGGGCTACATGACCGACAATTCCCTGACCTAATTTCAACGCAATGGGATTTACCACTTCCCAAGATCCGTCTGCTTGTTTTTCTCCCAAAGCGGCAAATTGCCGCAAGGTTTGGTCTTCTTCATGGAAGAGATAAATGACACAATCCAATAACCCTAATCGATGGATACAGTTTTGGGTGATCTCCCACAATACATCTTTGATGGTGTTTTTAGCCATTACCGCCATCACGATGTAATGGATGGTTTCTCGCATTTCTTGAATTTCCTTGATTTTGTTTTCAAGGAGGACTATTTTCTCTTCTGAGGTGCTCATTGTTGTTGGATGGCGAGGATGGCTAAATCATCTACAAAAGGTTGGTTTTCTTTGAAATTTTCTGCTGCCTTCAGCAAGTATTGAGGAATGGAGTGTGGTGGTCGTTTTTTCATCACCACAGCAATCCGCTCTTCCCCAAACGGTTGTTTTTTTGAATTTTCAATTTCTACCAGACCATCGGTATAACTGATCATCGTAAAGGCCTCGGGGATGGTGATACTCTCTACCCGGACATGGGGTAGCTCATCGATCATCCCCAGACCGGGAATAGTAGCAGTTAGCCAAGTTGTTTGGTTTTTGATTTCTATCAATGCAGGGTTGTGACCACAATTGATGTATTCCAGTATCCTGTTTTTATTATTGAATTTGCAAATGAAAAAAGTTACAAACCGCTCTCCTCTGGAAGCATCAATCACATTTTGGTTCAATGAAACGACCGCTTCGGATAATGTAGTTTGAGGTTGATGAAATAGCGCTTTGATGTGCGCTTGAAAGCCCGCCATCAAAAAGGCAGCGCTAATTCCTTTACCCGATACATCCGCCATACAAGATACCCACTCATGATCATTGATGTAGAAAAAATCGTAATAATCCCCTCCCACTTCGCCATGTGCTTGATACAGGGCTTCCACTTGAATTTGGTCATTGAGGGGCAACACTTTGGGCAGAAGCATGTTTTGCATTTCAGCGGCCAATTCCAACTCCCTTTGAAGAGCTGCTTGCTGAATTGACTTCTCTTGTAGTTTTTTATTCTCAATGGCCACCACTAAAATACTCGTCAGGGTTTGCACAAAGCGCATGTGTTTTACGCTCGGGCTGATGCTCATCTGCTCATCTTCTCCATCTCCTAAAAAAATAAAGGCGATGGACTGTTCATCTTTTTGAATGGGCAATACGATATCCAATGAGCCCGACGCTGCCCAATCTGTAATGGAAAGCGCATGGTCGTCAAATGAGCTAGCATTGTTTGAAATCTCTTCGATTTGTTGAAGGGAGATTCCTTCAGATGCCGTGCAATGCCAATTTTCTTCTTTAATGAATAAGGCAAATTGCGCGATGCCTAAATCCTGAGTGATTACCTTTTTGTACTGTTCAAACAGTTCATTCTTTGACAAGTTGGCATTAATGGCATTGGTCAAGTCCAACAAGGCATTGAGCTTGCCATCTCTGATTTTAATTCGATCTTTCGCTTTGCTTTCCATCCGATTGACGAAGATCGAAAAAAAAATCCCTCAGAGAGGGACTTTCGGTTATTTTTTCACACGATCATGGTACTGACCGGTGGCGGTGTCCACGCGTATGGTGTCTCCCTCATTAATGAATAGCGGCACTCTCACCTCCACTCCTACATCCAATGTAGCTGGTTTCATGGCGTTGGTGGCGGTATCTCCTTTCAAGCCTGGCTCTGTATAGGTGATGTCATACTCCACTAAAGTAGGCAAATCGCAGGACATCGGAGCATCGTCTTCTGCATTGAACATCACGATACATTTCATTCCCTCTTTTAAAAACTGAGGTGCGTTGATCATGGGCTCTGGGATACTGATTTGCTCATAATCATCCAAATTCATGAAATTATAATTGTCGTCTTTGTACAAGTACTGATATTCTCTGGTTTCAATTCTTACCGTTTCAATTTTAACCCCGGAGTTGAAAGTATGATCGATGATTTTTCCGTTGTTGAGGTTGCGCAATTTGGTTCGTACAAAAGCAGGCCCTTTGCCTGGTTTTACATGCAAGAATTCAATTACTTTGTAAATGTGTGTGTCCATTCTGAAACACATTCCATTGCTGATGTCTGCGGTAGTTGATGCCATAAAAATATTTTTCTGGTTGCAAATGTAATCAATCTCAAGGGTTGTACTCGACAGCTCCTTCCAAAATGTAATTCATTTGGTAAACGTCATCGCCATTGAGCTTGAGTTTGCCTTTGAAGGTTTTTCTGTCGTCCGTTTTGTAGTTGGGATGTTTGGCAGGAAACCTTAGGTCTACAACGGATTCAGGACCGCCGCCACCGCAAAAGAAACAGTTGGCGTAGGGGTATCGGGAAACAACATAGAAATTAGCGTCAAAATCTACAGGAATCACATATCCCGTGATGAAAACTTCTTTTCCCTCTAGCGCTTTGATGGAGGGTCCAAAGGTGGGTTTCCAATAATAGGCATCCAACTCTTTTACATAAATGTCTTTGAACTGCACATCCGTTAAAGTTTTCCATGTAAGTTCCAAAGGTCCTCCGGTAACATGGTTCGCGGGAACAGGTATGGGAGCGTTGACAGGAGAAAAGGTGGAAAATTCTTTTACCGGCAGTACATAAGTGGTGGAGGGTTGCCAGGAAAAAGAACAGGAGATAATGGCTACGATCAGAAGAGCAATTAGGTTAATTTTATTCATGTGCAAGCGTTTTTGAAATGTCCATTTTATAAGCATTAATGGCGGGAGCCAAAGCAGCGATTACTCCAAAAAGTAAGGCGGCAATCGTGAGATATACTTCCTGAATACTAAAGTCTTTGACATTCATGGTGTAGTGAAAACTGTTATTTAACTGATGGCTCAAAATACTCAATCCAATTCTACTGAATAGCCAAGAAAAAATGATGCCAGTGCTCACCAACAATAGAGATTCTGTGATGATCAATGCAAATACTTTGAATGGACTGGCGCCCATGGAACGCATCAGGGCCAGCTCATATTTTCTTTTCTTCAATGAATTGAATAGAGAGATAAAAATGCTAAAGAAAGATAGCCCGATGATCACCCAAGCGACGGCCTTTACGGTATCCATGCCCAATCCAAAGTTTTGCGAAAGGCGATTTACTTCAATAGCGGTGAAAGCCAATTGCATATTGGTTTCTTTGATGAGGTTGGGCAGAATCATTTGAGCCATCGCCATTCGGCTTTTGATCAAGTAGGCGGTCACCTCTTTGTTGTCATTGGGGGAAGGCGCCATTGCTTTGGCAGGACGAAGCATCATCATGGGCCCTTTTTTGATCATGGGAGGAGGACTGTTGGTGGAATCATTGCTTTCCTCTATTTCGGTGGAAGCAGGTTCACTGTACACGTGGGCATGCCAAATGGTTTCTAGGGGCGTCAGGATTAAACGATCAATCACAGATCCTGATTTTTCAAAAATACCCACTACTCTGTACGCATGATGATGGGCATGTTCTTCATCATTTTCTGTTTGATCCAAGCCATGGGTGCTCAAGAAAGTGTCACCGAGTTTTAGTCCTGTTGCTTTGGCTACATCGGCTCCTATATTGGCGTCATATTCCTCTTTGAAAGCAACTCCTTCGCGCAATTTCATGGCATAGTGTTGGGCGTAATTGGAGTCAGTCCCCACAATGCGCCACTGTTGGAAGTTGTCGCCATAAGCCAAGGGAATGGCCATGGCCACAGTAGGATTGTAAATTACCTGTTTGGCGTCTCTGATTTTGATATTGCCGGTAGGCGCATCTACATGGTAAACATTGGCTAAAATCAGTTGGAGAGGGCTGCCTTTAGCCCCCAAAACCATATCAATGTCTTTGATATTTCGGTTGAATTGCTCGGAAGATTGCTTCTCTATCAAGATAAGCATAGAGATGGTTCCCAGTCCGAAAGCCAACAACAGAACACCCAAAAGCGTGTCGAGCCATTGGTGTCGAATATTTTTCCAAGCGAGCAGAATCAAGTTCATAATCGAATGGTTTTTGAGATGAAAGAACTCCAGCGATGGTCATGAGTAACCACCAACAGAGAGGCCTTGTTTTCGGCGCTGATGTTCAGTAAAAGTTCAATCACTTGATGGGCGTTTTTGTCGTCGAGCGCACTGGTAGGTTCATCGGCAAAAATCAACTGAGGCGATTGAATGACGGCGCGGATGATAGAAACCCTTTGCTGCTCCCCTATGCTGAGTTGAAAGGGGCGTTGGTTTATTTTGTGATAAAGACCTACCTTTTCTAAAAGGTGTTTGGCCTTGTGTTGATCTTGCAGTTGATGATTCAAGTACAACGGGGCCATCAGATTCTCCAGCACAGAGAGCGATTGAATAAAGGCGGGAGTTTGAAAGATCAACCCCATGTTTTTTCCTCTAAAAGCATCTCTTTGTCCACTGGACAATTGGTATAAATTAGTGTTGTCATATTGAACAACTCCTGCAGTTGGGGCTCTGAGTCCGCTGAGTATATGGAGCAGGGTGGTTTTTCCAGAACCACTTTCCCCCAACAACAATCCCGTTTCGCCTTGTTGAAGGGAGAAATCCGGAAAATCGATTTTTTTTCCTTTGGGATATTGGTATTGAAGTTCTTTTGTGGTTAACACTCAACAAAATTAGGAGAATTGAGGGTTCAAAGCTGTTTTTTTGACGACTTTGACAAAAGTTTGGTTTTTCATTTTTACCATTGCAATATGAAAAAGAGCATCATTTCGATCATGGCTTTTAGTGTTATCACATTGAATAGTCGAGCACAATTGGGTTATCAGATGTCTGTTGTCAAGGATAATGCACACGGCAAAATAGAAGATCAATGTCAAACAGGCACTTGTTGGAGCTTTGCCACCATTTCTTTTTTAGAGGCAGAGGTGATGCGGGTAAAAAAGGGTGAATCGGTGGATTTGTCGGAGATGGCCAATGCCCGTTATGTGTATCCGCAAAAGGCGGCAAGCTATGTTCGTTACCAGGGCAAACAGCAATTTGGACCCGGAGCTTTGGGGCATGATGTCATCAACACCATGCGCGATTTTGGTTTGGTTCCAGAGTCGGCTTATTCTGGATTTGTGGGAGGAAAGAAGGAATACAACCACAATGTGTTGGATACGTATTTAGAAAAAATGACCCAGGCCGTAGTTGAGCGCAAGCTCAATGAGCAGAACAATGATTGGATGTTGGGTGTTGAATCTTTGTTGGACACCTACATTGGCCCGCTGCCCAAGGAGTTTACTTACAATGGAAAGACGTATACACCGGCCTCCTTCAGAGATTATTTAGGATTGAAGGCCAGTGATTATGTCATGCTCACCTCTTTTACCCACCATCCGTATTATCGCGCATTTGCAGTAGAAGTGCCCGATAATTGGTCCAAAGGATATTATTGGAATTTACCCCTTGATGAATTTCAACAGGTAGCAGATTATGCGTTGAACAATGGCTTCACCATTGCCTGGGATGCGGATGTGAGTGAGCCAGGATTTTCCTATAAAAACAACATGGCAATTTTGCCAGCAGAGCCTTTGAAGAAAGAAGAAGCCTTCACCAAAAAGCATTTGGAACAAACGGTTACTGCAGAAAGCAGGCAAGAGGGTTATGATCGATTTGAGACGACAGATGACCACTTGATGCACATCACCGGATTAGCCAAAGATCAAGATGGTTCGTTGTATTATATTACCAAAAACTCTTGGGGAGAGAACAATAGTGCCAAGGGCTATCAATATGTTTCGGTTCCCTATTTTAGGGCCAAAACCATCTGTATGATTGTTCACAAGGATGCGTTGCCTAAGGAGATTGCGAAAAAGTTGAATGGATGATTCGATTGATTTTTCGATGGGTATTGAGAATTCTCTTGGCTTTTGTAGCCATGAGTATTGTTTGGGTTTTATTGTACAAATGGGTGAATCCGCCGATCACATTTTTGCACATTTCCGATAAGTTCAATGTGGAAAATTGTGATTATCATTATGATTGGGTAGATTTAGAGGAGATATCACCCTATGTGCCATTGGCGGTAATCAGCAGTGAGGACAACCATTTTTTAGAGCACAGTGGTTTTGATTGGGAAGCCATTGAGAAGGCCAGGAAATACAATGAAAATCACAAGAAGAAGAGAGGGGCCAGCACCATTTCTCAGCAAACCGCTAAAAATGTTTTTTTATGGCCTTCAAGATCATGGGTAAGGAAGGGGTTGGAGGTGTATTTCACTTTTTGGATGGAACTTTTATGGTCCAAAGAACGGATCATGGAGGTGTATTTGAATGTGATCGAGATGGGACCCTGCACCTATGGAGTGAATGCTGCGGCAGATTTGTATTTTAAAACAGAGGCCCGGTCATTGACCAAAGAGCAAGCCGCCTTGATTGCCTCCTGTTTGCCCAACCCCAAGAAGTTCCGACTGGCAAAGCCAAGTGCCTACATGCAGAAAAGAAAGGGTCAGATCATGCGCGTGATGGGCTGTTTAGGGGATGATTTTTTTAGCAAACATATTTCAGGGGAAAGGGAGTTGACAGAAGAGGAGGTGAAACAAAAGTTGAAAAAGGCAAGGTCAGAAGATCTGATTAAACCAGAAACCATCGAGGTTTTGAAGGAAGAAGAAGAGCCGGATACCACCATCCAGGAGGTGGGCAGAGATACCTTGTCGGAATAGCGACAAGGTTGTCGTGGATCTTTTGCTTTATTTGTTTTCGGAGTTTTGCTAAAAATTAATTTTATGCAAAACACCACCACACACTACCTATTGGTACTAGACAAAAGCGGCAGCATGGGAAATGCTTGGTCTGCTACAATGAGCGCATTGAATGAGCAAATTCAATCCATTCAGAAACTTCAGAAGAAGAATCAAGATGTTCCGATTAAAACCAATCTGATCACATTTGATGATGAGGTCAATTTTAATTTCATGGATGTCCCCGCCGCGCACCTGGAAGAATTGAATCCCAATAGCATCGAGCCCAATGGCATGACAGCGTTATTGGATGCAGCAGGAAAAGGAATTGATATTCTATCTGAGAAGAAGGCGGCTGAGGACGATGTTATTTGTATCATCATTACAGATGGTATGGAGAACGCTTCAAAAATGTACAGTTATGATTTGATTGCATCAAAAATTGCGGATAAAAAAGCTACAGGAAAATGGACTTTTGTTATCTTGGGTGCAGACTTTGATGTTTGGGACATTGGAAATCGCCTGAACATTGATAGTAATAAGCGGATGCGGTATGAAAAGAATCGTACAAAAGAGACTTTTCATTACATGGACAATATGATGACAGAATATGTATCCTATAAAAAAATGGGAAAGCTGCAAGACGCATTTGATTTGACTAAGAAAATTAAAACTCCAAAGAAGTAAAGCCTATGAAAAAGATTCATCTTATCCGAACCCGTGAAGTGGATACAGAAGTGTATGACGCTATTGTGCAGTATTTAAAGCAATTCAGCGGCCCCATGACCTTTTTTGGATATGATGAATCTTTTGAAATTTCTGGTAACGCCGTGCGCGTTATTCAAAAGACAGATGAAGATTTTGAAGACATGGAAATGCCCGTGATGGAGATGACTTCCAATTATTTGATTTCAGATGAGTTGAGGATAGAACTGAATCCTCCAAAGGTGGATTTATTCGAGTGGGATGATTTGTTCAGGGTGGCCAGGAAATTCAGAAAAGAAAAGAGAGTAGCGGATTCAGAATTGGTTTTTGTACTGACCTACAAGGGCAATGAAAATAATTGGTTTGTAGGTTCGGCGCCTAAGGGGGTGAAGGACTTTTTTGTTCATCTCTTGTATTGGGATCATTACATCATGTCAGAGCCTACCTTCCCGGTAGCTTATCATGTAGCGGCGACGGTTTTAAAGAACGATGTTTGGGGCAGTATTGAGCAGTATTTACCGGATACACATGATCATCCGATAGGCTGCATGTCCGACATGTGTCAATATAAGCCAGATGTGATTTATAAATTGCGGACGGCAGACATTTGCACGGATTGTAAGAATAAAATGATAGCATCTGGAGTGGATCGCACTTTGTTTTTACAAGTACTGAGGATTTTTGATAGCGTGCGTTCTCAGCTTTTATTCCGAGAGCGTTTTAAGATATTGAATGAACTTCCTCAAATGCTGCTCTATCCCGCTCAATTGAAACTGGTGTTTCCTGATTTGAAAGGACTCTCCATCTCCTTGCGACCTGTTCAATTTGCCGTCTATTGGTTTTTTATCAATAGGCCGCAAGGCATTTTACTCTCGCATGTCAATGACTATTTTGATGAGATACTGGCTCTCTACCGGCAATGCTCTCCGCAGACAGACCCAGACACACAAAAAGCGGTTGTTAAGGCGCTGTGCAATCTCCAAGATCAGTCTTTGAGTCAAAACATGTCCAAAATCAAGAAGCTGATCAAACAAAATTTGGGTGAAGAGATTGGAAAGCCATATATGATTTTGGGACCCAATGGCGAAATCAAAAGCATCGCTATTTCAAGAGAACGTGTACAGGTTATTCTCCCGAACAATGCACCTTAAAACTGTGAACGCTATCTTCTTGTCGCATTTCTATGATGTATGGTCCGCTGGCCCACTGAGTGTGTGGCAGTATATATCGGTTTCTTCCTACAGGCAATTCTAAAGTTTCGGAAATCATCAATTTGCCGCTCATATCAAAGCATTGAACGGAGATAGGAGAGGATTGGTAGTTTTCAAAAAGAATTTCCCATTGATGAGGAAGGGTCAATAATTGAAAATCAAAAGAAGTTTCTTCTTCGGTAAAAATGGGGTTGTTATTAAAGCCAACATACACTACCGTATTGTTGCCAGAATTGGGGATGGCCAAGGTGTCATTTTCATTGGCATAGCAGATATCAGCAGCGGAGGATAATCCACCCGCCACCACAATGGTTTGAATGCTTGTGAAGGTGTTGTTGATTTGAGTAATTTTATTGGGAGACCAAGAGGCAACATAAAAATTTCCTGCTGCATCCATATCGATGCCGTCGCAGTTGCCCAAGTTGGAGGTGTAGAGTGTGGTGACGGTGTTGTCTGATAGATTGACCGCTTTTATAGGTGCACTGCTTCCCCAAGCCACAAAAACAAGACGGTTGTTAGGAGCATCTAATACAATTCCGTTGGGGGTGCTAACCGTGTTATTCACCAAAACACTTGTTACAGGATTGGCCAAATCTGTGAAGTCAATTTGATGAATTTTCTTAGCGCCAAAATCTGTCACCCAAATGAGGTTACTGCCATTGCTCGCCATTCCGTTGAGGAAGTTGGCACCTGTGATATTAACGGTGCTCAATAAGGCACCACTCAAAAGATCAAATACTTTCACAGCATTGGCATGAATGGCGTACAATTGATTGTTCATCACTTCCATTCCATAAGCGGCCGCAATAGGGCTTGGAAGATTGCTTACACCAACACCATTGCCATTGACATGTACAACATTATTGCCGTTGCTGACCAAGAATCTTCCTTGGATGGGGTCGTATTCAATGGATTCAATACTGGTTAATGATTGGCCTTGCGCACAAATGGATAGGGCCAGAATCAAAGTAGTGGAAATGATCGTATAAATTTGTTTCATGTTGGCGAATATACAATTTCCCATTTTGATCTGGTTATCTTTGTGGCATGTCGGCTGTTAATTTAACAACAAAAATCGCTGTTTTGGGAGGGGGTCAATTGGGCAGAATGATGCTCCAAGAGGTTTCACGATATCATTTGAACATATCTATTTTGGATCCCACTCTTGAAGCTCCCGCGGCAGCATTGGCGGCTCGGTTTGTACAAGGAGATTTCAAGGATTACGACACTGTCATACAATTTTGTGCAGATGCCGATGTGGTGACCATTGAAATCGAACATGTCAATTTAGAAGCGCTCAAAGAGTTGGAGAGACAAGGAAAAAAGGTTTTTCCACAGCCTGCCATTTTGGAGATTATCAAGGATAAAGGGTTACAGAAACAATTTTACCAAGAGAGGGGAATCCCCACCGCGCCCTTTCGTCTGGTGGAAGGAGATTTGGCGGATCATGTGGATTTTTTCCCCTGCATGCAAAAGTCGCGCACGGGCGGATATGACGGTAAAGGGGTTTATCCTTTGAAATCTGTGGGGGATATAGATAATGCTCTTCCTGGCCCTTCCATGTTGGAAAAGTGGGTAGAATTTGAGAAGGAGATTGCGGTGATAGTGGCGCGCAATGAGACAGGTGAAACAGCAGTATTTCCATTGGTGGAAATGGAATTCAATCCTGAAGCCAATTTGGTTGAGCTTTTGTTTTGTCCATCACAGGTAAGTTCAGACATTCAGCAGAAAGCGGAAAGATTAGCTATTCAAATCGCCAATGAAATGGGTATAGTGGGATTATTGGCTGTGGAGATGTTTGTGACCAAGGAAGGTGAGGTTTTGGTGAATGAGGTAGCTCCACGACCACACAACAGTGGGCACCACACCATAGAATGCTGCTACACCTCTCAATATGAGCAGCATGTTCGGGCTATATTGAATTGGCCTTTGGGAAGTACGGAGTTGATTCAGCCTGCGGTGATGATCAATTTGTTGGGGGCAAAAGGTCATGCGGGGAAGGCGCATTATGAAGGTTTGGAGGAAGCCTTGAAGCACCCAGGTGTCTATGTGCATTTGTATGGTAAATCAAAAACCGCACCTTACCGAAAAATGGGACACGTTACCGTCATGAACCCAAGTCTGGAAGAGGCGAAACAAGTAGCGAGAGGGTTGATGAATCACATCCGAGTGGTATCGGTTGATAATTCTAAATAGAAAAAAATAGATTCTTTACCTGGTTGAATTAGTTTCGCAGACATGAAGCAATATCATGATTTACTGCGTCATTTATTGGATCACGGGGTTCAAAAATCTGATCGCACCGGCACGGGTACGTATAGCGTATTTGGTTACCAAATGCGATTTGACCTGAGTGAGGGTTTTCCCTTGTTGACTACCAAAAAGCTGCATACTAAAAGTATCATTCATGAGTTGTTGTGGTTTTTGAAAGGCGCCACCAATATTGCTTATTTAAAAGAAAACGGCGTGTCGATATGGGACGAGTGGGCAGATGAGAAGGGTGAGTTGGGTCCTGTCTATGGCTATCAGTGGAGGTCTTGGCCCAATCCTGATGGTACGAGCATGGATCAAATTCAGAAATTGGTAGAGGGTATTCAAAAGAATCCTGACGGAAGAAGACACATAGTATCGGCATGGAATCCTTCCTTTATTGATCAGATGGCGCTACCGCCCTGTCATTGCTTGTTTCAATTTTATGTTGCCAATGGAAAATTAAGTTGTCAATTATACCAACGCAGTGCAGATACTTTTTTGGGTGTTCCATTCAATATCGCTTCTTACGCTTTGTTGACGATGATGGTGGCGCAAGTTTGTGATTTAGCTCCTGGGGAGTTTGTATGGACGGGAGGAGATGTTCACTTGTACAGTAATCACCTGGATCAAGCCAAGCTACAGTTGACCAGGGATTTCCGGGCACTGCCCACCATGAGAATAAATCCAGAAGTGAAAGATTTATTTGCTTTTACTTATGAAGATTTTACACTGGAGAATTACGATCCTCATCCACACATTAAGGCAGCAGTGGCTGTATAAAATATCATGGTCATCGTTAGCATTATTGCCGCAGTAGGAAGGCATTTTGAAATTGGAAAGGACAACGATTTGTTGTGGCATTTGCCCAATGACATGAAATTTTTTAAAGAGCAAACCATGCATCACCCCATTGTGATGGGGAGGAAAAACTACGAGAGCATCCCCGAGAAATATAGGCCTTTCAAGGATAGAATCAATATCGTGGTGTCCCGACAATTGGATTATCCCGCACCGGGTTGTTTTTTGTTTTCGGATTTATTGGAGGCCATTGAATTTGCTAAGGAACATCATGAAGAGCGTGTTTTTATCATCGGGGGTGCACAGATATATGAAGAAAGTCTTCGGATGAATTTGGTGGATGAGCTGCTCATTACCCATGTGGATGCTACATTTCCGGAGGCGCATGCTTTTTTTCCAACGATTGATTTTTCGGAATGGAAAAAATCATTCATCCAAAAGCAAGAGAAGGACGAGAAACACTCCTTTTCTTTTGAAATTTATCGATACACTAAAGCTTAAATGTTAGTTGCCAAATAGGCCATCAGACCCACTCCAACCGCCAGGGCGCTCTCGTCAATATTGAATTGATTGTTGTGCACAGGGGCTGAACAAGATCCATCATTACCGGCGGTTCCCAGACGATAAAAACATCCCGGATAATGTTGAGCGAAGTAAGCGAAGTCTTCAGCGGTTGTCCTTTGTGACAACGGCACTACATTTTCATCTCCTAAAAACGCTTTGGCACATTGTATCGCTTTTTTTGTCAAATCGGGATCATTGTGCAATGCAGGATATCCCACTTTGATTGCTACCTCTGCTTTTCCACCCATGCTTTCCGCGAGGTGTTGACAAAGGTGCTGGATTTTTTCATGTGCGATGTATCTCCACTCTTCATTGAAGGTGCGGAAGGTTCCTTCCATGGTAACTTCGTCGGGGATAATATTGGTAGCTCCCATCCCTTGAATTTTTCCGATGGTTAATACGGAAGTCTCGTTGCTATTGGTCCATCTACTGGCCACTTGTTGTAAGGCCGTGATGAGGTGAGCTGAAATCAAGATGGGATCGATGCATTTATCGGGTTTTGCCCCATGGCCTCCTTTTCCCAATATTTTAATATAAATCTCATCCGTGGAGGCCATGTACCATCCTGGTTTGAAACCTACTTTTCCCGCGGGCAATTCAGGATACACATGTTGTCCTATAATACCACTGGGTTGAAAGTCTTTAAATACTCCCTCCTTGATCATCTCATTGGCCCCTCCCGGTAAAATTTCTTCTCCCGGTTGAAAAATAACCTGCACGGTTCCTTCCCAATATTCTCTCAACTCATGGAGTACAATGGCAGCTCCCAAAGCGCAAGTGGTATGCACATCATGACCGCAGGCGTGCATCACCCCTGGGTTCTGACTGACATATTCCACTTGGTTTTTTTCTAGAATAGGCAAGGCGTCCATGTCCCCCCTTAGCGTGTATTTCCTGCTTTCCGGATTTTTTCCATACACCATGGCCGTAATTCCCGTTTTCACCCAGCCAGCAGTGAAAGCAATTCCGGCTTCGGTTAATTTATTTTGTATGAATTGGGAAGTGTTGAATTCTTGGAAAGAAAGTTCGGGATGGGCGTGTAAATGTCTTCGAATGGCCACCCAAGTTGCCATTTTTTGATGTGTAAGTTCTTTGATTTTTTCCTTGATATTTTCCATGATTAAGGGTTGAGACATTGATCATTGATGGGAACTCCAATGCGAGAAATTTCTACTACTTGTGTGAGGGTATCTTGCAGAAGACAGCGCATGTAGATAATATCGCTTTCTAGTTGATAAAGTTTTTCTTTGTCTTTTGTGTTGCTTTTCTCAAAATTAATGGTTCCATCTTCCAGGACTTTTCGCCAATCCTCCTCTTTGATCATTTGTTGTTGTATAGTACAAAGGCTTTTTGGACTGAATTGAAGTGAGGATTGTTGAATTTGTTGGCGAATTTGTTTTCCTGGAAGCCAACCTAACCAATCGTAGTGGGGAAACATCCAAAACACCAAAAGACATCCCAAGCCAAAACCGATGAGATAACGCAATAACCGTTGCCAAAATTTCATGATGCAAATGTGCGTGAATTATCATAAGAATGAAACATCTCCATGAATAATTAACCATGAGAGGTGAATGGAAATACAAGAAAACTTTATGGAATGAAGGACCTTAGTGCATCTTTGAAAAAAAAGCAATGCAAAAAATAGCAGTCGTTTGCGGTGGATACAGCGGAGAGGCGGAGGTGTCGATGCGGAGTGCCGCCATGGTGATGGAGCACATCGATCTTACCCTTTATTCTCCCGTGAAAATAGTAATCCAAAAAAATCGGTGGTTTGCGGAGTGGAAGGGAGCGGAATGGGAGGTGAACCGGAATGATTTCTCGGTGATGTTGGACGGCGAGATACATCAATTTGATGGAGCTTTTATCATTGTGCACGGAACACCGGGAGAGAATGGTCTTTTACAGGGTTATTTTGAAATGCTGGGCATTCCCTATACAACGGGTGATGTGCTTAACATGTCCATTACCTTCAATAAAAAAGCCACTACTACTTTTCTCAAATCTTTGGGATTTTCAGTAGCGGAAAGTGTGGTTTTGTATAAAAATGAAGAGTGGAATGCAGATTCCATATTACATCGAGTAGGGCTGCCCTGTTTTGTGAAACCCAATAATGGCGGATCGTCCATAGGTACCTCCAAGGTAAAGGAGTTGGGGCAATTGATGCCTGCAATTGAAAAGGCCTTCAAAGAAGACGGTCAGGTCATCATTGAGTCATTTTTAAATGGCACAGAGGTAACGTGTGGCGTAATCCAGTGGGAAGGGAAAGTGCGTGCATTGCCCATGACGGAAATTGTATCAGAAAATGAATTTTTTGATTTTGAGGCGAAATACAAGGGCAAGTCCAATGAGATTACCCCAGCGCGCATTGACAAAGCGTTATTTGAAGAAATACAAAATCTCTCAGAGAAAATCTATATCCAATTGAAATGCAGAGGCATGATCAGGGTGGATTTTATTATTCATGATGGGGTACCACATGTGGTGGAGGTGAACACCGTACCTGGGTTTTCAGCAGCGTCTATCATTCCGCAGCAGGCAGCTTGTGTTGGGATTGATAAAACGGCCTTGATAACGGCAGTTATTCGGTCTTGTTTTTAGAATGTAAATATGTGGTTATCAGTATAGTTTTCACAAAAAATGATTTTTTGCATGTTAAGATGCGTTAAAAAACCCCTTTTTCATTATTTTAGCAACCTTTATTAAGAGAAATTTAACAAAACATAAACGCGATATGCGGAAACAGATTACGCTTTTGTTGGCAAGTTTCATGATGGTCTGCACGGCTGCCATGGCTCAAAACACGGGAACTTTGAAGGGAAAGGTGACGGATAAAATCTCCAAGCAGCCCTTGCCTTTTGTGAATGTGGTGGTGTTTTTAAATGGAAACCTCGTGACTGGTGGAGCCACGGATATTGATGGTGAATACACCATTAAACCCATAGATCCCGGTAGCTATGATGTACAGTTCTCCTTTGTGGGATATCAATCACAAGAATTGAAAGGGGTTCCGATTACCGCAGGTAAAATTCAGTTTGCCAACATGGAAATGACAGAGGGCGAGGAATTAAAGACATTGGAAATCTCTGAGTTCAAAGTTCCTTTGATTGATAAAGACGGTGGTGCCTCTGGAGGAACCGTTACCCGTGAGGAATTGGCGCGCATGCCGAGTAGAGATGCATTGGGTTTGGCCCAAACCGTGGCCGGTGTGAGCAGCGCAGGAACAGGTGGAGGTATCTCGATCCGTGGAGCTCGTACGGGTTCTACATGGATATATATCGATGGAGTAAAAGTGCGCGGATCCACTTCATTGCCTAAATCCGCGATTGAAGAGGTTTCCGTAATTACCGGAGGTATTCCCGCTAATATAGGGGATGCCACTGGGGGTGTCATCAACATTTCTTTGCGCTCAGCTTCTGCAGATTATACGGGTGGTATTGAAGCCATCACTTCAGGTTTTAAAATGGGAGACAATGTGTATGGTCTTGATAAATATGGTTACAATCTGTTTGAAGGTTCTTTGTCTGGACCTTTGTTGTTTCAAAAGAAAAAGGATGGCTCTAAGGGTCGTCCACTGTTAGGTTTTTTTGTAACAGGTAACTACACGGACATCGTGGATGACGGACCGGCTTTTGGAGGAGTGTATAAAATGAAAGACAGCGCTCTTGAGGCCATTTTGACGAACCCTTTGAGACAGAATGTACAAGCAGACGGATCTGTGAATGGTGCTTTGTATAACGCAGACTTCTTGACGGCAAATGACTTTGAGAAAGTACAAACTCGTATGAATGTTCGCAATCGTCAGGCGAATTTGGTGGGTAAAATAGATTTGAATACCTCGGAGAACATTACCCTTACCTTCGGTGGAACCGGGGCTTTCAGAAGAGGGAATGAGTTCAGCTATGGTAATATGTTGATGAACTTTGATAACAATCAACAAGCTACGGATTGGGATTGGAGAGTGTATGGAAAATTCAGTCAGCGTTTTAGAAACGCAGAGGACGAGTCAGCCGCCTCTACCCTCAAAAATGTATTCTACTCTATCATGGTAGATTATAGCAGTACTTATAGACTAAGACAAGACGCCTCTCATGGTGACAAGTTGTTTAGATATGGTCACGTAGGTTATTTCGATCGCTTGAGAATGCGTTCTTATTCTTTGGGGCCTGAGGGAGGTTATTATCAGCAAAATGGATGGCAAGATGTGAATGTTTCATTCCGTCCAAGTGAGTATAATCCAGATTTGGCGGCCATTACAAGTCAGTACTTTTCATTGTTTGACACTCCAGCCAGTGTGAACGAGGTGTTGGATGGTTCTGATACATTCATTACCGATGATCAATTCTTCGATTTTTCTACCTTGTCGGCTACTTCAGAAATTGATCAGATTGGTGATTCTCCTTATTCTTCTATGACCAATATCCAGGGAAATAATGGATTGATCAACGGTCAAGTGCCTATTGGAACTTATGGTCTTTGGAATTATATCGGCGGTCAAAGTAACAACTACTCTATCAGCAGCAACAAGCAGTTCAGGATTTCTGGAACGGGTTCTGCGGATATCGGGGATCATGCGATTCAAATGGGTTTTGAATTCGAGCAAAGAAGAGATGCAGGCTATGCATTGGCTCCTATCGGATTGTGGCAGTTTGCCAGACAATACGCCAACTTCCACAATTCAGGTATCAATGAAGAAGATCCTTCTTACTTCTCCAATGATGGTTTGACATACATCAACTATGGTGGTTTAGTGGGAGAGGATCAGTTTGAGTTTGACTATAACTTAAGAACTTCATTAGGATTGGATCCCAATGGAACCGACTTCGTGAATGTGGACGCCATGAATCCCGATGATTTGGATATCACCATGTTTGGAGCGAATGACTTATTGGCACAGGGTAACAATATTGTAAGTTATTATGGCTATGATCCGTATGGTAACAAGCTAAAGGGCCGCCGCCCCACCATCGACGACTTCTTTTCTGAGCGATATGAGTTAGGAGGAAAGAGTTATGCTACTCGCAGAGTAGGTGCTTTTGAACCGATTTACATTTCTGGTTATATCATGGATAAATTTGCGTTTGATGATTTGATTTTCAACGTGGGTTTGCGTATTGACCGTTATGATGCTAACCAGTTTGTTCCCAAAGATCCATTTGTGATCAGCGAGGCATTTACTGCTGGAGAGGTTAATTTTGACCAATTCAGTGCTACTCGTCCATCCAATATCGGAGATGATTTTGTAGTGTATGTAGATAACATTGAGCAACCCACAGCCATTACGGGTTATCGTGATGGAAACACATGGTACAATGCCAGTGGGGCTTTGGTAACGGATCCATTTACCTCTGTGGCTTCTGGCGGTAGCGTTAAGCCGTACTTGAAGGTAGATCCAAAAGCAGAGTTGACTTCAAAGGCGTTCAAAGAATACGATCCAGCGGTGAACTTTATGCCTCGTGTGGCCTTCTCGTTCCCTATTTCGGATGAGGCTTTATTCTTTGCTCACTATGATGTGTTGACACAGCGTCCTACGGAAAGCAATCGTTTCAATCCAGTAGATTATTTGTACATGGCCAATCGCTCGGTGTTGTTGAACAACCCCAACTTGAAGCCGGAGCGCACCGTGGATTATGCTTTAGGTTTCCAACAGGTGTTGTCAAAAACCTCTTCTCTGAAGGTGGAGACTTTCTATCGTGAATTGAGAAACATGATCCAGGTAAGAAGCTTTGTAGGAGCTTATCCTTCCACTTATCGCGCATTTGATAACTTGGACTTTGGTACCGTAAAAGGTTTGACTTTGACCTACGATCTTCGTCCAACAGGAAACCTTTGGATGAAGACCTCTTACACTTTACAGTTTGCAGATGGAACAGGATCTACTACTCAAACGCAGTTAGCACTGATCAACGCGGGATTGCCCAACTTGAGAACCGTTGCTCCATTCAACTATGATCAAAGACATCGTATTGTTACCACTGTGGATTATCATTACGGTTCTGGTGCCGATTACAATGGTCCTGTTTGGTTTGATAAGCCGATTTTTGAGAACACTGGGGTGAACTTCATTGCCAACTTAGGTTCTGGTACACCCTACACTCCACAAGTATTGGCTACCCCTATCACGGGTGAGATTTCACCTACCACAGAGGGTTCAATCAACGGAGCGCGTTTGCCATGGCAGTTCAATGTAGATATGAATATCGACAGAAATTTTGCGCTTGAGTTTGGTAAAGGCGACGGTAAGAAAAAGGCAGCCAATTTGAATGTTTATCTTTGGGTGAACAACTTGTTCAATACCAGAAATATCACGGGTGTATATCGCTTTACGGGTACTCCGGATGATGATGGTTTCTTGGCTGCTGCGCAGTTCCAATCTCAGATTGAGTCACAAAACTCTCCGAGTTCGTACAGAAATTATTACAGCATGTTCGTGAATAACCCCTATAACTTGGGTTCTCCTCGTCAAATTCGTTTAGGTGTGCGTTTTGATTTTTAATTATTAAGCTAGAAGAAAATGAAAATGAAGTCGTTATATATCAAAACAACCTGGGTGATATTCCTAGGCGTGATTTCTCTTACTGCAAGTGCCTACAAATCAGTTTATGTGAGAAGGGGTAGTGAAGGAGCGTCCAACAATGAGCAGGTGAAAGCAGCCGCTTGCGCTCCAGCGACAGGATTAAGAGATTTGGAATGGAACAATGTAAAGGCGAAAATTGAGACGGGTGGAAATATGTGGACAGATCGCGCCAATTCAAGGGCCGCCTATGAGGTTCCCAAGGGGGGCGGTGTATCTGCCTTGTATGCCGGTGCATTGTGGTTAGGCGGAAAGTCTCCTGACCAACAGTTGAAGTTGGCCGCGATTACTTTCCGAGCCGATGGAAACGATTATTGGCCAGGACCTTTGACCAATGACGGAAGTGCTTCCGTGAATGAGGCCACCTGCGATCAATACGATCGTTTCTTTGTTTCTTATCGTCAAGATGCCCAGCGCCATCGTGCGTTTTTCGATTGTCAATCCAGCGGTGGTGATGATTGCGAAGAGGGATATTCGATTCCAGGATATTTCTACAATTATCCCGCTATCGGTAATACTGCGGCAGGCCAGGATTTGTACCTCGCTCCTTTCTATGATTATGACCAAGACGGATTTTACAATCCACAAAATGGAGACTATCCATGGTATGACTTCTTGAGAGAAGTGAATTGCGCTTCTAGAAAAAGAGAAGACATAGTTCCTTTATTTGGTGATGAGACTTTTTATTGGATCTTCAATGATAAAGGAAATGCGCACACAGAATCACAAGGTCAGCCCATTGGAATGGAAATCAGAGCCCAGGCTTTTGCTTTCACCTCCAATGATGAGATCAATAACATGACATTCTACAACTATGTATTGATCAATCAAGGCACGCAAACTTTGACGGATACTTATTTTGGATCATGGGTGGATGCGGATTTAGGAACTTCGGTGGATGATTATGTGGGTTGTGATGTAAAAAGAGGTTTGGGATATTGTTACAATGGAGATGCTTTTGACCAACCAACTTCCTCTTCTTTTGGTTATGGTTTGAATCCACCAGCAGTAGGAGTTGACTTTTTCGAGGGTCCTTATCAAGATGAAGATTTAATCGACAATCCGTTGACGACTGATATCATCAATGCTACCGACTCCTCAGGTATCCCCTACAAAGGTCTAGGAATAGGATACGGTGATGGTGTAGCAGACAATGAGCGTTTTGGTATGCGTCGTTTTGTTTATTACAACAACAACTTGAATCCAATCAATGGAGAACCACAAGTGGCTGCGCATTTTTACAACTACATGAAAGGTATTTGGAAGAACGGAGCTGAAATGTTGTATGGTGGTAATGGGGTGAGTGGAAACGGCGTTTTGACAGGAGTTCCCGCTCAATACATGTTTCCTGATGATACAGATCCCTACAATTGGGGAACCTTTGGGGTAACCGTTACTCCATGGACAGAGGAAAGCAGCGGGAACGTTGCCGCTGACCGTCGTTTTATTCAGTCCGCTGGACCCTTTACCTTGGAGCCAGGTGATTACAACAACATCACCATGGGGGTAGTTTGGGCTCGTGCCACCGGTGGGGAGCCCTTTGAATCTGTGAAGTTATTGCGTCAATACGATGATAAGGCGCAGGCATTGTTTGACAATTGTTTTGAGCTAGTGTCAGGACCTGATGCTCCAGATGTGGCTGTCCGTGAATTAGATCGCGAGGTGATTTTGATGTTGTCTAATGACAATATTGTGAGCACCAATTACAACGAAGCTTATGGCCCCCAACAAGGAGGTTTCGATCCAAGTATCCCAGAGGAATTGGCAGATGGAACGCAATTAGATACAGTGGCTAGATCTTACAAGTTTGAAGGTTATTTGGTATATCAATTGGCCAATGCGGATGTAAAGGCCAATGATTTGGGTGACATTGCGAAAGCAAGATTGATTGCCCAGTGCGATATTGAAAATGAAGTGGCCAATATTGTCAACTTTAATCGTGATCCTATTTCTGGATATATCGTACCGGAGTTGAAAGTGCAAGGCGCCAATGAAGGTATCCAGCGTTCATACCAAGTAACTACGGATGCTTTCGCTCAAGGAGATAATCGATTGATCAATCACAAGACCTATTATTTCATGGTCTTGGCCTATGGTTATAACAATTATCAGCCCTATGATGTAGGCGCAGAGGCCGGTCAAGATGAAGCTTTCTTGGCTTCTCGTAAGGCCGCTATTGGTGAAATTCCGGTGATTGCCGCGATTCCTCACAACACTCAACCTGCATTTGGTGGTAGTATTTTGAATGCACAATATGGAGATGGAGTGGCCTTGACACGCATTGAAGGAAAAGGAAGTGGATTGAATGCGATGACTTTGGATCCAAAGACA
>Ga0068877_10001120_pt1 | contig 22571 bp, 21 predicted proteins | sample NOAtaG_FD_66437 | JGI IMG/M metagenome (GOLD analysis project Ga0068877, IMG submission 66437) | Freshwater lake microbial communities from Lake Erie, under a cyanobacterial bloom - NOAA_Erie_Diel6S_1000h metaG | ecosystem: Environmental > Aquatic > Freshwater > Lake | place: USA: Ohio, Lake... | reverse complement strand
CCCTGCTCTTGCAGGTGCTTGGTGAGTTTGGCGATGCTGGTGGTCTTGCCCGCGCCGTTGATGCCGGTGACGAGGATGATGGTCAACTCGCCGTGGGGGCGGAGGTGCAGCGGGGCGGGGATGAATGCTGAGGCGGCGCGGACGTCTACGTCGGGGCCGCCGGCGGCCAGGAGGGCCTTGAGGCTGCGTTTGAGGTGCACGAGGAGTTCGGCGGAGTCTTTGATCTTGCCGGCGCGGAAGTCTTCGCGTGCGGCGGCGATGATCTTGCCGGTTGCGCCGACGCCGACGTCGGCTTCGAGGAGTGCACGCTCGACATCGGCCAGGAGGGATTCATCGAGCGTCCGGCCGAGGATCAGGCTTGTGAGTTTGGCGACGACGGCCTGCCTGGTTTTGGCCAGGCCCTGGGAAACCTTCGCGATGAGGTCTTTGAAGAAAGCCATTGTGGGGGGTCGGGAGAGAGTTTTACTCCAGAGGCCCGGAGGGCCCAGTGGGGGAACTCAGAGATGGGAGGTATGGGGAAGACATACAGAGTGATGCAGATGCAGGTGAAGAAGATGCAGAGTGGATTCGATTCAGAGTGGTGGGATGCCTGTTGCAGAACCCCTCGCCTGGAACATGCTGGCGGGAGGAGTAGGGGCGGGGTTTGATACTGAAAAGGCTCAAACTCGAAGACGATCATTCCAACTTCGGGGATATGTAAAAACGCGGGGCCAACACTAGGGGCCCCGCGGTGGTCATTGATTGATCTATGCCAGAGGCTGGCACTCAGCCGAGGCGGCGGGCGATGCGGTCGGCGACGATCGTCAGTTTATCGTCGCTGTCGTAGGTGCCATCTTGGATCTGGGCCTTGATCAGGGCCAGACGCTCGGCACGGGCGTTGGGCTGGTCGCTTGGCTGCTGGCGGGAGGCCGACTGGGCCTCGGCCGAGAGGCTGACCTCATCGACACCCCGGGCGGTGCTCTGCGGCTGTGTTTCGCCGGGGATGGCGCGCGGCCCGAGGCGGGCGATGACACTGGCCCGATCAACAAGGGTGACCATGCCGGGGTTGCGGGGTGTGCTTGGGATGGTTGACATGGTCTACTCCAGAACGAAACTGCCGATGCGACGCGGACAATGCAACAACTCAGGTTGCCGGCCGTCCTGGCCTTGCCCCCGCTGAGATCCTTCTCGGGTATTTACTTGATACGGGCGTGAGCGGTTCAGTCTCTGTCAGCCCGTGTGCAATCTTCGTTCACTGTCTATCGTCGGTTGGTCCGTTTTTTCTTGAGTCTATCGGTCCAGGTGATCTTCCCGTAAGTGCTTGTAAAATATGTATTTAGATGGCCATTTGCCTTGTTCGGGAGGATAAATACCAACAAGATATTCGCACTTTGTCAGGTTTTGCGCGTCGCCTTTGCGCACCGGTTGCAGGGGTGATTATTCTTTTTATAAATGTACAATTCTTGGTCCGGGTGCGGCTGGACAGGGCAACTGCGGTGCAGATCAGCGCGTTGGTGCCTTCGAGGATTTTTCTGCACCCGCACTGCTTTGTGTGGCAAAGATTGGGGATGAAGTTGAGACTTTTGCTGTCGGTCCTGCTCCTGGCAGGTTTCGTGGCCACGCCAGTATCTTCCGCTTGCGCGCAGCCTGCTGGGCTTGGCGTGCAGAAGGGGCAGCCCCCGGCGAAGGAGGCCCCGGCAGAGGGCAAGACGCAGGGGCCGTGGTCGATCATCCTGGCGACGTTCCGCGGCGCTGAGCAGGCCGTGCTGGCCGAGGCGGGGGTGGCACGCGTGCGCGAGCAGGCGAAGATCAATGACGTGTTCAGCGAGGTCCGCGGGGGGGCGACGGTTGTGGCTGTTGGTCGCTTTGCTGATCCATCGAGCCCGGAGGCCGTGCGCAGGCTTGATGAGGTGCGCAAGACGAAGGTTGGGCAGACGCGTCCTTTTTTGGGCGCGTTCCTTGCACCGGCCGGGGATGTCATCAATGTTGGGGCGCGTCCGGAGTACAACCTGATCTCGGCGAGGAAGGAGTTTGGTGCCCGCGCGCAGTACACGCTGCAGGTGGGGGTGTATTCGCGCGAGGACATCAACCGGGAGCCGACCGAGGCTGAACTGGCCGAGCTGCGGAGGGCCGCGGAGGAGGCGGCGGCGTCGCTGCGGAAGGAGGGTGAGTTGGCGTTCTACTTCCACGGCCCGCGTCGGAGCATGGTAACGATCGGCGTTTGGAGCGACGAGGACCTCCCCCGGCGGGCGACGGATGAGGCGCCATCGCGTCCAGAGAACCCCGAACTGACGGCGTTGAAAAAACGCTTCCCCCACAACCTGTACAACGGCGCGGGGCTGAAGCAGCGGAACAAACTTGGCAATGAGCAGGTGCAGGCCTCGCAGCTGGTCCAGATTCCCGAGCGCTAGCGACAGACTTAGACGCTGGGCTTAGCGTCGCCGGCGACGCGTAGCTTCATGAGCAGGCCGGGCTTGAACTTGACACTCTTGCGTGCGGGGACGGGGACGGGCTGGAGTGTTTTGGGGTTCTGTGCCGTGCGTGCGGCGCGCTGTCGGACCTCGAAGATGCCGAAGTCTCGGAACTCGATGCGGTTGCCCTGGCCGAGTTGTTCGACGATTTCATCGAGGAAGGCCTGGAGGGCGGGGCGGATGCGTTCATCGGCGTGGCGCGGGTCGATGCCGAGCCTGAGCCGGAGGGCTTCGATGAAGTCTTTTTTTGTCAGTGTCTTCATGCATTGCTCGCTTGCGCGACCAGAGCGATGGGCAGCTGGGTCGGGGGTGCCTGCAACGTGGACCGCCGGGGTAGGATAACCCCGTAGACACCTAGTTTGTCATGAATCTAAGGCCTTGTCAAGGCACGGGTTAGGAAAGTTGATTCGAGGGGTTCTGGTGCAACGGTTGCGGGGCTAGAACCGTATTTGCACGCCGAAGTACAGCCCGGCGAGGGACCCGGAGAAGGAGTTTTCGTCGGCCCCGCTGCCGCTGCTGTAGTCGATGCTCAGGAGGCGGTAGCCGGCCTGGAGGCCGAGCCAGCCGCCGTTGGGGGTGTAGGTGAAGGAGGTGTCGATGTCGAAACTGGATTGATCGGGCCAGATGCCGGCGGTGCTGGCGACGGTGGCGACAAACTCTCGGCTGAGTTGGGCGTCGAGTTTGATGCCCACGGCCGGCGCGGCGTAAGTGCTCTGGGTCTGGGTGGTGCCTGCGCTGGTGGTGAAGCGGAAGGTCTGGTCGACGACGCGGACGCCGCCGAGGCAGGTGAGGCGGAGGAAGGTGTTGCCGGTGTTGTCGTCAAAGTCTGTTAGCAGCCAGTAGCAGCCGCCCATGGCCTCGAAACTAGCCATCTCGAACTTGTTGGTTACAGCCTGTCCTGGTGTTACGGCGAGTGTGCCGACTTGGATCGGTGCTGTGGGGGACCAGATGCTCTCGGCGGAGTATCCACCACCCTGGAGGGTGAAAAGGAGTTGCTTGTCTGGGATGCGCAAGGCGACCTCGGCCAGGGGGGTGATGCGTGGTGAGTCGGCGTTGATGTCGCGGACGTCGAGTTTGCGTGAGGTGGCCGAGCCACCGACGCGGACATCGCCGGCGAAGGCGGCGTACCAGGCGAGGGGGCGTAGTTGCACGGTCCAGGGGGCCTGGGCATCGCTGATGGCCTGCCCGTCGCGTACGGCTGGGGCGGGCTTGCCGAGCACGAGTTCCTGCGGGACGACGCTCGGCGGGGTGGCCGAGTTGACGCCGTCGGTATTAGCAAGGGCAATGCCGCTAGCGCAGAGTGTTGCGGCGAAGCCGAGGCCGAGTTTGGGCAGGGTGTTGTTCATGCGTGAGTGTAGCGAGGGGTGGGGTTTGGGTGTGTTACCGGGCGGTAGAGGTGGCCGTGCGGGTTGCGTGGCCGGTTGTGCGGGGGCGTAGGGGAGAAACCCGAGGTGGTGTTGCTTTGCGGTTGCAGGTGCGGGGGATAGTGATCGATACTTCTGCTATGCCCGTATTGGACGAACACGGCAACGCTGGCCTGCACGCCCCGGGTGGAACGCCCGGCCAGTCGGGGGCCCAGATGGAGCGGACGTTCGGGCGACAGCGGTGCTCGATGGCACGGTGCACGCTCGGGGAGATCATCGATATCTCGGCCGGCGGGATGAAAATCCGCACGCGGGCGAGGCCTGTGCTGGGCCAGGGGATCGAGACGCTTTTGTTGACGCAGCACGGGCAACTGCCGGTGCGGTGCACGGTGCGGTGGATCAAGCGTGTGCGGTTTTTCTGGTTTGATGTTGGGCTGATGTTCAGCGGGCTTGAGCCGGAGGCGCGGCGTGCGATCTGCGAGTTTGTCGGCACGCCGGGGGCGGGCGCGGCGGGTGGGGGCATCGGCTTGGCGGCCCAGGGGCAACGCAAGGTGGCGTGAGGGGGTAGGTAGACCGGGCGGGGTGGTCGATCGCATCTATTCTTGCGGGTGGAGTTTCTATTTCTTGGTACTGGGACTTCCGCCGGGGTGCCGGCGATTGGGTGCGGGTGCGGCGTGTGTATGTCTACGGACGCGCGGGACCAGCGGCTGCGGTGCGGGGCGGCGATCCGGTTTGTGGATCCGGGCGGGCAGGCGCGTGTGATCCTCATCGACGCGACGCCCGACCTGCGCCAGCAGGCGCTGGCGCACAAGATCACCCGGTGCGATGCGATTTTGTTCACGCACCACCATGTGGACCACATCTTTGGGCTTGATGAGGTTCGGCGGTTCAACCTGCTGCAGAACGGGCCTGTGGAGGTGCACGCGGACGTGCAGACGATGGGGAACCTCCGCCGGGTGTATGCGCATATTTTCGAGCGTGAGGCGAACGCGAACGACTCGTTTGTGGCGTCGCTGATCACGCAGACGATCCAGCCGTGGGTGGGCTTTGAGTTGTTCGGGCTGCGGATCACGCCGATCCGGCTGCTGCACGGTCGGACGCCGATCTTGGGTTTTCGGTTTGATGCTGTCAACGCGCACCGGGACGGGTCGATGCGTGCGGGGTTTTTGCCGTTGGCGTACTGCACGGACGTCTCGGCGATCCCGCCGGAGAGCTGGCCGTACTTGGAGGGTTTGGGGACGCTCGTGCTTGACGCGTTGCGGCACAGGCGGCACCCGACGCACCTGACGGTGGAGCAGGCGGTGGGGATCGCCGAGCGGGTCGCGCCGAGGCAGACGTTTTTGACGCACATCGCCCATGACCTGCCGCATGAGGAAACGAATGCGCAGTTGCCCGAGGGTGTGCGTTTGGCGCATGATGGGCTGCTGCTGGGATAGCGGCCCTGACGGTGTGCCCGCCCTCAGCCAGTGATTCACCCGCGGGCCGGCCCGAGCAGCTCATCGGGGGTGCCGAGCAGGGCGATGATGCGTGAGAGCATGAGTGCTGCCGAGGCACCATCGACAACCCGGTGGTCGCAGGCGAGGCTGAGCGGGAGCACTTTGCCGACGGCCATCCCGCCGTGGCGGACCACGACGGCATCGCGTGCGCGCCCGACGGCCAGGATTCCGACCTCCGGGTAGTTGATGATGGGCGTTGCGAACCGGCCCGCGTGGCTGCCGACGTTGCTGATGGTGAAGGTGCTGCCCATGAGGGCGTCGCGGGGTGCCGAGCGGTTGCGTGCGCTGTCGGCGACGGTTGCGATCTGGCGGCTGATCTCGAGGACGCCGAGTTTATCGCAGTCGCGCACCACCGGCACCATCAGGCCGTTGTCGGTGTCGGTGGCGATGCCGATGTGCACGCCGCGGTGGCGGAGGATTTCTTCTTTGGCGTCGTCGGTGGTGCTGTTGAACTCGGCGAACTCGCCGGCGAGGCAGCGGCAGACGGCCGCGGCCACGAAGGGGAGGAAACTGACTTTTTCACCGCTTGCCGCGCCGATGCGTTTGCGGAGGGCGTCGAGGGCGGAGACGTCTGCTTCGTCCATGACGGTGAAGTGGACGGTGTTGCTGACGCTCTCGCGGAGGCGGTTGGCGATTGTCCGCCGAACGCCTCTGAATGGGACACGGATTACGTCTTGGCCGGTGGGCGAGGGGGCCGCAACGGGCCGGGCCGGCGCTGCGGGAGCGGGGGCCGGTGCGGGGGCCGGTGTCGGGCGCGGTGCGGGTTGCACGGGTGGCGGAACCTTGACCAGTGGCTCGGCAGGCTTGGCGACAGGTTGCGGGGCCGAGTGGGCGACGGGGGTTGCGACTTTGGCACCCGCCCCCGTTGCGCTGCGGACATCTTTTTCGGTAACGCGTCCGCCGATGCCCGTGCCGGCGACGGCACCGATGTTCACGCCGAGGTCGCGGGCGAGCCTGCGTACGGCGGGCGTTGCCAGTGCCGAGCCGTCGGCGGATAGGCCGGCGAGGGCACCACCCATGGAGCCGACGACCGTCCCGGCATCGCCGCTTGCCGGTGCGTGGGTGCTGTGGCCGTTGGTCGACGGTGCCTCGGGCACCTTTGGCAGTTCCACTACGACCGGCGCAGCCACGGGTGTGCGTGCGCTGGCAGGCTCACCGAACCGGACGAGCACCGAGCCGACCTTGATGATCTCACCTTCGCTGCCGAGGAGTTCGAGGATCGCGCCGCCCCTGGGTGAGGGGACCTCTACGAGGGCTTTGTCTGTTTCCATGTCGGCCAGGATGTCGTGCTCGCGTACGACATCGCCGACCTTGACACGCCACTTGATCAGTTCCGCCTCGGCCACGCCCTCGCCCAGGTCAGGGAGGATGAACTCGTTTGGGTTGCTCGATGTGTGCTGGGACATGAACGGGGCCTCATAAAGTTGCTTGCAGATGCGCTGTTAATCGTTGACGAAGCGAGGGGACTTGTATGCAAAGACCAGGACCAAGGCCAACACACCCCCCACACCCCCGACGAGCAACCAAGGGTATCAACCACCCTTGACGGCCTTGTCGGCAAGGGACTTGCCGATGGCCCGCGTGCTTGGACCAGGCCCTGCTGCGGGCCTGCCCCCCGACTGCCCCGGCACGAAGATTGCACCCTTGCTGCCGGGCATGCTTGGCTGCTGTCGTTGCTGCGTCTGCCGACGCCAGTGGAGCAAGCATACACCGGCAGGGAAAGCGAGCGCGGCACGACGATGACCGTCGCAACGTTCTATGAACCCGTAGCCTGAACGTTGTGGGGGGTGGGGGTGGGGTTCTGACACCATGACGGCGGGCGATCACAGAGACGCCCGGCTCGGAGAGCCGGGGTACCCGGATCGGCTCGGAGAGCCGATCTACCCGCCCGGATCGGCTCGGAGAGGCGATCTACCCGCCGGCTGTCAGTTACAACCGACAGCCCACTGCCGTCAACGACGCGAGCAGCAAGCCACCCACCTGCGTAAAATATCCTCGACGCACCGCTCTTTTACACTCCCAGCGAGCCAAGGCATGGAAGCCAGCCCAACCCTCTCGACGACACCAGCCGACCACACTGCCACGATTGCCGATCTCGCGCCGGCTGAGGCTGTGCGGGTGCCGATTGAGGGCGCGCAGCCCGACATCGCCGCGCTCGCGCAGCAGGTTGAGGCTTTGCTGATCAGCAGCCCGCGGCCGGTGCCGCCGACGAAACTTGGCCAGGCCCTTGGCCTGATCACGCCCGAGCAGCCTCTGCTTGAGGACGGCGATGCGATCACCACAACCCAACCTCCGAGTACGGAGGCTTGCACACCCAAGCCCAAGCGCCCACGGAAGAACAAAGCCTTGCACGACCCGGTTGCACTCATCGAGCAGGCCGTCGCGTTGCTCAACGAGCAGTACGCCCAGTCCAGCCGGCAGTTCCGGATCGAGAAACTCGCCGGCAGTTATCGAGTGATGATCCTTTCGCACCACCGCAAGGCTCTGGACGCCTTCCACGGGACGCAGGCCGCCGGGCGGCTCTCGAAGGCCGCCGTCGAGACGCTCGCGATCATCGCGTACAAACAGCCGATCACGCGGGCCAAACTGGAGGCCATCCGTGGGGTGGCTTGTGGCGAGGTCTTGCGCTCGCTTTTGGAGCGCCGGCTGATCACCATCGTCGGCCGGGCAGAGGAACTCGGGCGTCCGATGCTGTATGGCACCACGCGCCAGTTTCTTGAGGCCTTTGGCCTGGCCAACCTCAAGGACCTGCCCGCGCCTGCCGACTTTGCCACGCTTAACCGTGCGTAAGGATGACCGCGGTGGCAGGGGTTGTATTCGGGGCAGACGCGGGCTGGATCAATGCATGTTTTGCTTGCGGGCCTGCTCGATGATGAGCATGTGCTTCATCATTGCCTGCGCGGCGGCGGAGCCGGCGGCGAGCCAGCCGGGCCAGCCGTCGCGCCAGGCTTGCTTGAGGATCAGTTGCTTGGCGAGCGCGCCGATGGGTGAGGTGACCAGGCGGAGCGGGCTGCCGCGGTGGCCGCGTGCGACCAGCTCGGCGGCGCCGAGCCTGGCGTAGGTGACCTGCTTGCGGAGTTGCTCTTCGAAGGTGTTGAAGGAGTCGTGGCGGATGTCGCCGGTGAGGCGTGCGGGTTGGGTGCCGTTGGCCATGACCATGCCGTCGTGGGGGTCGATGCCAGCCCACTTGGCGGCGCCTTTGCGGACGAGGCGGAGGCGGAGTTCGGGCTGCCAGGCGTAGTTGAGGAAGCGTCCGTTGTAGAAGACTTTGCGGTTGAGTTGGTAGCCGTGGGTGTGGGGGGTGGGCGTGGTGAGGGCGGAGCGGATGGCGGATTGCAGGGCGGGTTCGAGGCTCTCGTCGCTGTCGAGTGCGAGGACCCAGGTGCGTGTGCAGTGGTCCAGGGCGAGCTGCTTGGTGCGGACGTGCCCGAGCCAGGGTGAGTGCTCGACGCGTGCGCCAAAGGAGCGGAGGATGTCGATGGTGCCGTCGGTGGAGCCGGAATCAACGGCAACGATCTCGCTGGCCAGGCCTTGGACGGATTGGAGCGTGCGGGTGATCGTCGGCTCGTTGCTTTTGCAGACGATGGCGACAGAGAGGTCCAGCGGCGTGCTGTCGGGCGGGGGTTGGTGCACGGGTGGAGTCTATCGGCGGGGCGGGGGGCGTTTCCAACCGGTGCACGAGGACTGGGGGCCGGGGACGGTTCCGCTCAACGTAGTAGAGCCAACAAGATCCATACCACGTACCACAGGAGCACCCAGAGCACAAAGGTGCCCATGCCAAAGACGACCACAGTAACCCAAGACTCATCCGTGGCCCGCCGGACTGTGGGCCCCGGCTTGATGAAGAGGCCCCAGGCGGCAAAAAAGCCCCACATAAGGGCCCAGGCCGCTACCAGAAGCTCTATGCACCCTGGAAAACCCGAATTGTCGATGCCTCCTGCAAGTACTGGGTTAAGAATGGCCACAGTTGCCATGAGGAGCATCATGGCGAGTGTCGCTGCAAGCCACCGCTTCTTCTTTGTGGAGGGGGCGGTCATTGGGAGACTGCTGTATCCCGAGTTTCGCTCATGTGTCAGGAACGCTTTGGGGATGGGTGGTTTAAGCATATCCAGGGCTAAACCGAGGGCTTGGTAGCCGCGCCCATTGCCCACCTTCGACCATCGATGCCGCTATCGTCGCGGCGGTGAATGTGCGTGACGACTTTATCACAAGGCGTGCCGAGCCGGGGCCAGGGCGGGGGCTTGGCGACTGGGGTGAGGCCCTGGCCGGGCTGGACCTGGCTGCCGCGAGGCTCGTCAAGGCCGAGGGGGGCACGGCGGTCTACTTTGCCGAGTTGCTCGGGCAGGCGGTGGTGCTCAAACGGTGGACGCTCCGCTCGCGTGCCGACGCGGTGAAAGCGTTTGTGCACGCCTCGCGTGCCGAGCGGCACTGGCGGGGGAGCCAGAGGCTCATTGACCTGGGCATCCCGACGGCACACTGCCTGGCGATCATCGACCAGGGCAAGGGGCGCACGCGCGAACGCTGGCTCATCATGCAGAGGTTGCCGGGGCGGTCGGCGCTAGCGCACCTGGCCTCGGCGGACTTGCCGACGCGCACGCAGCACGCGCTGGCGCGCGAGCTGGCACACTACTTTACATCGCTTCGGCACGCGGGGGTTGTCAACCGGGACCCGAAGCCGTCGAACCTGATCGTTACGAGCACGGATGCCGAGGTGGCGTGCATCGCGATGATTGATTGCGTGGCGATTCGGCGGGGTGGGCGCAGGCGGTGGTTGCGATCGATGGCGATGCTGGCGATCGAGCCGATCGGGTGTGGCGTGCCGATCCGGCGCGGGCTGATCGCTCGGTTCATCGCGACGGTTGAGTCGGGGGGGAAGGGGGAGAGGTTGAAACTTTGGCGGCAACTGGGCGAGATCGTGCGCGGGCACGGGAGCGCGGTGCCGAGGGTGGATCCGCTGGGGTAAGGGCTTTGGGGTAACCCGAACCTGCGGGGCGGGCGTCCTTCTACCACCTACCCGCCCCGGCTATCTGAGTACACAAAACGCCCGGCCCGGAGGTCCGGGGTACCCAAGACGGGGTACCCAGAGCGATTTACCCCAGTACCCGTGCGGCGGCAGCAGCTGCGGCGATGATCTTGCCGAAGTCCTCGGGCTTGAGGCTTGCGCCGCCGATGAGGCCGCCGTCGATGTCGGGCATGGCCATGAGTTCGGCGGCGTTGGATGGGTTCATCGAGCCGCCGTATTGGATGCGGATGCGTTCGGCGGCGTCGCGGCTGAAGATATCGGCGACGACTCGGCGGATGTGCTCGTGTGCGTCCTGGGCGTCGTCGGGCGTGGCCGTTTTGCCCGTGCCGATGGCCCAGACAGGTTCGTAGGCGATGACGACGCGGTCGATCTCCTCGGCCTTGACCTCGCGGAGGCCCAGGCGGGTTTGCTTCTCGTTGACGTGGTTGGTCTCGCCGACGTCGCGCTGGTGGAGGGACTCGCCGACGCAGAGGATGACGGAGAGGCCGGCGTGGAGGGCCGATCGCAACTTGAGGTTGATGTTGTCGTCCCCCTCGTGCAGGATGTGCCGGCGTTCAGAGTGGCCGACGAGTGCCCATGTGCAGCCGCAGTCTCGGAGCATCAGGGGTGAGACCTCGCCGGTGAATGCGCCGCGGTCGGCGTGGTAGACATCTTGGGCCCCGACGGCGACGGTGCGCCCGCCGATGGTCGGGTGTGAGAGGGCCTCTTTGACGGGCAGCAGGTATGGGAAGGGTGGGAAGACGACAACCTCCGGCCCCGGGCTGGCGGCGGCGGCGGAGAGGACGCCGCGGGCGAGGGCGACGGCGGAGGCCTTGTCGGTGTTCATCTTCCAGTTGCCGCCGATGATCGGGTTGCGCATGCAGGAGGGTAGGCAGGTTTTGGGTTTACACCGGCAACTGGGGGGGCACTCAGAGGACGGAGGTATGGAGTAGAAATACAGAGAAGAGGTTTTGGAAAGGCAAGACAGATGAGTTTTACTCCAGAGGCCCTGAGGGCCCAGAGTAAGAAATGCAGAGGGGGAGGATAGGTAAAGACAGATTGGAGATATCTGGTGGGTGGTGGTGGGGTTGTCATTTAAATTGGTTGCTGAGGATTGGTTGCTGGGCGAGGAGCGCCGGAGTGGTGGTGGTCGGGCTGGTTGACTACGTTGATGAAGCGGCCGCACGATTGAATCGCAACTCTGTAGTCTGCACAGAGGCGGACAATCGCCCGAAGACCCAAATGCACCAAACCACCCTAATCAACCACCTCAAAGCACCTGTCTTTCCGAAACCTCTTCTCTGTATTTCTACTCCATACCTCCGTCCTCTGAGTGACTACCCCTCTGGGTCCTCTGGGCCTCTGGAGTAAAGTTTCTTTACGCCTTCCCAGCGCGCCTAAGAGAGTTAATTTCGTGGCGGTCGAGTTCGCGCCACTGGCCTGGGCGGACGTCGAGGAGTTGCAAAGGCCCAAGCCCGACTTGTGTCAACCGGACCACCATCACGCCCGCTTCTAAGAACAACTCTTGCATCGGCACGTGCAGGGGGCCGGTGAGGGTTACGCGGAGGACCGTTTTGCTCCCCGGCTGCACGCCCCGGCTTTGGATCAGTTCCTCGCGCACGGCCTTGTTCACCCGGCGGACCTCGACTTTGTCGGGCTTCTTGACGCCGGCGATTTCGAGTCTGATCGTGCCGGCGCGTTTGCCTGCTTGGCCGGCTGCGCGTTGGGCTTTGATATTGAGGCCGCGTTCGAGGTCGGGTAGGAGGTTGGCGGGGTAAAGGCCCTTGACGTGTGCCTCGAAGACTCTGGGGACGCCGAAGCGTGGGTGTGTGAGGCGGTTGGCGAGTTGGCCGTCGTTGGTGAGCAGGACGAGGCCGCGTGCGTCGTAGTCAAGGCGTCCGACGGGGAAGAGTCGGACGTTGCCGGGGTGTTGGACGAGGTCGGCGAGGGTGAGCCTGCCGCCTGGGTCGCCGATAGCCGTGAGGACGCGCTCGGGCTTGTGGACGAGGAGATAGACCTTGCGTGCTGGGCCGTCGGGCTTGCCGCGCCCCCCACTGCTGCCACGGCGGGGCTTGAGCCTGGGCAGTTCGTGCCCGTCGGCGACGACGCGGTCGGCGGTGGGGTCGATGAAGATCGGCAGTTCGCGGACGATGCGTCCGTTGACCTCGACCTTGCCGGCTTCGATCATCCCCTCGCAGAACCGGCGGGAGGCGACGCCGCTGTCGGCCATGAAACGCTGGAGGCGGACCTTGATGGGCGGGGCGTCGGTTTCGGCGTCCTCTTGGGCGTTGCGGTGCGGTGCGCGGGGGGGGCGGACCGGGCGTGTGCCGGCGCCGGGGTCGAACTTTTCTGGCTCATCGCCGAGTTGGATAGGCTGGGCGTGCGGCTCAGGGCCGAAGGGGTGTGGGCTGGGGCGGGTGGGGAGGGTTTGCGTGTCGGCGGGGGTTTCGGCTTTGTCGGACCACCCTGCGACGGGCTTGGGGCGGGTCGTCGCGGTGGGGAGTTTGTTGATCGGGCGTTTGATGCGTTTCACGGTGGAGGTTATGCCGAGGTGGGTTTGGTGCCCAAGAGGTAGATTTGCTTGTGGGCCGGGGCGTCCCTTCAATCGAGTATGCGAAACATCTGGCATTATGCCGGGGACATGCTCAAGTATCGCGGTGCGCTGATGCTGGCGATGGTTGCGGCGTTGCTGTCGGCTGGCGGGTTGGGGGCTGGCCTGGCGGCGACCGGGCCGGTGCTGAGCAACATCCTGAGCCCGACGGGGGGGAAGGATTTGCCGGGGTTTGCCAACGATCTCAACAACAAGGCTTACCACATCATCCCAGCGGGGTGGATCGCGCAGTTGCCGACGGGGCGTTATGAGGCTGTGCTGTGGGTGATGATCGCGCTGGGTTTTTTGACGATCTTCGGGGCGGGTGCGAACTTTCTGCACAGTTACCTTTCGTACACGATCGCCTCGCGGACGGTGGCGGATATCCGCAAGCGGGTCTTTGGGCATGTGATCCGGATGCCGTTGCGTCGTGCACTGACCGAGGGGCCCAGTGCGCTGGTCTCGCGTGTGATCTTTGATACGTGGCAGTTGTGGGGTGGGTTTATCGGGATCATCAGCAAGGCCGTGGGGCAGATTTTGAGGGGTGTGGCGGCGTTGGGTGTTGCGTTCTGGACGGACTGGCGTCTGGCGGCGGGTGGTCTGGCCGTCGGGCTGCTGCTGGGTGTGGTGATCAAGAAACTCGGGACGAAGGTTCGGCGGGCGTCGCGCAAGAGCCTGGAGGCCTACGGGAAGACGCAGCGTGTGAGCAACGAGGCGATCGGGCAGTTGCGTGTGGTCAAGACGAGCAGTGCCGAGCCGCGCGAGGACGTGCGGTTTGCGGAGGCGGTCGATGAGTTTTTGCACCATGATCTGAAGGTTCGTTCGGCGCGGTCGCTGTCAAGCCCGCTGGTGGAGGCCGTGGGGATCATTGTGCTGGGGACGATGGCGATCATCCCGGCCAAGGCGATCATCGACGGGCGGTTGGACCCGGGTCAGTTCATCCTGACACTGGCGAGCCTGGGGGTGGCGGCGGCGTGCTTCAAGCCGTTGACGGGTTTGTACAACGAGTTGCAGGTAGCCGGGGCCGCGGCGGGCCGGCTGCGGGAGTTGGAGCAAGCGCCGCTGGAGCCTGGGCAGGACGCAACGCTGCCGCCGCTGGCCAGGCACACCAGCAGTATCGAGTTCAAGGGGGTGGTGCTGCGTTACCCAAACACCGACCACCCGGCACTGGACGGGGCATCGCTGCATATCCGCCACGGGGAGACGGTGGCGATTGTGGGGCCCAACGGGTGCGGGAAGACGACGCTGCTGTCGCTGCTGCCGAGGTTGTTTGAGCCGGACGCGGGGACGATTTTGATCGACGGCGTGGATATCGCGCGGGTGAGCATCGGGTCGCTGCGGGCGCAGATTGGGGTGGTGACGCAGGACGCTGCGCTCTTTACGGGGACGATCGCTGAGAATATTGCTTATGCAACGGCGGGGGCGAGCGAGGAGCAAGTGCGCACGGCGGCACGCAAGGCGCGGGCCGAGGAGTTCATCCTCGCCAAGCCCGACGGGTACGACACGCTGCTGGGTGAGGGTGGGTCGGGGCTGTCCGGTGGGCAGCGGCAGCGGCTGTGCATCGCGCGGGCGGTGCTGCGGGACCCGTCGATCCTGATCCTCGACGAGGCGACGAGCATGATCGACGCCGACAGCGAGCAGAAGATCGCCGAGGCCCTGGCGGAGTTTTCGCGCGGGCGTACGTGCCTGATCGTGGCCCACCGGCTGAGCACGGTTGTGCACGCCGACCGGATCGTGGTGATGAACCAGGGGCGCATCGAGGACGTGGGCCGGCATGCGGAGTTGCTGGAACGCTCGGCGACGTACCGGCTGATTGCCAGCACGCAGCTCGTGAGTGGGCCGGCGATGGGGTGATCGCGTGGGGCGAGATCTGGGCCGCGCGGGTTGGGAACCAGCTGGGCGGCGTTGAATCTGTTTTGATAATCCAAATGCACGGGCTGGAAGCCCGTGCCACCGGGTTGTGAAACGATCTCTTAGGCCTTGAGGACCGGTGCTCGCATGTATTTGCCTTCGAGGATGGCGTCGGCGTCGCCCTTGAGCCAGTTGGCCAGGACGGTGGCGTAGACGGAGCGGAAGTCGACGGTGTGCTTGAGGTCGCCGGAGTCCAGGTCCGTCATGCTTGGGTGCTTGTTGCTGACGCCGGCTTTGACCATGGGGCCGATGAGGAACATCGGCGCGGCGGTGCCGTGGTCGGTGCCCCCGCTGCCGTTCTGGCCCACGCGCCGGCCGAACTCGCTAAAGACCATCGAGAGGACGCGTGTGTCGTTGCGTTGGGCTTTGAGGTCGTCGTAGAAGGCCTTGACGGCGGCGGCGAACTGCCCGACGAGGCGGGCGTGGTTGCCATTCTCACCACCCTGCCCGGCGTGGGTGTCAAAGCCGCCGAGGGTTACGTAGTAGACGCGTGTGGGGAGCTTGGCGTGGATCATGCTGGCGACCATGCGGAGTTGGTCGGCCAGGGGGTTGCCGCCGGGGTAGGGGGTCGTCGGCTTGGTGGCGACGGCTTTGCGGATGAGGTCGCTGGAGACCTGTGCATCGAGGGCGGTGCGTCCGAGGAAGTCTGAGTTGGTCTCGCGCATGCCCGCGGCGACTTCCTGCGCGCTGGCCTTGGTCAGTTTGTCGTAGTACTTTGTCAACGATTTTTCTTCCGCGCTGCCAGTCCAGCGGAAGAGGTCTGCCGACTCGAAGGCGATCGGCTGGATCGAGCGGCCACGCATTGCGAGGGGGGCCTCGCGTCCCATGGCGATGCCGATCTGGGTATTGTCGATCTTCGCGGCGGCCTTGGCCTGCTTGGTGGGTGCCTGGCCTGATTCGCCTGCGCCGTACCCGCAGCACTGGCTATCGAAGTAGCGTCCGAGCCACCCGTCGCCTGTGGCGGTGGTGTCGGCGGTGTGCCAGATGTCCATGCTTTTAAAGTGGGAGCGGTTGGGGTTGGGGTAGCCGACGCCCTGGACGATGGTCAGCAGGCCCTGGTCGTAGAGGTCCTTGAACCCGGTCATCGTCGGGTGGAGGCCGACCTCATCGCCGACCTTGAGGACGCGCCCGGCTGGGATGCCGATGCTGGTGCGTGACTTGTAATAGGCGGCCTCCTGGTAGGGGACGACGGTGTTCAACCCGTCGTTGCCGCCGGAGAGTTGGACGACGACGACGATGCGCTCCTCGGGCACGCCGGGGATGCTGGTCATGCCGGGCGCGGGCTGCGGCAGCCCGAGCACGCTGCGCTGCAGGAAGGCTGGGACGGTAACGGCGGCGGAGGCGAGCGTCAGCCCGTGCGCCAGGAACCGCCGCCGGGTGAACGCCGAGGGGTTGTTGAGGTCGAACATGGGAGGCTCCAAGGCAGGAAGGCAGGGCAATGGGGAATAGGCAATGGGCAATCGGCGCGAACGTGTTTGTTGGGCCCTCGGTAAGCACTTGTGCGCCTATTGCCCATTGCCCATTGCCTATTGCCTAACTAACACAACTGATACTCGGGCAGCGCCGTGACCAGCATCATCAGATCGGTGAGGTTTTCCGGCGTGATTGTGTTGCCGGTGTCGGCGAGGTATTCTTCGAGGACGGGGCGGCCAGCGGGGGTGGGGGTGCCGACGGTGAAGCGGAGGAGTGCGGTGAGCATGTCGGGGGTCTTGCCGGTCTTGGCTTCGGGGTAGGTATCGGCCAGGCCGGCGAGCAGGAGTGCGCCTTGGAAGTTTTCGCGGTCGGCCAGGCCGTCTTTGCCTTGGGGGCGTCGGCCAGTGAGGAGGAAGACCATGAGGTTCTGGCGTACGAACATGGTGCTGGTGTTGACCCAGGAGCGTCCGCCGTCCCACCCTTTGACCGAGGGTGGTGCGAAGACGGTCTGGCCCATGCGTTCGGCGGCGTCGGAGAGGACGCTGATATCCCTGGGTGGGACGCCCATCGAGCGGATGGCCCCGACGACCATCTGGGCGGGACCTTTGATCTGCTGGTTCATAATGGCGGGGCTGTAGAAGTGCTCGCTGCGGAAGAGGGCGTCGAGGGTTTTGCCGACGTTGTAGCGTGTGGCGCGCAAGCGCTGTGCCATGTCGCTGATGACGAGCTTGGCCGCGTTGTCAAATGGTGTGTCGCCGGTGGGGTAGTCGTGGACGAAGAAGCGGTAGAGTTTGGTGGCAAGGAAGGTGCTGCAGGCGGGGTGGGCGAGGAGGATGGCGACGAACTCGTCGCCGTCGATGTTGCCGGTGCGGCCGAGGATGCGTTTGCTCCCTGTGTCGTGGTTGTTTTTCTCGAGGACAAACTCGTCGTCCTTGAAGGTGTAACCGGTCAGGGCGCGTGCGGCTTCTTTGATGTCCTGCTCGGTGTAGTTGCCGACGCCGAGGGCGAAGAGCTCCATGAGTTCGCGTGCGAGGTTCTCGTTGGGCTTGTTTTTTTTGCTGTCGTTGTTGTCGAGGTATGCGATCATGGCGGGGTCTTTGATGATCCCGCCGAGGAGGTCGGCAAAGCTCCCCGCGGCGTGCTTGCGGAAGAGGCGGTTCTGGGCGAACATGTGGTAGCTGTCTTCGATCGTGCGGTAGCTGGTGGCAAAGTGCCCGTGCCAGAAGAGCGTGAGTTTTTCTTGCAGCGGCCGGCTGGTCTCGACCATCTTGGTCAGCCACCACTGCTGGAGTTTTTTCATCTGCTCGCGGTCCTCGCGCTCGGCCTGCTGGCGGCGCAGGCGAAGCTCGGCCAAAGTGTCCTCGTCGCGTTCGCGCTGCGCCCGGCGGTTGAGCTCGCGTTCCTCGGGCGTTGGCGGGCGGATGATGTCGCTGCGGAAGAGGGAGGCCTCGACAGGCTCGTCGTTGACCTTGTCAAAGTTGATCAGATAGTCCAACGAGCGGTCAAGCCCCCACCCGGCGACGGTGCGCACCTGTGCCGGGGAGGCGCCGAAGCCAGCACGCCAGAGCAGGTGCCGGGCGTGGTCGAGGCCGAAGGCCTTGGGGGCGATGGGGGCAACCGACGTCGTGGGCACGGCATCAGACTTTAGTGGAGCAGGGATCATGGCCAACCTCCATACGTGCCCGCGCACCCCCGGGTGTGCTTACGTGGGGTGGAAACTGCGTAAGGCTATCGGCCAAACGCCACGGGGTGGCGCGGTATTGCCGGGGGTTGGGAGATTGTTTTGCTGGATAGCCCGGACCTCCGGGCTACCCAAAGTCCGGGGTGCCCGAGGTCCGGGGTGCCTAGGGGCAGGGGTTACTTCTTCTTGTCGGCCTTTTTGTCGGCCTTCTCGGCCTTGGGTGCCTTCTCGGCCTTGGGGGGCGTATCGCCTGTGTCGGCGGCGGGCTTGGTGCCCCAGCCCATTTTGCTTGAGGGCTTCGGCTCAGCCGGGGCTTCTTTGGACTTGGGCTTTTCGGTCGCAAAGGTGGCCGACTTGTCCTTGGCACGTTTTTCGATGATCGAGGCATCGACGGCGGCCTCGGCCTCGTCGCGCGTGCGGTTGAGGTCCAGCTCGCGGTCGGGCTTGACTAAGACTTTGACCTCGGCCTCCAGATCGGGCTGGACGGCGTCGGCCTTCTTGCTTGGCTTGGCCGAGGCCTTGGCCGAGTCGTCGTCGGGGATTTGGATTTGGCTGAACTTGATGGTCACGGCGTAATCGCCGACGCGCTTGATCGGCAGGGCGATGCGGACCTCGCGGTCGACAACGCCCGGGAACCCGGCTTTAGCCAGTTCGACGGCGATCTCGTGCTGGGTAACGGCACCGTAGAGAATCCCCAGGTCGTTGCAGGAGCGGACCATGGTGAGTTGCTGGCCGGCGAGCTTGGCGATGAGGGCCTCGCGTGCGGTGCGGAGCGTGCCCAGGGCCTTGATGGCGTCTTTGCGTTTGACCTGCAGTTCGGCTACTTTGGCCTCGTCGGGCGTGGTGGCCAGGCCGCGGGGGAGGAGATAGTTGCGGGCAAAGCCCTTGCGGACGTTAACGACATCGCCGACGATGCCGGTGTTGTCGACGTTTTCAACGAGGAGTACCTGGACGTTACGAGCCATGGTGCTGTCCTTTCAAGCCCTGCCGATGGGTGGGGCTGAGAGTTAGGAGCCGGGTGGCCGGGGCACACGCCCGGAGCCGGCTTCAACGCGGGGGGAAGTATAGCACGCAGGGGGTGGGGCCGATATAGAGTTGCCGGTCGGGGATGGGTGGGTAGTCCCTTGTTAGGAGCCTATACGATGCGGGCTGATATCCGGTACAACAACATCATCGACTCAGACGAGGCCCGGCTGGCGCAGCAGAACGCCGACGCGGCACCGGGGCTGCCGGCGAGCAAGATCGACGCGAGCCGGTTCTACATCACGCAGCGGTACCACAAGTACACGCGTGAGAACCACGAGGTCTGGCGTGAGTTGTTCAAGCGGCGGTGGTCGGTGCTGGAAGAGCAGGTCAGCCGAACGTTTATTGATGGGTTGAAGATCCTCCGCCTGACGGGTGAGCGGATACCGCTGCTGGTCGACACGGCGTTGGAGCAGGAGTGCATCGGGTGCGACGGGGTGGTGCTCAAGAAGGGCACGAAGTTGGAGGGGATCAACCGGTACCTGGGGGAGGTTTCGGACTGGGCGAGCTTTGGGGTGCCGGGGTACTTGCCGGCCAAGTCGTTCTTTGCGTGCCTGGCGGCGAGGCAGTTCCCGACGACGGTGCTGATCCGCCCGCGCGAGGTGATGGACTATCTGCCCGAGCCGGACATTTTTCACGATGTGTTCGGGCATGTGCCGCTGCACGCCAGCCGGGTGTTTGCGGACTTTTTGCAGACGTACGGGCGTGCGGCGTTGTTGTGCGATGATCCGTACCACATCGAGCGGCTTGGGCGGCTGTTCTGGTTCACGGTGGAGTTTGGGCTTATCAAGGAGGGCGGGCGTGTGAAGATTTATGGCAGCGGGCTGGTGAGCAGCCATGGGGAGGCGCCGTATGCGTTAAGTGGTTCGTGGGAGAAGAGGATCGATGGCCCGGAGTCAGCGCAGCCGTGCGTGGAGCGGCCGGTGGCGGAGTGGAGGGCGTTTGATTTAGAGCGCGTGTGCAGCACGGCGTTTGAGATCGACCATTTTCAGCCGATTTACTACGTGCTGGAGAGCTTTGAGCAGCTGCGCGACGCGATGAACGCGTATGCCGAGCAGGTGATTGGTAAGAAGGGGCTGGAGTTGGCGGGGAGGGTGTGAAGGTGGCCAAATGGCCAGATGGCCGAATGGTCAAATGAGGTGTGGTTTGTTGGGGGTGGGGGAATGGGCAGTCCCGGACTTGAACCGGGGACACCCGCATTTTCAATGCGGTGCTCTACCAACTGAGCTAACTGCCCGAGCGGGAAGATTAGCACCGGGCCGGCGTGCGTCAAGGGTGTGTTGGGGGGCCTGTTGAGGGGTGTACGGGTTAGGGTGGTGGTGGGTTGCCGGGGAAGGGGTGGCGTGTTGAAGAGGTTGTACGAGCAGTTTTTGGTGGCGTGGAGGTTGCCGAGGTGGCGATGGGCGTTGCTGGTGGCGGGGGTGTCTGATGTGCTGGGGTTTGGGATGGTGTTTTTGCCCCCCGTGCAGTGGGTGCTCGATGTGGCGACGGCGCTGGTGCTCTTTGCGGTGCTGGGGTTCCGGTGGCCGTTGCTGATAGCGTTGGGTATCGAGGTGGTGCCTGTGTTAGAGCTCTTCCCGGCGTGGACGCTGTTCGTGGCGGCGATGGCCAGCGCGGAGGGGGGAAGGAAAGCGATGAGTGGCGAGCGATGAGCGATGAGGAAAGACAAGCACAGGCCGTGCGCCTGCCTTTACTCGTCGCTCGTCGCTCACTTGCCTGCCTCGAAGGCTTTGGCGAAGTGGTCGTGGCGTTGGATGGTTGCGTGCTTGATGAGGGGTGCCTGCTGCGTGGGCGGGGGTGAAGGTGGGGGTCTTGTTCTCCTGACGGTGCATCCACGGGCTATGCTGCTAGATCATGCCCGAGGCACACACGAGGGGTCGCAGCGCACTGGAACGGGCCGCGACGGTGGCGATGGTGTTGGGAATAGTGGGGTTGTTGACTTGGCTGGCGACGGGCTCGGTGAACCGCATGACGCGTGCGGGTGAGCCGCTGGACCGGCAGTTCCGGGATTTTTACGAGTTTTATAGTGGTGCCGAGGCGCTGGTGCGGGGTACGGACCTGTACAAGGCGGGGGAGCTCGGGTACATCTACCCCCCACTGCTGGCGGTGCTGATGGCGCCTTTGGTCGCGCTGGGGATACAGGTAGCCGGGGTGGTGTGGCTGTGCATTCGGCTGGCGCTGCTGGTGCTGATCCTGGTGCTGGGCGCTGATGAGATGACCAGGCGGTTCAACCTTCGGCGGGATGCGATGACCTTTGCCGCGTTTGCGCTTGGAGTGCTGCTGCTGCTGGCCGACAAGTTGCGTGCGGAGATGAACATGGGCCAGAGCAACCTGTTGATGGTGCTCTGCTGGCTGCTCGCGCTGCGGTGGATGGTGCGTCGGCCTGTGCTGGCTGGGGTTGCGTTGGGGTTTGGGGCGAATATCAAGTATGTAACACTGGCGGCGGTGCCGTATTTGTTGCTGCGCAAGAGGTTCGCGGCGGCGGGGGCGACGGTGGGCTCGGCGGCATTGTGGGCGCTGGTGCCGGCGTTGTACCTTGGTTGGAGCCAGAACGCTGAGTATCTGGTGCGGGCGATGCGGGGGCTTGCGGGCATGGCCGGGGACCCCGCAGAGGCCGTGGGGGCCAAGGTGATGCCGGTGCAGTCGATCGGGGTTGCGATTACCTCGTGGGCGGCACGCCAGACAGCCTCGGCGGGGATGAACCTGCTGACGGTGGCGCTGGTGGGGGCGGTCGCGGGTGCGTTTGGCCTAGCCGTGGTGATGCTCTACCGGCGTTACGGCGTCAAGGTGTTCAACAGGCCTGCGGGGGAGCAGGGGATGGGGGATATCGTCGCGCTGGAGTGGTCGCTGCTGATCATCGCTGTGCTCTGTTTTAGCCCGCAGACAAACTCGCCGCATCTGGTGCAGATGCTCATCCCGGTGATGGTGGCGGTGGCGTGCCTGTTGTCGACTCGGCGGGCGGCGGCGCGGTGGGTGGTGGGTATCGGGTGCGCGGTGCTGGTGGCCGGGTTTGTGCTGCCGCCGGGGGGGGTGAGTGCGCGGGAGTCGGTGGTGGCGTGGCAACGCGCGGCTGGGCCGTCGTGGTGCATGCTGGTGTTTGCGTTGTGCTTGTGCTGGGCCGTGGTGTCCGAGCACAGACACAGGTCGGCCCTGGGGGCTTGAATCTCGATGCTGCCCGCGGGGTTTTGAGCCGTGCGGGGCTTGCCTTATGACCTGTGTAGGCGTTCATAGGTCGAGTTTCGTTTTCGATGCCTCGTCGATCGGCTCGCGCCGCTCGCGGAGAGCCTTTGACAGGGCGATGAGGTTGCTGCCCACGGCTGTTTGGCTCTGGGCAATGGCCGAGGTGTGGTCAAGAGTTGTGCCTGGCCCGTCGGGGGTCGAGCGCGTCGGAGCGGCAGAGGTTGTACGCCCTCGGGACGCGTCGGCGCACGTTGTAGAGCGGACGATGGCCGAGTTTTTGCGGGCGGCGGTGGGGGTGGGGTGAGGGTGGAGAGGGAATTATGGAACCGGCTTGGGCGTGACTTCGAGGAAATGACGCCATCTTTGGCGGTGCGTCGCGATGGCAAGCCGTAGCCCGCATTCGGGGCAGAGTACCTCCTCGCCCTGGGTAATGATCGGGTGGGAGCACCGGGTGCACGAGG
>Ga0068877_10001119_pt1 | contig 22578 bp, 18 predicted proteins | sample NOAtaG_FD_66437 | JGI IMG/M metagenome (GOLD analysis project Ga0068877, IMG submission 66437) | Freshwater lake microbial communities from Lake Erie, under a cyanobacterial bloom - NOAA_Erie_Diel6S_1000h metaG | ecosystem: Environmental > Aquatic > Freshwater > Lake | place: USA: Ohio, Lake... | reverse complement strand
GGGACCCCTGGACGATGATCGGCTACCTGCCCCAGGAGGGAGAGGCCGTGGGCGAGGAGACGGTGCTCGAGGTGGCCACCGGGCGGGCCGGGGAGCTGCCACGCCTGGAAAAACGCCTCAAGGAACTCGAGGCCGCCGGCTCCGTCGACAGCCCCGAGTACCTGGAGACCCACGCGAAGTTCGACGCCCTCAACGACCCCCAGGTCGAGGCCAAGGCCAAGAAGATGCTCAAGGGCCTGGGCTACCAGGAGACGGACTTCGAGCGCCTGGCCAAGGAGATGAGCGGCGGCTGGGTGATGCGGGCGCACCTGGCCCGGCTGCTGGTGATGGAGCCCGACCTGCTGCTGCTGGACGAACCGACCAACCACCTCGACCTGCTCTCCCTGCTCTGGCTCCAAGACTACCTGGCGCACTATCCCGGGGCGATCCTGCTCATCTCGCACGACCGCCAGTTCATGGACGAGATCATCACCGAGGTGCATGAGATCGCCGACCGCAAGCTCATCGCCTACACGGGCAACTATTCCGACTACCTCCGGCAGCGGGAGGAGCGCTACGAGCAGCAGCTCTCGGCCTACAAGAACCAGCAGAAGGAGATCCAGGCCCTGCAGGAGTTCGCCGACCGGTTCCGCTCGGTGGCCTCGAAGGCCTCGCAGGCCATGTCCAAGCTCAAGCAGATCGAGCGGATGGAGCTCATCGAGAAGCCCACCCCGCCCCGCAAGCCCTTCCGCATCCAGATCCCAACGCCCCCGCGCGGCGGCCAGCGGGCCATCTCGCTGGAGGGCATCCACTTCGCCTACGGATCCCACCCGGTCTACTCCGGCCTCGACCTGACGGTCGAGCGCGGCGAACGCACGGTGTTGGTGGGCCCCAATGGCGCGGGCAAGTCCACGCTGCTCAAGATCATCGCCGGCGTCCTCGAGCCGCAGCAGGGCCACCGCGACCTGGGCCACAACGCCAAGCTGGGCTACTTCAGCCAGCACCGGGCCGACAGCCTCGACCCCAACAAGAACGTGATCGAGGAGGTGCTGGCCAGCGCGCCCGCCCTGCGCGAGGACGAGGCCCGGGCGGTGCTGGGCTCGTTCATGTTCCGCAAGGAGGAGATCTACAAGCCCACCACGGTGCTGAGCGGTGGCGAGAAGAGCCGGCTGAACCTCATCAAGTTCCTGGTCGACCCGCCCAACCTGCTGTTGATGGACGAGCCGACCACCCACCTCGACATCACCACGGTCGAGTCCCTCACGATGGCGCTGGAGCGCTACGAGGGCACGCTGCTCTTCATCTCGCACGACGTGCACTTCATCCGCCGACTGGCGACCAAGGTGCTGCACGTCAACCACGGCCGGGTGCTGCCCTACGCCGGGGGCTACGACTACTTCCTCGAGAAGATCGGCGCCGGCAACGATCCCCGGGCCGCCCTCACCAGCGCCTGAGACCATCCCGGCGCCGGGACGCCCCGGCACCGACGGCGTCCGATCCATGACCGACTTCCTCGCTCGCCATTGGTTCGCGCTGAGCCTTCCGTGCGCGGTGGGGATGGCGTGGGTGTTGCCGGACCTGGGTTCGGCGGACGGGCCCCTCAGGACCGCCACCAGCACCCGGATGGGCGTGGCGCTGATCTTCCTGGCCCAGGGGCTGACCCTGCCCTCGAACGCCCTGCGCGAGGGGCTCTCCCGATGGAGGCTCCATCTGCTCATCCAGGCCTTCACCTTCCTGGTGTTTCCCGCCCTCGGCATCGCGCTCGACCGGCTCGCCGGGGCGGGGCTGCCACCGGATCTGCGCCTGGGGTTCCTCTACCTGGCCGTGTTGCCGTCCACCATCACCTCCTCGGTGATCCTCACGAGCATCGCCGGTGGCAACACCGTCGGCGCGCTCTTCAATGCGGTCCTCTCGAGCCTGCTGGGAATCTTCGCCACACCGCTCTGGGTGGCGTGGCTGATGAAGACCGGCGGCCATCGGCAACCCCTCGGCCCCGTGATCGCCGAGATCGTCACCCTGCTGCTGGTGCCGCTGGTGGTGGGACAACTGCTCCGGCCGCGTTGCGCGGGCTGGGCTGACCGCCACAAGAAACACCTGGGCCACCTCTCCAGCGGCATCGTGCTCTTCATCGTCTATGCGGCGTTCTGCAATTCGGTGAAGCAACGCCTCTGGACGCGACACGGACCCGAGGTGCTGCTGCCCGCAGCCACCGGGATCGTGGTGCTCTTCGGTCTGGCCATGCTGCTGACCGAGGGGCTGGCCCGGGCCCTGGGGTTGCAGAGGCCGGACCTCATCGCCGCCCGTTGCTGCGCACCCCAGAAGACCCTCGCCTCGGGCGTGCCGATGGCGAAGATCATCTTCGGAGCGCACCCGGGCATGGGCCTCATCCTCCTGCCCATGCTGCTGTACCATCCGCTGCAACTCCTGGTCTGCGGGGCCCTGGCCAGCCGCTGGGGCAGGCAGGCCGGGGCGGAGGGCTCCCCGGCGCCCCGCGGACGCCCGCCCGGCGGTGCTCAGTAGGTGATCAGCGACTTGACCTCGTAGTCGCCGAGCCTCCGGCGGCCGTCGAGGAAGGCCAACTCGATGACGAAGCGCACGCCCACGACCCTGGCCCCCAGGCGGCTCAGCAGTTGGAGCGCCGCCGCCGCCGTGCCGCCGGTGGCCAGGAGGTCGTCGACCAGGAGGATGCGTTCGCCGGAGGCCACCGCATCGGTGTGCACGGCCACCGTGCTGGATCCGTACTCCAGCTCGTAGCTCTGCTCGTGGGTCTGCCAGGGCAGCTTGCCCTTCTTGCGCACCGGCACGAAACCCGCCCCCAGCCGGTGGGCCACCGCCGCCCCGAAGATGAACCCGCGCGCATCGATGCCCACGATCTTGTCCACGGACCCGGCCGGGATGCCCTCGAGCAGGTGCCGGATGGTCGAGTCGAACAGACGCCCGTCGGCGAGAACCGGGGTGATGTCCTTGAACTGGATGCCGGGCTTGGGGAAGTCCGGCACGTTGCGGATCGACTGCTCCAGTTCGCTGAGCGAGGCAATGTTGGTCACGGGGCGGTTTGTGGACCAAGGAGTCGACGGCGTCAAAGCTCCATCGACGCTCCCGATGGACTCCGGCGGCATCGCCCCACCGGCTGCTTGCCCGGCTCCGGGCCTCCGCCCACGCTGGTCACCCGCCGGTTGGCCACCGTCGGACCTTGCCCGTCATGAATCCCCGACTGATCGCCTCGATCGTCCTCATCGCGACCTGCGCGCTGTGGGCCTTCAGCTTCCCGCTGCTCAAGTCCATCGAGCAATTGGGGCGCCGGAACGCCCCGGGCAGTTCCAGCCTCTTCGTCTCCACCCTGCTGGTGGCGCTGCGTTTCTCCTTCGCGGCCGGGTTGTTCGCGGCGGGGCTGTGGTTGCGGCGGGCCTGGCCGGGGCGCCGCCGCCCCTCCTCGGAGACCGACTGCCGCCGCCCCTCCGCCCGCCCCACCGCCCTGGAGTGGAAACAGGGCCTGGGGATCGGGGTCTTCGGCTCGCTGGGGCTCATCCTCCAGATGGACGGGTTGGCCTACACCGCCGGATCCGTCTCGGCGTTCCTGACCCAGGGCTATGCGGTGTTGATCCCGATCTGGGTGGCGGTGTCGTGCCGTCGGGCCCCCGGGTGGCCGGTGATCGGAGCCTGCCTCCTGGTCGCCCTCGGTGCGGCGCTGCTCGCCGGGGTGCGGCCCGACAACCTGCGCCTCGGGCGTGGGGAACTCGAGACCCTCGCCGGTTCGGTGCTCTTTGCCGGGCAGATCCTCTGGCTGGAGCGGGCGGAATTCTCCGGCAACGACTCGGTCCGGGCCACCACCGTGATGTTCGGGGCGATGGCGGCGACAGCCTGGCCCCTCGCCCTGGCCCTGGCCCCCCACCCGCAGGATGTCCTCCGGGCGTCCGCGTCTGCGGACATCGCCGGGCTCTTCGCGCTGCTGCTCGCCGGCTGCACCCTGCTGACCTTCCCGCTGGCCAACCACTGGCAGCCGAAGGTGACAGCCACCCAGGCGGGACTGCTCTACTGCACCGAACCGGTCTTCACGAGCGTGGTCTGCCTCTTCGTGCCGGGCTGGATCTCGAGGGCGACCGGATTGTCGTACCCGGACGAGTCCCTCGACGCACGGCTGGTGCTCGGCGGAGCCTGCATCCTCGCGGCCAACGTGTGGATCCTGTTCCGGCCGCCCGCGATGGAGACCCGAAGCAACCCCACCTGAGCCCCGGGACGCGGCCTGATCCGCCCCCATGGAGAGTCGACGGGCCCCATCAAGGATGGAGTTCCTCCGGAGGAGGCCCGGAGGCGCCCCGCGACGACCAGGCGACCCCGGCGATCACCATCGAGGCCCCCAGGAGACCGACCGGGGTGAACCGCTCACCCCAGACGGCATATGCCGCCGCCAGAGCCACGACCGGTTCGAGCGTCGCGATGGTGGCGGCGCGCGCCGGGGCCAGGCGACGGATGCCATGGGCATAGGCGAGGTAGGCGCCGAAGGTGCAGAAGACCGACAGGAATCCCAGGGCGGCCCAGGCGCGGACCGGGACCGCGGCGAAGGAGGCGAAGGGGGCGAGCGCGAGGGCTCCCACGCCCAGCGCCCAGGCCAGCACGCGCGACGGCGCGTTGTGGGCGAAAAGACCGCGCCCCATCAGGTAGTAGAGCGCATAGGTCACGCCCGACAGCAACCCCCAGCCCAGTGCCCGGGCGTCGAGCCGCAGCGGGGTGCCCGGGACGTTCGAGGCGACGGCCACCAGGACCACCCCCAACAGGGTCAGCGACAGCGGGAGCGCCTCGCGCCACCCGGGACGATCGCCCCATCCCAGCCAGCCGCCGACCGCCACCCAGAGCGGTGCCGAGTAAAGCAGGATGGACGCGAGGGCGACGCCGCCGGACTCCACCGCGCTCAGGTAGGCCAGGTACATCACGGCGACACCGCCGATGCCCAACCCGCAGGCACGACCCCGGTCACCGGCCCGCAACGGCGCGGCGCGCGTGAGGCTGGCATGCAGCGCGAAGGCCAGCGCCCCGAGGGTGGCCCGCCAGAAGGCGACGGTCGTGGGCGCCACCGACTCGACCATGGCGACGCGGCCGGCGATGCCGATCATCCCCCACTGCACGGCGGCAAGCACCATGAGCCAGGCTCCGGCCCGATGGGAGCGCGCCGCGGTCACGGCGTCCAATCCCGGACCGTCTCCCAGGAGATCTGGCGCAGGAAGATCGCGTCCTCGGGCGAAATCCCCGCCGGCACGTGGCGGAGGGGCACCGGGCTGTTCCGCGTGACGGCGGCAACCACCACGCAGGTCTGCAGGTAGGTGCCCGCCAGCCTCGGGTGCTCGCCGTCGGGGGCGAAGAGGTTGAGGGCGGGCAACGGGTTGGATTCGGGACGCATTCGGTCGGGTGTCTCGGGCGATGGAACACTCCGCGCACCCCGGGACGCAACGGTTGCCACCGCTCTCCCTCGGCGGGCGGTCCGGCGGGCGGTCCGGCACGGACTCCGGGGCGGCTACTTCCACCGCATGCGGGTCAGCACGGGATAATGGTCGCTGGGCTGACGGCCTCCCGGGGTCTGGTCCACCACCTCGGCGTGGGACACCTCCGCCTCGCCCCGGAAGAGGATCCAGTCGATGCGGGCGCTGTTGAAGGTCGGTTTCCCGAACCCGTTGAAGGAGTTGAGCGTCTCGTTGCGCCGCCGGGCCGCCGCGAACCAGGAGTCGGTGAATCCGATTTCCTTCGTCAGGGCGTCGTAGACGACGTTCCGGGTGGCCACGGCGTTGAAATCACCCATGAGGATCACCCGGTCGGAGGGAGGCAGCTTGGCCAGTCGGGTGCGGATCAGCGCGGCCCCCTTCTCGCGGGCCGGCTGGAGCGCATGGTCGAGGTGGGTGTTCCAGAGGTGGAACTCCAGCCGGGTCCGCCGGTCCCGGAAGTGCACCGAGGTGACCATCCGCCGATTCGGATTGCCCCACGTCGAAGAGCCGATGACCTCGGGCGTGTCGCTCAGCCAGAAGTGGTCGTAGGCCAGCGGCTCGAAGCGGTCGCGACGGTAGAAGATGGCCATGAACTCACCCCGGCTTCCACCGTCCCGACCGGTGCCGATCCAGTCGTGGCCGGGAAGGTCCGAGGCCAGGTCTTTCAATTGCGGATACACCCCTTCCTGGGTGCCCATCAGGTCCGGTGGAAACTCCTCGAGCAGCGCCTTCATGGCAGGCCGACGCAGGGGCCAGGCCTCGGGCCCGTTGGGACTGGCGTAGCGCAGGTTGTAGGTCATCACCCGCAGCTCCGGACCTTCGGTCTCGCCGGCGGGCCGTGCCGCCGCCGCGAGGCCCGGGGCGACAGCGGCGAGGGGAAGGCTTGAGAGGAATTGTCGACGGGAATTCACGCACCCCAGAGACACCGGACCGGGCGAAAGCTCAAGCAAAACACCGCCCGTCAGCCGGGCGGAGGGTCACCGAGGCTTCTCGAGCAGGCTCTGACGGATCCTGCGGGCCCGCTGGTCCCAGGCGGCGGCAACGGAGGGAAGTTCGCGGGCAACATGCTCGTAGAGTCCGGCCGCCTCACCGACACGGCCCAGGCGTTCCAGGGTTTCGCCGGTCACCCGCGCCGCCTCGGCCACCACCTCGGGCGGCACCTTCTCGCCGGGAAGCAGGACCCTTCCCAGGGCCACATCGAGCCCCGAGCGGATCGAGAGATCATAGAACTCGGCCGCCTCCGACCCGGACCGAAGCTCGGCCATCCTCCGGTTGACCGCCGCATGGCCCAGCCAGGCCCGGCAGCGTGTCTCGACACCGGCACCGGGTTGCGCGGCCGCCCGGCGGTACAGCTCGGCGGCCTTGGCATAGTCGGCCGGATTCAGGGTGCTGAGCTGGAAATGGCAGTTGGCCATCATCCCGAGGGCGGGTGCCAGATGGGGGCTGTTGGTGAATTCCAGCACCCGGCCGAAGGCCTCCAGCGCCAGGCGGTATCGCGACAACGGGTCGGCGCCCGGCTCGACCGGCCGCGCCTGCAGCAGCTCCCCGTAGTGGAACAGCGCCGCCGAATGCACCTCGGCGGGGGCGGCCTTGTCGTTGATGAGCTCGCGGAAGTGTTCCGCCGCGGACTCGAAGTTCTGGAGCTTGCGGCCGGCCTCGGCCGCCCAGAGCTTGGCGCGGTACCAGGTCTGCCCCCGGGCCACGCGCACCGCGGTGTTGGTGAGGAGGGCGGCGCTGGCCTGTCCTGCCTGGAGATAGTCCTGCTGCTCGAAGAACCGCCCCGCCAACCAGAGCTGGGCTGAGATGGTGCCGGGATCGGCGGGGTTCTTGGCGGCCAGCTCCGAGAAGAGCCGCATGGCCGCCGAAGGGTCGCCCGACCGGGCGAGGGCGTAGGCCAGGTGGAATCCGGCACGGACGGCACCGGGGTGCTGCGGATGGGAGGCCAGCCAGCGGCGCAGGGCGGCGACGGATTGGGACCAATCGCCGTCGAGGATCCCGATCATGGCCAACTCGAGCTCCACGTCGGCCTTGAGCCCGCTTTCCGGGAACCGCGCCAGATACTCCTGCAACAGCCCGCGCCCGAGTTCACCGGCTCCCTGCCGAGCCAAGGCAGATCCCAGCCAGAGGGCCCCACGCCCGGCACGGTCTCCCGACTGGGGGAGTTCGAGCAGACGCCGGAGGACCGACTCGCCGACCGGGCCGTTGGTGCTGGCGATGGCGGCCACCAGGGCCTGCTCGAGCGCCGGCGGCACCCAGGCCTCTCGGTCGGCGGGACGGTTGGCCGCGGCATCGGCCACCGCGAGGTATCCCTTCAGGGCCGTCGCGGCGTCACCCAGCCAGGCGGACACGTCGGCCGCCTTGTATCGGGCCACGAGGCCCTCGGTCGAAGACGCCGGAAGCAGTTCCACGGCGGCACGGAACCCCGACAGCGCCTGGGTCATGACCGAGCGGGAATCGCCGGCGAGGGCCTCCTCCCAGCGGCACCAGGCAAGGCCAAGGGCGAGCGGGCCCCGCAGCTCGGCCGGAGGGTTCAGGGCCGAGGCCCGCTCCAGCTCGGCGAGGGCGCGGGTGAGCCCGACATGGGCAGGGGCCGGGGAATCGGCCACGCGGTTGGTGCCCCGGAAGGCGAGGTGTTCGCGGAGGTGGATCTGCCCGAGCCGCAACCGCAGGGCCGCGGCCGAGGCATCGTCACCCAGCCCGGCCACCACCGACTCGAGCCGCTCGCGCGCCGGGCCCAGGCGTCCCTGCGACACCCACCAGTCGGCCAGGCGGCCGGCGGCATCGGCCCGGAACAGGGGCGGGACGGCCGGTGCCAGGTTCTCCTCGAGGGGCGGCAAGGCGCGATCCCCCTGTCCCGCGGCGATCAGCAACCGCCCGAGGAGCGCGGCCGATTCGGGCCGGCGTGGGGCCAGCTCGTCGGCACGGGCGACGACCCGGAGGCGCTCGGCCGCCTCGATCGCGGCGGTCGACGACCGGGGGTTCCCGAGCGCCTCGAGGATGCGGATCTCGAGCCGGATGCGGTCCCACTGGGCGGCGGGAGCCGTGGCGAACGGGGCGGCGGCCTCGACCGCCGAGCGCGCGCGGGTGGTGTCGCCCGCGGCCAGGTGGGCCTCGGCGGCGAGCATCGAGCCCACCCGCAGCAGGTCGGCGGGGCGTCCCTGGGCCCGTGCCCGGAGGAACGGGCCATCGGGCTGGTCCAACAGCGCGGCGGCCGCGGCGGGTTGTCCCGCGCGGAACAGGCACTCGGCCCGACGGACGGAGGCCCGGAGGACCAGATCGGAGTCCGGGAACCGGACCAGATACTCGCCGAAGGCCTTCTCCGCCGAGGGAAACAGACCCCGGGCCGCCTCGGCCTCGGCGCGGGCGTACACCCCCCTGCGGACGGCCTCGGCCCTCAGCGCGGACTCGGGAAAACCCGCCTCGAAGGCCGAGAATTCCTCGGCCGCCCTGGGGTAGGCACCGATGAGGAAGGATCGAAGCGCCGCATCGAAGGCGACCCGATCGGGCCCCTGGGACCCGGCGGGACCGTCCACCGCCAGGACCCGGAACGGCACAAGGAACCCCAGGTGGAGCCCCAGGAGGATCATCCCGGCCCGGAGCCATGCCCGTCGGGATGGATCGCGCAACCAACGCATGGCACCACTCTCCGGGCGTCCCGGCGCGTGGGCAAGCGGAGACCCACCGGGGCCGGAGGAAGCCGGGACCGCCAGCCAGAGTCCATGGAAGACGCCCCTTCCCGATTCCGGGCGCCGCACTATCATCCGACCCATGCAGGGCAGGCATGGGGTCACCGGGGTCTGGAAAGGCGGATGGAACGAGGACGGGCTGGCACGCTGGGCCGCCTCCCTGCGCCGTCAGCTCGACGCGCCGGGCGTGACCCTCGGCCTGGCCTTCGTCGGGCCATCGCTCTTCGCCCGCGCCGAGGAGGTCCTCGAGATCCTCCGGGTGCACGGACGCATCCCCTGCCTGGCCGGCTGCTCCGGCATCGGACTGGTCTGTGGTGGCGACGAATTCGAACAGGGGGCAGACCTCGTGCTCGGCCTCCATCACCTGCCCGGGGCCACCGTCGAAGGCTTCCATTTCGACCGCGAGGAGATCGAGGCCGCCGGGGACGCGGGTGCGTGGGTCCGCCGGACAGGCCTGAAACCGGGCCAGGTCAACGGGTGGTTGGTCTTCGCCAGCCCGTTCGAGCTGAATGGCGAAGCTTGGCTGCGGCAATGGAACGACGCCTATCCCGGCATCCCGGCCATCGGCGGCCTGGCCAGCGGCGACTTCGCCGCGGAGCAGTGCCAGATCTACCTCGACGGCCAGGTCCACGAGCACGGTGTGGTGGCGGTCGCGATCCGCGGGGCGGTGACCCTCGAGACCGTGGTCTCGCAGGGATGCACCCCGATCGGCCAGAGCTGGACCATCACCCGGGCCGAGCGGAACTACATCCTCGGGATCGGGAACCGGCCGGCGTACTCGGTGCTCATGGAGACCTTCGAGGGTCTCAGCCAGGAGGAGCGCAGGAAGAGCCAGAACAACCTCTTCGTCGGGCTGGCCATCGACGAGTACCGCGAGGAACTGCTCTGCGGCGACTTCCTCGTGCGCAACCTGCTGGGCGGCGACCCCAAGAACGGGGCGCTGGCGGTGGGCGCCTTCCCGCGCACCGGGCAGACCCTGCAGTTCCAGCGACGTGATTCCGAGACCGCCGACGCGGAGATGGCGATGCTGCTGGCCCGCGCCCGGACCCGCCTCCGGGGCCGGCCGGTCTATGGCGGGTGCCTGGCCGTGTGCAATGGACGGGGATCGAGGCTCTTCGGGGCCCCCAACCACGACGCCGGCCTCGTGCAGGAGCAACTGGGCCCCCTGGCGGTCACCGGATTCTTCGGTCATGGCGAGCTGGGGCCGGTGGCCCGACGGAACTTCCTCCACGGCTACACGGCCGCGCTGGGGTTGTTCGTCCCCAAGGAGATGGAAGACCCGGCCTGAGCCGAACCCCGGAAGGCCGCGGCCGGATGGGCCAAAGGGACGGGCCAAAGGGTTGCCACACCCACCCCCTTCTGCCTTCATCTGCGTCCGTCCGAAGCCAACCGGTCACCCCCGAATGAACGAAGAACAACAACCCCCGTTCGAGTCCGCCAAGTCCGAGGTGCAGCGCAAGACGCTGGACCAGCGGGAGCAGATGAGCGAGCTGATGCGCCTGCGCCACTCCTGCGCGCACATCCTGGCGACGGCGGTCCTGCGGCTCTGGCCCGATGCCCTGCTCGACATCGGCCCGCCCACCGAGGAGGGCTTCTACTACGACTTCGACCTGAAGCACCGCTTCACCCCCGACGACTTCCCGAAGATCGAGGAGGAGATGCGCAAGATCACCAAGGAGAACCAGGTCTTCGAGAAGTCGATCAAGACCCGCGCCGAGGCGCTGGCGTACTTCGAGGGCAAGGGGCAGACCTTCAAGGTGCAGCGCCTGGGCGACATCCCCGAGGGCGAGCCCATCAGCTTCTTCCAGAACGGCGAGTTCGTGGACCTCTGCGCCGGTCCGCACGTGATGCGCACGGGCAACGTCAAGCCCGGCGGCATCAAGCTGCTCAAGGTCGCCAGCGCGTATTTCCGGGGCAACGAGAAGAACCCCCAGCTCCAGCGCCTCTATGGCACGGCCTTCAAGAACAAGGAGGAGCTGGACACCTGGCTGAAGATGCAGGAGGAGGCCCGCAAGCGCGACCACCGCAAGATCGGCGCCGAGATGGGCCTCTTCGCGATGGACGCCGAGTACGTCGGGCCCGGCCTGCCGCTCTGGCTGCCCAAGGGCACGGTGCTGGTCGAGGAGTTGGAGCGCCTGGCCAAGGAGACCGAGTTCCAGGCCGGCTATGTGCGCGTGAAGACGCCACACCTGGCCAAGGAGAAGATGTACAAGACCTCCGGCCACCTCCCGTATTACGCGGAGTCGATGTTCCCCCCGATGGAGATGCTCGAGGAGGACGAGCGCGCCAAGCGCGACGCGCTGATGGAACGGCGCGCCGACCTCATCCAACTCGCCGAAGGCATGGGCAAGGCCATCGCGCCGAACCCCAGCGGCTACACCGAGGAACAGGTCCGCCACGACATCCAGAAACTGGAGACCGAGATCACCCTCCTGGGCGGGCGGTACTACCTCAAGGCGATGAACTGCCCGCACCACCACCGCATCTTCGCGGCGGAGCCGCGCAGCTACCGTGACCTGCCGCTGCGGCTGGCCGAGTACGGCACCTGCTACCGCTACGAGCAGTCGGGCGAGCTGTTCGGTCTGATGCGCGTGCGCAGCATGAACATGAACGACGCGCACCTCTACTGCACGGCCGAGCAGTTCGCCGACGAGTTCCGGGCGGTCAACGAGATGTACCTGAAGTATTTCAAGATCTTCGGGCTCGACCGCTACCAGATGCGCTTCAGCACCCACGACCCGTCCCGCCTGGGCCAGAAGTTCGTCAACGAGCCCGAGCTGTGGAAGAAGACCGAGGACATGGTGCGCCAGGTGCTCATCGAGTCGGGCATCCACTACGTGGAGGTGCCCAACGAGGCGGCCTTCTATGGGCCGAAGATCGACGTGCAGGTCTGGAGCGCCATCGGCCGCGAGTTCACCATCGCCACCAACCAGGTCGACTTCGCCGTTCCCGCCCGCTTCGGACTCACCTACCGCGACCGCGACAACACCGAGAAGACCCCGCTGTGCATCCACCGGGCCCCGCTGGGCACGCACGAGCGGTTCATCGGCTTCCTCATCGAGCACTATGCCGGCAACTTCCCGCTCTGGCTGGCGCCGGAACAGGTCCGGGTGCTCACCCTGAACGACGAGGCGCCGCTGGTGGAGTACGCCAAGTCCATCACCGCCGAGCTCCGCTCGCAGTTCGTCCGCGTGGAGGGCGACTGGAGCGCCAACCCGGTGAAGGCCAAGATCGCCGACGCCGAGACCGCCAAGGTCCACACCATGCTGGTGGTGGGTCAGCGCGACCTCGAGGCCGGCGCCATCAGCGTGCGGTTGCACGGCAAGGGCAACGTGGGCGCCAAGCCCCGTGGCGAGGTGATCGCCGACCTGCTGGCCTCCATCCGCGAGCGCCGTCCCTGAGAGCCGGCCCGGACAGGGGGCCGGTTTCCCGGGACCGCCCCTTGACCCCGCCGGGCCGCGCCCCATCCTCCCGCCCCCATGTTCGACCTGGGATCGCTCAACCCGCAGCAACGGGCCGCCGTGGTCACCCACTCCGGGCCGGTCCTGATCCTGGCCGGCGCCGGCACGGGCAAGACCCGCACCCTCACCTGCCGCATCGCCCACATGATCGGCAAGGGCATCGCCCCTGGACACATCCTGGCGGTGACCTTCACCAACAAGGCGGCCAAGGAAATGCTGGAGCGGGTCAACGAGATGATCCCCAAGGTGCCGAAGTCCCGCCGGGAGGCCGGCGCCCCGGAGGATCCCTTCCTGGAGCGGCCCACGCTCAGCACCTTCCATTCGCTGTGCGTGCGGATCCTCCGCCAGCACATCGAGAAGCTGGGCTACAAGAAGAACTTCGTGATCTACGACACCGGCGACCAGCTCGCCGCGATGAAGAAGATCCTCAGCCAGATCTCGGCCAAGGGCGAGAAGACCGACCCCGGGGCGGTGCTGTCCATGCTCAGCAAGTTCAAGAACGGCGGCAGCAAGGGAGGCTTCGAGGATCCGTCGGTGCGTGCGCTGGCCGAGCACGTGGCCCGGCGCTACGAGAGCGCCCTGCACGCCTGCAACGCGGTCGATTTCGACGACCTCATCCTGCTGACGCTGAGGCTCTTCCGCGAGCACCCCGACGCCCTCGAGGCCTGCCGGCGCAAGTACCGCTACGTCATGGTCGACGAGTACCAGGACACCAACGCCAGCCAGTTCGAGCTCATCCACCACCTGACCAGCGCCTCCCGCAACCTCTGCGTGGTGGGCGATGACGACCAGTCCATCTACGGGTGGCGCGGGGCCGAGATCGCCAACATCCTGGACCTCGAGAAGCACTACCCCGAGGTCAAGGTCATCAAGCTCGAGCAGAACTACCGCTCGACCAACATCATCCTCCGCGCGGCCAACGCGGTGATCCGGCAGAACACCCGGCGGCGGGAGAAGAACCTCTGGTCGGCCAAGGGCGAGGGCCGCCGGATCATCCTGCACGCCTTCGACACCGACGAGACGGAGGGCCGCACCGTGGTGGAGAACATCGAGTACGACCGCCTCACCGGGCAGATCCCCTGGGGCAGGCAGGCCATCCTCTTCCGCACCAACATCCAATCGCGCCCCATCGAGTCGGCCCTGCGCAAGGCGCGGGTGCGGTATCGGTTGATCGGCGGCCAGAGCTTCTTCGACCGCAGCGAGGTCAAGGACATCCTCGCCTACCTGAAGACGTTCGTGAACCCGAACGACGACGTGAACCTGCTGCGCATCGCCAACAAGCCGGCCCGGGGCCTGAGCGACGTGACCATGGAGCGGCTCCTGGCCTTCAGCGCCGAGCGCAGGGCCAGCGTGTACACGGTGATGCGGCACACCGACGTGCTGGCCTCCTTCCAGACGCGCACCCGGGAGGCCATCACGGGCTTCCTCCACTGGATCGACACGACGCGGGCCCCGTTGCTCCAGGACTCCCCGATCTGCCTGAGCAACTGGGCCGACGCCTGGCTCGAGGAGACCGGCTACCTGGCCGACCTGCGCCGGGGCGAGAAGAACCCCGACGTGGCGGACAACCGCGTCCGCAACATCCACGAGCTGCTCGACGAACTCGATGGCGACCTCACGGCCGAGGCGCGGCGCAAGAAGCGCGAGGCGACCGCCCCGAAGAAGGCCGCCCCGGCCGTGGACCTGGAGAACGACCCCGAGGGACTCCTCTCCGACATGACGGCCGCCCCGAAGCCCAGCGGCCCGCTGCTGCCCGACGCGGCCCCGGAATACCTCGGCAAGCCGATGGACCGGCTCGACGAGTTCCTGGCCGGGGTGACCCTCGACCAGGAGCGCGAGGAGGAGAAGGATGCCACCGGCGACCAGGTCACGCTGATCACCATGCACGCGGCCAAGGGGCTGGAATTCCCGCACGTGCACATCATCGGGGTGGAGGACGGCCTGCTGCCCCATTCCCGGAGCAAGGAGGAGGGCACCCTCGACGAGGAGCGCCGCCTCTTCTACGTGGGCATCACCCGGGCCCAGGAGACGCTGCGGATCACCCATTGCTCCGGGCGGCGGCGCTACGACCAGGTCATGCCCTGCCACCCGTCGCCATTCCTGCGGGAACTCCCGCCCGAATGCGTCGAGGACGCCGACGAGGCCGCCTCGCGCCCGGTGGACAAGGACGACGGCGGCGACTGGTTCAAGGCCATGCGCGAGGCCTTGGAATGAGGCCGGGCTCCGTGGCAGGTTCGGCGGCACGTCGTGTTCTCCCGAGTCGTTGAATGGCTGTTGTCCTGCCTGCTGGGACTGATCCGCCTCCTGCCGCTGGTCACCGTGGCCCGGTTGGGCCGGGCGCTGGGCGCGATGGCCCACCGCCTCGACCGCCGTCACCGCCGGGTGGCCGAGGAGAACATCGCGCTGGCGTTCCCGGACCTGTCGCCCGCCCGGGTGAAGGACCTCGCGCGGGAAAATTTCAGGCGCATCGGAGAGGCCTACGCCTCCGCGATCAAGACCCCGGGCATGGACCCGGCCGAACTTCTCGCGCGCATCGAGATCGTCGGACTCGAGGAGGTGCTCCGGGCCGGACGGGACCGCGTGGTCGTGGCGACCGGGCATTTCGGCAGCTTCGACCTGCTGGCGCAGGGCCAGCACCGGTGGCCCGACTGGCACCTGGCCACCACCTACCGCGGCCAGCGCTTTGCCCCGCTCGAGCGGGCACTCCAGCGGCTCCGTGACCTCACGGGGGTCCAGTTCATCGAGCGCCACGAGGCGGCCGAGGCCATCACGGGGCTGTTCCAGCGCGGCCGGGCCATCCTCGCGCTGTTCTCCGACCAGCACGGCGGAGGCAAGGGACTGTGGCTGCCGTTCCTGGGCCGGCCGTGCTCCTGCAGCAACGCGCCGGCGGTCCTCGCGCTCCGCTACAAGGCCACGCTGGCCATGGCCGTCTGCTACCGGACGGACCTCGCGCGGTGGAGGATCGAGGTCGGTCCGGTGATCGCCACCCAGGAGGCCGACGGCAGGGACCGACCGGTGGATGACATCGCCCGGGAGGTCCACGGACACTACGAGACGGCCATCCGGCGGGACCCGGCCAACTGGTTCTGGGTGCACCGGCGATGGAAGGCACCCTCCACGCGACAGGCCGACTCAGCCGTGGCCGGGCCCCGAGGCGCATGAAGCCAGCCCCCATGGAACGCGGCGAGGTCCGGCACCTGCTGATCCGGGGTGTGAACTGGCTCGGGGATGCGGTCATGACCACCCCGGCGATCCTGCGCCTGCGGGAACGCTTCCCCAAGGCCCGGATCACCCTGCTCTGCCCGGAGAAGCTCCGGGACCTCTGGACCTCCCACCCGGCGGTGGATGCGGCGCTGTCGTTCGCGCCCGGCGAGGGCGTCCTCGCGGTGGCCCGACGCCTCCGGGAAACCGGGGCCGACGCCGCCGTGGTGTTCCCCAACTCGTTCCGTTCGGCCCTGGAGGTCTGGGCCGCGGGCATTCCACGACGGGTGGGTTCGGGACGTTTCCCGAGAACCTGCCTCCTGACCGACCGGGTGGCCGAGGACCCGGGCATCGTCCGCATGCGCAAGCGGACCGAACCTGAGGTGCGACGCCTGGTGGCGGCACCATCCGCCGGCGAAGGGTCCGGGAGCCGCACCGCCTATCCGGCCACCTCCCACCAACTGCACCACTACCTCCGCCTGGCCGCGCACCTCGGGGCCGATCGCGGCCCGCTGCCGCCGAGGTTGCAGGCGGCGCCCGACGCGATCCGGGCCATGGCTGCGCGCCTGGCGGAGCCGGGCGCCATCGGCGGGCCCCTGATCGGGCTCAACGCCGGCGCCGAATATGGACCGGCCAAGCGCTGGCCGGTCGAACGCTTCGCCGACGCCGCCCGGTCGCTGGCGGCCCGGACCGGCGCGCGGTTCGTCATCTTCGGCGGGAAAGCCGACATCCCGCTGGCTCACGACCTGGCGGGCAGGCTCGGCGGGGGGATCCCCCGGACGATCCTCGCCGGCCAGACCACCCTCGCCGAGCTCATGGCCGGCCTGTCCCGATGCCGGGCGCTGATCACCAACGACACCGGGCCGATGCACCTCGCCGCGGCGCTGGGGGTGCCGTTGGTGGTCCCCTTCGGGAGCACCTCCCCGGAACTCACCGGACCCGGCCTGCCCGGCGACCCGCGGCATCGTCTGCTCCTGGGGCAGGCCCCCTGCGCCCCGTGTTTCCTGCGGACCTGCCCGGTGGACTTCCGGTGCCTCCGGTCGATCTCCCCGGAGGCTGTCGTCGCGGCCACCCTCGAGGTGATGTCCACCGACACCGGGGTGGCGCCGTGAGGGGCGAAGAGCCCCCGGGGATCGCCCGGGGGATTCCTGTTTGCCCGGCCGGTCGCAATGCGGAATCCTCGCCCCCGATGTCATTCTCCGAGGAACTGGTCGCACGGGCCCGCAGGATCCGGCTCTTCGTCTGCGACGTCGACGGCGTGCTGACCGACGCCACGGTCAGCATGGGAGGCGGCAGCGAGACCAAGGTCTTCAACATCCGGGACGGCCTCGGGCTTCGCCTGCTCCAGACCGAGGCGTCGATCCGCGTCGGCTGGGTCTCCGCCAGGCCGAGCGAGGCCACCATCCAGCGGGCCCAGGACCTCAAGATCGATTTCCTGCACCAGTCGTCCGGGCCGAAGGTCGCCGCCATCGAGTCCTGGTTGGCCGAGACCCAGGTCATGTGGGACGAGGTGCTGTACATGGGGGACGACTGGGTCGACCTGGCCGCGCTGAAACGGGCCGGCCTGGCGATCGCCCCGGCCGACGCCATCGACGAGGCCCGCCGCATCGCCCACTGGGTCACCCGCCAACCGGGCGGCCATGGCGCCGTCCGCGAGGCCGTCGACCTGCTGCTCCAGGCCCAGGGCCACTGGGATCGGCTCGTGCGCAAATTCGCTTCCTAAGCCGGCGTCCCGGTTCCAAGACTCCTCCGTCATGTTCCCGCCGAACCGACCCAGCCCACATGCGCGGGCCCGACAGGCTCCGTGGATCGGGCAGATCCTGGTGGCCATCGGCATCCTGGCCTCGGGCGGTTCCCCGGCGGCCCGCGCCCAGTCGGCACCGCCGGCGGGCCGGGCCACCAACGCCCCGGCCGGCGCGACGGCGGCGTCGATCCGCAACTGGGGCATCACCCTCCGTGACACCGCCACCGGGCGGGTGCAGCTGAGGTTCTCGTCGGCCGAGGCGACTCCTGCGGCCTCCGGCAACGGGGCGCTGGTCCCGGCCCTCTGGGACGTGACCGGACTGCGGCTCGAGTCCTTCCGGGTCGACGAGAGCTCCGACTTCGTCATCGAATCCCCCTCATGCCGCGTCGACGTCACCACGCGCGACGCCACCTCTCCCGGCCTGTTCACCGCGCGACGCGACGCCGACGGCATGTCCATCCGGGGTCACGGCTTCCGCTTCGACGGCACCGTGCGTCGGCTGACCGTGACCAACTCGGTGGCCATCGAGCTGCGGACCCGCCTCTTCCAGCCAAAACCCGCCTCCCCATGACCCGCAGCGCCCCCGCCCTCCGCTTCGTCCCCCTCCTGGCCCTCCTGCTCGGGCTCCTGTCCGGCACCGTCCATGCCCAGCAGGACCGCATCCTCCTCTCGGCCACCAACTGCGTGCTCGAACTGGAGAAGGGCGTCTACCACCTGTGGGATCATGTCCGGGTCGAGTCCCCCGGCGTGCTGCAGATCACCTGCGACGACCTGCGCGCGGCCCTGCCCCAGGACAAGGCGGCCGGTGGACCGGGACCGGTGCCGACCGGCGGCAAGCTGCAGTCCCTCGTCGCGTCGGGCAACGTGGTCATCGAGCTCTACCAGGCCGGGGCCAACGGTTCGACCAACGTGGTGCGGGCCTTCGGCAGGCAGGCGGAATACGGATCCCGGGAGGAGGTGCTCATCCTGACCGGGGAACCCCGCATCGAGACCGCCTCGGGCACGATGATCGGCACCGACGCCCTCGTGTATGACCTGAAGTCCCGTACCATGCGCAACCGCGGCCCATACCGCATCGAGCTCAAGGCGGACATCCTGAAGGGATCCACCCTGTTCAACCGGGGCACCAACGCCCCCAAGGCACGCTGACCATGGCCCGAGCCGCCCAGACCACCCCAGAGTCCCCCGGCAGGAGCGAGCAGGCGCTGCTCTCGGTGCAAGGCCTCGCCAAGGCCTACTCCGGCCGGCGCGTGGTCGATGGCGTGTCGATCCATGTCGGCGCGGGCGAGATCGTGGGCCTGCTGGGGCCGAACGGGGCGGGCAAGACCACCTCGTTCAACATGACCGTCGGCCTGGTGCGGCCCGACGCGGGCTCGGTGTGCTTCGATGGCATCGACATCACCCGGCTGCCCATGCACCGGAGGGCGCGCCTGGGCATCGGCTACCTCACCCAGGAGCCGAGCGTGTTCCGCAAGCTCACGGTGGAGGAGAACCTCCTGGCCATCCTCGAGACCTGCCAGGGATCGGCCGCCGAGCGGCGTTCCCGCCTGGCCCACCTGCTCGACGAGCTCGACCTGACCCGCCTGGCCAAGAGCCGGGCCTACCAGCTCAGCGGGGGCGAGAAGCGGCGACTGGAGATCACCCGGGCGCTGGTGACCTCGCCGCGGTTGCTGCTGCTCGACGAACCGTTCGCCGGCATCGATCCCATCGCGGTGTACGAGGTGCAGAAGATCGTCCGCCGCCTGCGCGACCGCGGGCTGGGCATCCTGATCACCGACCACAACGTCCGCGAGACGCTGCGCCTGGTGGACCGGGCCTATGTGATCCACCAGGGACGCGTGCTCGTGGAGGGAACGGCCGAGTTCCTGGTCAACGACCCCAAGGCCCGCGACATCTACCTCGGTCCCGACTTCAACATGTGAACCCCGCCCCGGTCCCGCCCATGAAGCCGTCCAACGTCACCGTCGAGAAGTTCTTCGCGGACCACGCCGGCCCCCTGGGCCTGAAGCTGCTGACCGGGGGCAACCACCTCGACCGGCTCATCCTCGAGCCCACGGTGAACCGGCCCGGCCTGGCGCTCGCAGGCTTCCGGCGCTACTTCGCCAACAAGCGGCTCCAGGTGCTCGGGGCGGTCGAGAGGTCGTACCTCCGGTCGATCGACCCGGAACTCCGCCGCCGGCGCTACGCCGAGCTTTTCCGGCACCAGATCCCCTGCCTGGTGCTTTGCCGGGGCATCCGGCCTGAGCCCGAGATGCTCGCCGCCGCCGACAAGCGGGGCGTGCCGGTCTTCCAGACCGGGCTGGTGACCATGAAGTTCATCAACCTGGCGACCCTGGCCCTCGAGCAGCTCTTCGCCCCGAAGACGCAGATCCACGGCTGCATGGTCGACATCCAGGGCATCGGGGTCGTCATCCAGGGCGAGAGCGGCATCGGGAAGAGCGAGGCGGTGCTGGGACTGCTGGAGCGGGGCCACAGCCTCGTCTGCGACGACATCGTCTGCCTCACCCTCGATGACGGGAAGCAGCTCATCGGCACCGGCAAGACCCTGACCCGCAACCTCATGGAGGTCCGAGGCATCGGGATCATCGACGTGGCCGCGCTGTTCGGCGTCGCGGCCATCCGGTCCGAGAAACGGGTCGACCTCGTGGTGACCCTCAAGGTCTGGGAGAAGGCCGGCGAGATCGACCGCCTCGGGCTCGACCAGGGCCAGGTGAACCTGCTGGGCATCGACATCCCGCACATGGACCTGCCCGTGCGTCCGGGCCGCGACATCGCCCGGGTCATCGAGGTGGCCGCCCTGCACACCAAGCTCAAGCTCAGCGGGGTCAACCCGGCCGAGGACCTGCAGCGCCGCCTGCTCATGCAGATGAACCCGCGACTGTGACCGACTGCCGGGCCAGGTTCCCGGGGTGGTGTGTCAAAAGTGAGGACCGACCCCTGGACGGCTCAACCGAGGAACTTGCCGGGGTTGAGGATGCCGGCCGGGTCGAGGGAGGCTTTCACGCGGCGATGGAGGGCGTCGGCCTCCGGAGGCACGGCAAGGTTCCACCAAGGCTGCTTGGCCAGGCCGACGCCGTGCTCGCCGGTGATGCTGCCCCCCAGGGCCACGATGCCGCGGAACAACTCGTCGAGGGCCCGGTCGCTGGCAGCCCTCTGGGCGGGCACCGACTCGTCGAGCATCAGGTTCACATGGATGTTGCCGTCGCCGGCGTGCCCGAAGCAGGCCACCCGGATGCCGTGGCGTTTCTGCAGCGAGGCGCCGAGGCGGAACAGCGCCTCGAGCGAACCCCGTGGCACCACCACATCCTCGTTGAGCTTGGTGAGCCCGGTGTCGCGCAGCGAGTAGCTGAACTCCCGGCGCAGCTTCCAGAACCGCTCGCATCCCTCGGGCCCCAGCCCGCGCTGGACGAAGGTGGGCCGGAACTCCGCCAGCAAGCGGGCCAACTCGGCGATCTCCGAGCGGACGCCGCGCTCGCGGCCGTCGAGCTCCACGATCATCAGGGCCCCGGCACCGCGTAGCATCCTGGAGCCGGTGCGGCGGCGGGCCGCCTCGACCGTGAAGCCGTCGGCCAGCTCCAACGCGCTGGGAAGGAACCGGGCCTTGAACAGCGCGCGGATGGCCCGGGCCGCCGTCTTCATGTCGGGGAACCCGACTCCGAGGCAGGCGCGGTAGGCCGGAAGCGGCAGCAGCTTGAGGGTCGCCTCGGTGACCACGCCCAGCATCCCCTCGCTGCCCACGAAGAGCCGGTGCAGGTCGAAGCCGGTCTTGTTCTTGTGGGTGCGGGCACCCAGCCGGGTGATCGTGCCGTCGGCGAGGACCACCTCCAGGCCGAGCACATAATCGCGCGTCACCCCGTACTTCAGGCAGCGCGGCCCGCCGGCGTTGGTGGCGATGTTGCCACCGATGGAACAGTCGGCCCGGCTGGCCGGGTCCGGGGGGTAGTACAGGCCCTGCCGCTCGACGGCCTCCTGCAACCGGGCCGTCTTCACCCCGGGTTGCACCACCGTCACGAAATCGCGCGCGCTGATCTCCACGATCCGGTCCATGCCGGCCACCGAGAGGGCGATGCCGCCCTGCACCGGCACACAACCGCCGACGTAGCCGTGCCCGGCACCGCGTGGGGTCACCGGGATGCGGTGCGCGGTGGCAAAGGCGAGGATCCGGGAGACGGACTCCACCGACTTCGGCAACGCCACCGCCTCGGGCGGGTGCGAGGCGAACCACTTGTCGCCGGCATGCGCGGTCAGGGTCTCCGGGGTGAAGACCAGCTCGCCGGGCGGCAACCGCCGCGCCAGGCGACCGAGAAGGGACCGTCGCGTCACGCAGGAGATCGTGGGCGCGCCCTGCCGACGAGGAAACTCCGAAAACCGGGAGGCACCCCGGGCCGGCGCAGCATGTCCGGAGGCCGGATGCCCCGGCGGGCCGACAGCCGGCTACCGGGCCGGCAGTTCCTGGACCCGGATCCGTCGGTACTCCATCTGGCCCCGGTCGGCCTCCAGCCCGATCGGCCCGGTCGCCGGCAGCTTGAGCGCGGCCTCGAGCACCTCGCCGTTGCAGGTGCAGTGGGCGACGTTGTTCGTCACCACCACCTCGATCCGGTTCCAGTCCTGCGGCTTGTACTTCTTGAGCTGCTTGTAGGGCCCGGCCACGAGGTAGTCGCGGCACTGCAACTGCGGCCCGCGCAGGAAGATCCCGCTGTCGGCGTTGGTCGAGGCCCGGAACTCCAGGCGCAGGATGAAGTCCTTGGGGAACTCCCGCTGGGTCCACAACTGACGCAGGTGCGGCCCCTTGGACGGCACGTAGTCGTTCACCACGATCTGCCCGTCCCGGGCCGTGTAGCGCCCGTCGCTCGACTCGGTCTTGCCGTCGAAGGTCTCCGAAGGCTGGTACTTCCAGCCGCTCAGGTCCTTGCCCGGCACCAGGGAGACGAATCCCGGCTCGGGTTGGAAGGTGTCGGCCGCGGCGGGCAGTGCCCCGAGGGCGAGCGCGGCACCGAGGAGGATCGAGGACAGAGAGACTCGCGTCATGGTTT
>Ga0068877_10001117_pt1 | contig 22605 bp, 18 predicted proteins | sample NOAtaG_FD_66437 | JGI IMG/M metagenome (GOLD analysis project Ga0068877, IMG submission 66437) | Freshwater lake microbial communities from Lake Erie, under a cyanobacterial bloom - NOAA_Erie_Diel6S_1000h metaG | ecosystem: Environmental > Aquatic > Freshwater > Lake | place: USA: Ohio, Lake... | reverse complement strand
CAGGTCGTCCGGACGGTGGGGGAGCGGGGTGGTGTGGAGGGGTCAGAGTGGGGGGTGGGGGGCTGGAGGGGGGGGGAAGAAGGCTCGACTTGAGCGGAGGTGGGGTCTATGGTTGGGGCCCGGCTGGAAGCGCCGGTGGTGTTGATTTTCCTCTTTTCATTGAAGCAGAACCATGCCGACGATCAACCAGCTCATCCGCAAGCCCCGCCGCTCCGTCGCTTACAAGGGCAAGACCCGCGACTTGAACCAGGCCCCGCAGAAGCGTGGCGTGTGCATGATCGTGCGTACCCAGACCCCGAAGAAGCCCAACTCGGCTTTGCGTAAGGTCGCCCGTGTCCGTCTGAGCAACGGCAAGGAAGTCACCGCCTACATCGGCGGCGAGGGTCACAACCTGCAGGAGCACTCGATCGTTCTCGTCCGCGGCGGACGCGTTCGCGACCTCCCCGGTGTGCGTTACCACATCGTCCGCGGCTCGCGCGACTGCCTCGGCGTTGAGAAGCGCAAGCAGGGCCGGTCGAAGTACGGCGCCAAGATGGCCAAGAGCTAAATCGCCCGTTGATCGTTCCGTCCCTCCGGCACGCTGCGCGTGAGAACCTCGCGGTGTGCCGGTCTGGGTGGTCGGTTTCGAGCGGTGAAGAGACGGATTTGGGGCGGCTGGGTGCGGAGTTGTTTTTTCTGCGTTGCCTGTCGTGTCGAGTATCCGGGCCGCGTGTGCACGGGTAGACGCCTTCGGGGCCGCGTGTTTTCTGAAACGGAGTTGATGTCATGGGTGGCAAGTCGTTCACGAAGTCGGCCGAGCAGCTGCGTCCCGATCCTCGCTTCCAGGATCTGGTGCTTTCCAAGTTCATCAACTGCGTGATGGAGCGCGGCAAGAAGGCCACGGCCCAGCGTCTGATCTATGACGCGCTGGACCTGATCACCCAGAAGCTCGCGAAGGAGACGGACCCGAACGCCCCGAAGTCCTCGGTTGAGGTCTTCCGGATGGGCATCGAGAACGTCAAGCCCTTCGTCGAAGTCCGCAGCAAGCGCATCGGTGGTGCGAACTACCAGGTGCCGATCCAGGTCGGCTCGAAGCGTCAGCAGTCGCTGGCCTTCCGCTGGATCATCGACGCCGCCCGCAGCGACAAGGGCCGCCCGATGGCCCAGCGCCTCGCCGACGAGATCTACAACGCGGCGAAGAAGGAAGGCAAGGCCATGGCCACCCGCGATCAGACGCACCGCATGGCCGAGGCCAACAAGGCCTTCGCGCACTTCGCCTGATTGTCGAGTGCATTCCGGTCAATCACGAGGCAAGGGCGAACCTTGCCGACGCTTGGGCCGTAACAGACCTGTTCAAACGCAAAGCCCGGTCCCAGCAGGGATCGGGCTTTGTTGCTGAATGATCTGAGGCTCTGCCGCGCCGGGTGGAATGTGAACGCGATCGACGCTGCCAGCCGATTCGGAGTCTGCATGCGCAACTCGGCACACGCCAAGACCGAGACTGAAGGAACGCTGGGCGACCGCGTGGCCCCACCTCCGCGGAGCCGCGTGAAGCGTGCTCTGGCGTGGGTGACGATCTGGTTTCTATTGGCGGGCATCAGCACGACGCTGCACATGTTCACCTGGGTCTGGGCGACGCCGCAAGCGGTTCTGGGTGAGGATTCGCCCGCGATGAAGAAGGCCGCCGGGCTCGCGGTGCTGCCCACCGTTCCGGGTTGGATCGTGGTGACGAGGATCAACGGCGGGCTTGATGGCCGATCGGTGTGGTTTGCCTTCGCGTCCAGCGCGGTGGGGTGGATGCCGTGGGTCGGCGGAGCGTGGTGCGTGCTGAGGGTCCGGCGGGCGCTGCTGAATCGGGGGAGGGGTGGAGTGTCGAAGGATGCCGAAGCGGCGCGACCAACTGCGGGGAGCGATCAGCCCGCGGTTTCGTCGTTCGGCGGGGTTGATCTTTCACGCCGACGGCTTCTGGTGGACGGTGCCGGGCTTTCGGTCGGCGTGCTGGGTGCGGGAACGTTCGCCGGGTCGGTGTTGGTGGCGCCGTGGTCCGTGGGTGTGCGGCAGTTTGTGGTGGAGATCGAGGGGCTTGCGCCCGAGCACGAGGACCTGGTGATCGCGTTCATCAGCGACACGCACTTCGGCCCGCGCGTGCCGGCGGAGCAGATCGTGCAAGCGGCGTCGATCGCGGCCAGGATGCACGCGGATGTGTACGTGCTGGGCGGGGACTACATCCACAACGGTTCGGCGTACGCGGAGGGCGCCGCGGCGCTGCTGGAGCCGGTGATCTCCAGCGGCAAGTGCGTGGCGGTGCTGGGGAATCACGACAACTACTTCGATTCCACCGAATCGGTGATCAAGGCCCTGAAAAAGCACGGGGCGATGGTGCTGCGGAATCAAACGGTGTACCTGAATGGGAAGCTGCGACTTCAGACTGAGCCGCCCGCGCCGGGTGAGGCGGCGCTGGCGCTGACGGGGATGGCGGATCTGTGGACCGAAGTGTGTGACGCGCGCGGGGCGCTGCGAGGCGTCGACGAGCGGACCCCGCGCGTGATCATCTCGCACAACCCGGACCTCGCGGAGCACGCTGACTTTGCACGCGGCACGAACGAGAAGCCCAAGCTCCGCGCCGACCTGATGCTCAGCGGGCATACCCACGGCGGGCAGGTCCGCCTGCCCTTGATCGGACAGCCGATCGTGCCCTCGGACTTCGGACAGAAGTACGTTTCGGGGCTGGCGGTCTCGCCGGGCGGTTTCCCGGTGATCACCAGCAACGGGGTGGGCGTTTCGATCCTGCCGCTGCGGTTCAACGTCCCGGCGGAAGTGCTGAAGATCAGGCTCAAACGCAAACGCTCGGTGTGATTCGGCGTGTTGCCATCGGGTGAGAAGCGTCTACACTTGTATCGATGAACGTCGATATGGAAAGGGACGATCTTTCGCGTTACAGCCGCCAGAGCGTGCTGGCGGAGATCGGCCTTGACGGTCAGCGACGCCTTCGTGCCGCCCACGCGATGATCATCGGCTGCGGAGCCCTGGGCTGTCCCGCGGCGGACCTGCTCGCCCGCGCCGGCGTCGGGCTCATCACCATCCTCGACCGCGACGTGGTCGAAGAAACCAACCTCCAGCGGCAGACGCTCTTTCAACAACGCGACGCCGACGAGCGACGAGCCAAGGCCGCCGCCGCGGCGGAGAGGCTTCGAGCGGTGAATCCCGATGTGCGGGTTGAGGCGATGGTCGAAGACCTCCGCAGCGACAACATCGAGGCGATCCTGCGCCCGCACCCACGCCCCGGGGTGCTCCTCGATTGCACGGACAACTTCCGCGCGCGGTATCTCATCAACGACGCGGCGGTGAAGCTCAACATCCCGCTGATCTACGGCGGGGCGGTGGGCACCACCGGGATGAGCATGACGATCGTGCCGGGCGTGAGCGCGTGCCTGCGGTGTGTCTTTGATCAGCCGCCGACAGACGGCAGCGGACAGAGCTGTGAACTCTCGGGCATTCTCGCGCCGATCAGCACACTCATCGGCGCGGTGCAGGCGAGCGAGGCGATCAAGATCCTGTGCGGGCGCGGCGATCTGGCGTCGACCGCGCTTCTCTCGGTGGACCTGATGCGGTTCGCGGTGCGGAGTGTCGCTCTTACCGGGGCGAAACGGGCGGACTGTCCGTGCTGCGGGCTGGGGCGGTTCGAGTTTCTTGCGCAGGACGAGGGTGAACAGCGGGTCCTCTGCGGACGCGGCGCGGTGCAGATCGCCGGCGGCGGGCCGGTTGACCTTCCCGCCCTTGAACGCCGATTGTCGCGCCTGGCGAAGGTCACCGCGGACGAAGGCGTGCTGCACGCCACGCTCAGCAACGAATCCATCGAAGGACTCACGGTTTTCAGCGACGGACGGGCGATCGTGCGCGGCACGACCGACCCGGCCGCGGCGCGGGCGGCGTATGTGAAATACGTCGGCGCGTAGCCGCGTCGAATCACTCGGCATCAAAGCACACACAAGGAGCATCGCATGGGACAGATCGGATCAATCGCGGCGACGATGGGCCAAATGAGCCTCAACTACAGCGAATCGCTGCTGAAGGATGTGAAGGCCGACCGCGCCGGGCGCTTGGGCGTTGCGGGTGGAAAGGCCGTGGACTCGAACCACCCGGTCTTCGTACTCGGACACCTGAGCTTGTACGCTTCGAACATCCTCGAGTTTGTCGGCAAGCCCAAGGGCACAACCGCTCGCCCGGCGGGTTGGGAGGATCTCTTCAAGGCCGGCGTGAAGTGTGAGGACGATCCGACCGGCAAGAAGTACCCCGGGCTGGAGACCGTGACGAAGTTCTACTTCGACGCGTACCGCACGGCGATCGCCGCGGTGAAGGAGACTGAGGACGCGGTCTTCGCCAAGCCCAACCCCGCAGGAGGGCGCTTTACCGAGATGTTCCCAACCGTGGGCGACGCGGTGATGTTCCTGCTCAGCGGGCACACGATGAGCCACCTCGGACAGTTCAGCGCCTGGCGCCGCATCGAGGGCCTTGCCCCGGCGAACTGAACCTCGGCGATCACCATCGCGGACCACGCGTTTCGCTTTGAGGTGCGCGCGACCGAAAAACAACGAACAAGGCCCCGGCGCTGGTGCGCCGGGGCCTTGTGTTTTCAACCGCGTATGAGGTCCGCAAGTCAAGGCCGAGCGAAGCCCCGCGAGGCGCTCACCGCTTGACGGGCTTCTTCGCGCGCGACTTGCCGCCCGCGGCGCCGTTGGAGCGTGCCGCGTGGCGCTGTTTCACGGGCTCTTCGCCCTCGACGGCGGGCGCTTCACCCGAGAGGCGATTGCCGAAGTGTGCGTCCTGCACCGGGACGACCTGCTTGAGCACTTCGATGAGCACCTCGCCGGGCGAGCCCATCGCATCGACCTCGGCGATGAGGTTCTTGTCATAGCACTCCAGCACGGGGTAGGTTTCCTTCTTGTAAACCTCCCAGCGCTTGCGGATGACGTCTTCGCGAGCGTCGTCGAAGCGATTCTCTTTGATGGCCCGACGACGCAGACGCGCGATCATGCGTTCCTCGTCCGGGCAGACCAGGTGGATGATCTTCAGGACTTTGATGTGCTTTTCGAGGAGTTTCGCCTGCGCCGGGTTGCGCGGGATGCCGTCGAGAATGAGCAGATCGACGTTGGGCTTGTAGATGCTCATCACGGTTCGGGCGTGCATGTGCTGCGACCACATCTGCACGGTGGGCTCGTCGGGGACGAGCAGGCCTTTCGATGAATACTCGATGAAGATCTTGCCCAGATGGCTGTTGACGTCGACGTTGCGGAAGACATCGCCACAGGAGAGGTGGTAGAACCCGGGAACGTGCCCGAGGATTTTGCCTTGGGTCCCCTTGCCCGCGCCGGGCGGGCCGAAGAGCAGGATGGTGCGGTAGCGGGTGTGCATGGCGGGTTCTCCGGGCGGAAGTGCAAAGTTCGGTCAACGGGAGGGATCACTTTACCACCGCCGATCTCTCCGGTGGACAAGTTCCGGTCACTCGGGCGGCGAAGTTTCAAGTTTGAAACTTGTTAGGATAGAAGCGAGATCGCCCTGGACGGAAGCGCCCCGAAATCCGCACCGTTGGCCCGTGGTCTGTGTGGTGTTCACCGCTTCCGAAGCACGACATGGAACAGGTGCCAGCGTTTGGGTGCGTGGGTCCGGTCGGCGGACTCGCGATCTTCCTCGCAAAGGAACTCGATCACCATGGGCTCGATGAGCTCGAAGAGCCGCGCACGCGTGACGTGCGTTGTGCCGGGCACCGGGGAACCTTTGGCGGCCGGACTTGCTTGGGCGTTGTGATGATCTGTCCTCGCCCGCGCCCAATCGTCGCGATCGCCGAAGAACTGCCCCGCGAATCGTCCGCCGTGTGGCAGGGTCTCAACGATCTGGCTCCAGAGGTCATCAAAGCATGTCGAAGGGCAGAACGGCAGCGCGAACGACGCGTTGATCAGCAACGGTCTTTGCCCATGCGGCGCGATTGTCCGCAGCCCGACCGAGACCAACTCCTCAAACGACCGATTCGTCGATGTGAGGCGGGCACGCTGATCTTCGCTGATGTCCGATCGCGCCGCGATACGTTGAAGGGCTTCCTCCGCGTTGTCGGTGGCGATGACCGACCAGCCGCGTTTGAGCATTTCCTGAACATCGCGTCCTTCGCCGGCGGCGAGATCGAACGCCAGCCTCTCGCTGCCCGCCGCACCCCAGACCCGTCCGCTCTTGAACTCCTGATCGAAGAGGTCGAGCGCCCGCACGAGTGTCTCACGCGCGGGCGTGCCCCGCATCGCGTCGTAATACGCGGGCCAGTCGCGGCGCTCGGCGTGATAGTGCGCGGGAGGTTTCGACCCGCCCGCTCCACTGGCGGATGTCGCACGATCAGGATGGGGGGGCTTTCCGGTCATACCGTTCACTCCAATGTACGCAAGCCTTGGTGAGTTTGTCCGCGCCCTCGAATCCGCCGGCGAGTTGACCCGCATCAAAGCCCCGGCCGACCCGGTGCTCGAGATCGCCTGGATCGCCGACCGCATGAGCAAGGCGCGCTGCCCCGCCTTGCCCAGCGCCAGCGCGCAGAAGAACGACCCGCTCCGCGCCGGGCTCGGCGGCAAGGCCCTGCTCTTCGAGAACGTCATCGGTAGCCCCTTCCCCGTGCTCATCAACGCCTTCGGCTCCTACCGCCGAATGGAAATGGCCATGGGCTGCACGCAGGGCGGCTTTGACAGCGTCGGCGCACGCATCGGCGCACTGGTCAAGCCCGAGCCGCCCAAGAGCTTTCGCGAGCTGATCGAAAAGGCGAAGCAGTTCCTGCCGCTGCTGCGGATTCCGCCCAAGCGCCGCCGCGGCTCGGGCCCTTGCCAAGAGGTCGTCGTCGAGGGGAACGCGATCGACCTGCGCACGCTGCCGATCATCCGCTGCTGGCCTCACGACGGCGACTTCGCCTCGCTGGGTTATCCGGCCCGGCTGAACGAAGGCATCGAAGGCGTTTCCAGCGGGCCCGACTGGGACGCGAAGCACCGCGGGCGATACGTCACGCTCGCGGGGATTCACACCGTCCACGCCGACGACCGCGACGAGAAGAAACCCTCCAGCCACAACATCGGCATGTACCGTGTGCAGCTCCTGGGCCCGCGCACGATGGCGATGCACTGGCACATTCACCACGACGGCGCACGCCACTGGCGCTCGTGGAAGAAGCTCGGCAAGCCCATGCCCGTCGCCGTGGCGCTGGGCGGTGAGAGCGTGCTGCCGTATGCCGCCACCGCGCCGCTGCCGCCGGGGATCAGCGAACTGCTGCTGGCGGGGTTCCTCAACCGCGGCGGCATCGAGCTGGTGCGGGGCAAGACCGTTCCCCTGTGGGTACCCGCCAACGCCGAGATCGTCATCGAGGGGTACGTCAGCCACGAGGCGGGCGAGATCGGCTATGACCCGAACCTCTCGGGCCCGCTGGGTCCCGGCGCGGTCTTCGAAGGGCCCTTCGGCGATCACACCGGGTTCTACTCACTCCCCGATCGCTACCCCGTGCTTCGCGTGACGGCCGTCACGCACCGCAGAAACGCGATCTATCCCACGACCGTCGTCGGCTTGCCTCCACAGGAGGACTACTTCCTGGGCAAGGCCACCGAGCGGGTCTTCTTCCCGCTTTTGAAGACGCTCATCCACGACATCGAGGATTACGACCTGCCCATGTTCGGGGCCTTCCACAACTGCGCGATGATCAAGATCCGCAAGGCGTACGCGCTCCAGGCCCGTCGCGTCATGCACAGCGTCTGGGGCGCGGGGCAGATGGCCTGGACGAAGACCCTCTTCGTGGTCGACGACGATGTCGACGTGCACGACGTGCGCGCGGTCTTCAGAGCCGCTTCGCACTGGTGTGACCCGCTCCGCGATATCGAGAAGGTCAACGGCCCGCTGGACATCCTCGACCACGCCGCCCCGCGCCTCGGCGTGGGCACGAAGATCGGCTTCGACTGCACCCGCAAACGCCCGGACGAAGCCATCGACGGCCGCGACCTGAACGCGCAGGGCTTCGACGAACTCTCCAGCGAAGATCGGGCAACGATCGTCGACGCGGTGAACCACACCCTCGCCGGCGCACGCGCATCGATTCCCGCTGAACTCGGCGGCGGCTGGCTCTTCGTTCGCATCGAGAAACGCGCCGCCGGCGACGGTGCGCTCGCCATCGGTCAGGTCTCGTCGGTCTTCGATGACCTGCTCGTACGCAAGCAGATCAGGCACATCCCCCGGTTTGTGATCGTTGTCGATCAGCACGCCGACGTGAACGACACCGACAGCGTGCTCTTCCACTGGTGCGCCCACAGCGACGCAGGGCGTGATTTGCACGTCTGCGCCGGCTTCGTCGCCTTCGACGCCACCGCGAAAAAGCCCGGCGATGAACGGCAGGGTCAACCCGTCCGCGCCTGGCCCCCGGTCCTTCAGCCCGATCCGGAAACCGCCCGGCGCGTGAGTTTGCGAGCTCTGGAGTTGGGCCTGCCCGGCGACTCAGGCGGCGAGTAAGCGCACGCCCTTGCTCGATAATCCCGGTAGAGCAGAATCGTCTTCAGCCGCCGATCTTCTCGCGTGCCGACCGCACGGGCTGCTTCTCCAGCCACTCTGCCGCCTTACGAACAACGTCCTCGTGCAGTTCCTTCGCGGAACCTTGCGCAAGTTCCAGGCGGTTCGCCATCACGCTGAAAGCCAGGCGACGGTTGTTCTCCGGATTGATGATGTACCCGGAGAGGCACTGCACGCCGCGGATGAACCCGGACTTGGCGTGGATGATCCCCGGCGGACGCTTGGCGAAGCGCTTCACCAGCGTCCCCTCGCCGGGCTGAGGCAGCGAGTCGATGAACATCGTTCCGACATCCTTGTTGCGGGCAATCGCCGCCAACCACCGCGAAAGCAGCGAGGGCGACACGGCGTTCTCCGCCGACATCCCCGAGCCGTCCACGATCACCAGGTCCCCCGCGTCGGGCCCGACCAGGTCCTTCACCGCCATGCGGATCACCGCCGCACCGTTCCCCCACGAGCCCGACTGCCCCGTGCTGCGCCCAAGCGTCTTGATGAGCGCTTCCGCGTAGAGGTTGTACGAGTCCACATTGCACCGCCGAAGCACGGCGAAGATCGGCGTCTGCACCGCCACGATCGGCGGCTGGCTGAGATCGAACTTCTCGTCGTTGCTCGCCACACGCGAGGTCAGGCGAACCGGCGCACCGGTCGCCTCGTCGGTAGCGAGCAACGACGGGTGCTTCTGCAATCGGTCCGCCAGCAAACGGGCAAAGACCGCCGGTGGATTCGAAACCGTGCACGAGACCGGCTCCTGAGGCGCCGCAAGGATCGTTCCCGAAAGCACGAACTTGTTGCTGTCGCCGTCGCGATCGAGCCCGATGGCGGTCGTGCCTTTGTTCCCGACGGTTTTGGTGCGGTTGATGATCTCCAGCCACGGCGCATCGGGCACGCGCCGGTACGTCGCCGGCTCGCCCACGCCCGCGGGCCTGGGCCACAGTTCGATGATGTTCGTGTGGAAGTTGAACCCGCTCACGGGCGCGCAATACCAGCGGCTGAGCTGATCCTTGGGCCAGGTCGGGTGCACCATGTCGCGGTCAAAGGCCCGGTCGTCCACCACCACCTGACGCAGCCCCTTCACCTGCGCGTCGACGATCGGCTGGATCAGGCTGTCGAGAAACTGCTCCAGCGGAACGTTCTTGTCCTTCAGCAGTTCCGGATCCGCGAACGCCGGATCACCCGAGCCGACGACCACGAGCTTGTCCCCGTCGATGTTGAACGTCGTGGTGAACTTGTAATCCGCACCCAGCATCACCGCGGCCGTCCCCGCGGTCAGTACCTTCAGGTTGCTCGCCGGGATCAGCCTCTGCCGCTCGCGATACTCCGCGATCACCTCGCCGGTATCCACGTCGATGATGCTGATCCCCACCGAGGCCTTGCCCATCTTGTTGTTGTCGACCTGCGCGACAATCTCACGCCCCAGCGGCCCGCGCGCCTCATCCGCACGCGCCGCGGCCGAACGCGTCTGCGCGAAGGCCGAACTCGTCAACCCCGCGAGATCCGGCGCGATCAGCCCCAAGGCCCCCGCAACCAACACCCCCGCCATCCCCCCTAACCCCCCCAGCCCCGAAACCACTCCGCCGCGACGTCCAACACGACGGTTCAGTTCAACAACAGCGCGCATGCTTGGCTTCCTCATCAAAAAATCGCCATCCTCTCGAATCCGACAAACGCCCCGAATCTCACCGGCTTGAGCCCGATCAATCGCCCCCCCAAACCCCGCTGAAGTATCGGCCTGTACGCCTTCGTCGCTGCAACTCCTCGGATGCGGACAGATCGCCCGCCGAATCCCCGCTTCCTCGCTTTGTACGCAGCGCGGACCGGCTGTATCATCCACGAGTCGAACCCGCACCGAACCGACGACCCGAAAACCCCGCCGGCGCGTGCCCACGGCCCGATCCGAGAACCACCGCATGACCACCAGCAACCCCCAACCGCCCGACATCCTCCTCGTCGACGACCACGAGCAGAACCTCGAACTGCTCGAAGCCTATCTGGAGAGCCTCTCGGGCACGGTGCGCATGGCCCGCGACGGGGCCGAGGCTTTGGCGATGGTCCAGCAGCGCAAGCCCGAGCTCATCCTGCTCGACGTGATGATGCCCAAGCTCAGCGGGTTCCAGGTCTGCCGAAAGCTCAAGGACGACCCAGCGACCAAGGGCATCAAGATCATCATGGTCACCGCCCTGAACGAAGAGAGCGACCAGGCCCGCGCGGTGGACTCCGGCGCCGACGACTTCCTCTCCAAGCCCGTGAACAAGGTCGAGCTGATCAACCGCGTCCGCATGCACCTGGGCCGCTGACCGTCGCCCTTCACAACCCACCCCCGCATCACCCGGCTATCCTCGGCTTCTTCACGGAGTCGAAGCATGGCCAAGCGTTCCAACTCTGCGGGCTCTGACCGCCGCTCACAATCCACCGCCACCACCGAAGTCCGTCTTGAAAAGGACACGATGGGGGAGATGACCGTTCCCGCCGACGTGCTCTACGGCGCCAGCACACAGCGCGCGGTCCTGAACTTCCCCATCTCGGGTTCACCCGTCCCGCGAGAGATCATCTCCGCCTACGCAACCCTCAAGGCCGCGTGCGCAACCGTCAACTTCAAGCTCAAGCGCCTCGACAAAAAGCGCTGCGACCTGATCATCAAGGCCTGCGACGAGATCGCCGAGGGCCTCCCCTCCCGCGGCGGCTGGGAAAAGCACTTCCCCGTCGACGTCTTCCAGACCGGTAGCGGCACCAGCACCAACATGAACGTCAACGAGGTCATCGCCAACCTCGTCTGCCTCACCCGCGGCGCGCCCATCGGCAGTTCCAAGGACCCCGTCTACCTCAAGGGCGGCGGCATCCACCCCAACGACCACGTCAACATGGGGCAGAGCAGCAACGACACCTTCCCAACCGCCATCCACATCGCCGCCGCTCGCGCCATCGCCGAGGACCTCCTCCCCGCCGTGCAGCGCATGGGCAAAAAACTCCAGCAGCAGGCCAAGGCCTGGGACAAGATCGTCAAAATCGGCCGCACCCACCTGCAGGACGCAACCCCCATCCGCCTCGGTCAAGAGTTCAGCGGCTTCGCCAGCCAGATGACCCACGCCGAGAACCGCCTGCGTCAGGCCGTCGTCGCCCTGGGTGAGCTCGCCATCGGCGGCACCGCCGTCGGCACCGGCATCAACGCCCACGAAGACTTCGACCGCATGGTCTGCGAAGAACTCACCCGCACCACCGCCATCAAGTTCCGCAAGGCCGAGAACCACTTCGAGGCCCAGCACGCCAAGGACGCCTGCGTCGAAGCCTCCGGCCAGCTCAAAACCATCGCCACCAGCCTCACCAAAATCGCCGCCGACATCCGCCTCATGGGCATGGGCCCGCGCTGCGGCATAGGCGAACTCGTCATCCCCGCCGTGCAGCCCGGCTCCTCCATCATGCCCGGCAAGGTGAACCCCGTCATCGCCGAGGCCCTCATCATGGTCTGCGGGCAGGTCATCGCCAACGACTCCGCCGTCACCTTCGGCAACCTCGGCGCGCTCAACAGCACCCTCGACCTCAACGTCGCCATGCCCCTCATCGCACGCAACCTGCTCGAGAGCATCCGTCTCCTCGCCCGCGGCTGCGACATGTTCACCACCAACCTGCTCGAAGGCCTCAAGCCCGACGAAGCACGCTGCAAGGCCCTCATCGAAGGCTCGCTGGCGATGTGCACCAGCCTCGTGCCCGTCATCGGCTACGACAAATCCGCCACACTCGCCAAAGACGCCTTCAAACAGGGCAAGACCGTCCGCCAGCTCGCCTACGAAACCGTCGTGGGTCAGAAGGACAACGCCGGCAAGGTCATCACCCGCGAAGACATCGACGCCTACCTCAACCCGTGGAGCATGACCCTCCCCGGCGGCGAGGGCAGCGCCGGCGGCTGATCGATCTCTTCCGGTAACACGGCTCTCCCCGTGGCGCGGCTATCCAGGTGGCACGGCTCTCCAGAGCCGTGCGCTGTGTGCACGACCGAACACCACCACACCCAACGCTCGCGCCCGCTACGCGCCCAGCTTGCCCTTGCCTCCCGCTCCGTCTTCGCGTATGCCCTCATCCCGCACATCCTCCGCGAGCTCATCCCCCGGCTCGCGTCCGTCGTCGTGCTCGTGATCCAGCGAGGTCTTCTGCGCCTCTTCCAGCGCCCGGATCGGCCCCGATGAATCATGCCGAAGGATCGCCCCGATCGCACCCGCAACCCGCCGTGCCTGCCATTGACCGAGCGGCCCCGGCGCGAAACCGTTGATCCAGAACCCGCCCCCGACAGTCGAGAGCACCCCGACCGATCGCGACCGCAGCACCACCACCGCGCCACGCTCGGCCGACACACGCACACGCCTCTTCGGCAGCAGCGCGTGCGGCCCCACCAGAAACTCCGCCGACGGCGCTTCGCCCCGCTGCGCGTTGCCGCCCCGCACCGTCACCCGCTCATACCTCAGCAGCGGCAGCGGGATCGTCCACCACACGCCCATAAAGCCCGCGGCGATCAGCGCGCTCGTCCATCCGCCGCTGGCGAACGAACTCGAAACCACCGCGAACGTGAGCGTCGAAAAAACCGCCACCACGCCCCATGTGAACGGGATCCACACCACCGCCGGTGCCGGGCGCCGCCTCATCACCAGCCCCTCTTCGTCCAGCCGCTTGATCGCCAGCATCCCCATGATCTCACCGGCGCTGGGCGCGGGCAACGCCGGCATCGACTCCATCGACACCGCCTTCGCGTGCTTTCGCAGGCTCCGGCTGGCGACCAACCTGATGACCATCCCCATCACCATCGCGGGGATCGACACCATCAGCGCGAAGCTCAACAGCCCGACCACCACGCTCGCCCACGCGGGCAGCATCGCCCCGCCGTTGCCCGCCCGACCGCCACCCGCGAAGAGTGACACCAGGTTGACCATCACCCCCAGCATGAGCACCAGGAAAAACGCCGGTGAGTACATCGCCCCGACACCCACACGCCGAACACCCTCGATCGCCTGCGCACGGTCATGGGCGCGCTGGATCCGCTCCAACTCCCCTTCGCCCGTGCTCTTTCGCCGCGACTCGTCGCTCATGCTCATCCCTTCGCGCCAGCGAACAGCATAGCCGACGGCGCCCCGCATCAGTCGCGCGAACAAGTGAGCAGAAAAACAACGCGGCCCGCCTTCGCGAGCCGCGCCGTTGAGTATCGATGAAGAAGTGTGTTTCAGCTCTTTGGACCGAAGCCTCAGGCGCCGCGACGACGACGCGAGGCCATCAGCCCGCCGAGGCAGATCAGCGCCGCCGAGCCGGGGGTCGGAATCACCGTCACCATGTCGAAGCCCCAGGTGCCCGTGGTCGCATAGTTGCTGCCGCTGCTGGCGGCGGTGTACTGCGTCCCCGCGCCGTTGGGGTTGAAGACCGCGACGATGCGGAAGGCGAAGTTGGCGTTGCTCGCCACGCCCGCGACGCCCGACAGGTCAACGCTCAGCCCGTTGACCCAGGTGTCGCCCGTGCTCGCGCCCGTGATGATGTTCGCCACGCCGTTGACCGTCGCGCCGCCGAAGGCCGACCAGACCGGGGTCGTCGCGGTGCGGTCGAGGGTGTACTGGAACTGAAAGAACCGCGAGGCGGTGTTGCTGAAGCGCTGGTCCCACGAGACCACCACGCCATCGAACCCGACGGTGGAAACGTTGAACTGCACACCGCGGGTGCCCGAGCCGGCCCCCTGCGCCGCGAAGCCCGTCACGCCCAGACGCGAGTCATCGGTCGTCACGGGGTCCGACGACCCCGCGCCGCCCGCAAAGCTCAGCGTCGTGCCGAGGGCGCTGTACGTCGCGCTCGCGGCGTTATCGCCCGCCGAAGCCACCGAACTGCCCGTGCCCGTGCTGCCGTCCGCCGGGTTGCTGTTGAAGTTCCACTGCGCCGCGACGAGGCCGCCGTGGGCCGAAACCGACAGGCCCACAACAGCAAAAAGGGTGATCGCGCTCTTCATATCTCTCTCCTCAGAAAATGTTCATCATCCGAACTCACGCACACGCCGACGACGTCGGCCTGTCTCGGACGGGGAGAAGTGTCGCCGCCCGGGCAGAAAAGTCGCTCATCATCGCGTCAAGACTGTGTTCAGAATCGATCAAGACAGGCGATACCTCGCCCGTCTTCACGGTGAAAAGCCTCAGTTTCCCAAGTCCTCTCTCCCCGCCACGCTCAACGCATCACCCGTTGCGCCGCGCAAAGTCGCGGATCAGCCCCGCCAGCGCATGACACCCCGCGATCGGGAACGCGTTGTAGATGCTCGCACGCATCCCGCCCGCCGCCCGATGCCCCGCCAGCCCGTCCATCCCGCTGGCCTTCGCCTCCGCGATGAACCGCTGGTCCACCGCATCACCACCCTTCGCACGGAAAACCACGTTCATCAGCGAGCGGTCCTGCACCCGCGCGTGCGCGATCCAGAAATCCTTCGTCGCGTCCAGCGCGTCGTAGATCACCTTCGCCTTCTCTTCGTTCCGCTTCGCCAGCACCGTCAGCCCACCCTGCGCCTTGATCCACTTCGCCATCAAGCCAACCGTGTAGATCGCAAACGCCGGCGGCGTGTTCGGCATGCTCACGTCCTTCACGAACGTGCGGTACTGCAACATCCGCGGCAGCGCCGGATCACCACGCTCCACCAGATCATCCCGAACGATCACGATCGTCGCACCCGTCGTCCCGAGGTTCTTCTGCGCACTGGCATAAATCAACCCGTACTTCGTCACGTCCACAGGCCTCGAATAGATATCCGAGCACATATCGCACACCAGCGGCACCCCCGCCGGCGCACTCGGCAGCCTGTGCCACTGCGTTCCATAGATCGTGTTGTTCGACGTGAAATGCACATACGCCGCGTTCGCCGTGAGCTTGATCGCCGAGTCATCCGGGATGTACGAGTGGTTCGTATCCGCGCTGCTCGCCGCGAGGTTGATCGTCCCGCCCACCTGCGCCGCAACCGCCTTGGCATCGTCGTACGACCGCTGCCCCCAATACCCCGTGACGATGTAATCCGCCGTCTGCCCACGCTTCAGCAGGTTCGTCGGCACGATAAAGTTCTGGCTCGTCGACCCGCCGGTCATGAACACCACGTGGTAGTTCTTCGGTATGTTCGCAATCGCCCGCACCTCCGCCTCCGCCTCGGTGATGACCTCGTCATACACCTTCGCGCGGTGCGAATGCTCCATGATCCCCAACCCCGAACCCTTGAAGTTCCAGATGTCCTGCTGGATCTGCCGGATGATCTCGTCGGGCAGATAGCTCGGCCCGGCGTTGAAGTTGAAAATCCGATCCGAAGCGCCGCTCGCGCCGTTCACCGCATCCGCCGCAGAGAACCCGCCCGCCTTCACCGCCGCCGTCGTCGCGCTCATAGATCGCTCCAGTTCGCTCCGCCCCGCCCGCTTGTCCATCAAGTCTAGACCCACCCCTCGCACAGACGATTCGGGAAAAAGCCGGGTTCGCCACCACTCCACCGGTTATCGCCACCACCACACCCGCAGCCACTTGCCCCGATCCGTCGATCACCGATCAAGTCAACGCCGCACGATCCCCGATATCTGTTCGGTGGGCGCAAGGCCGACCGGTTGGTCCTGCGCTCTCTTCCGTTTCGTGCGCATTCCATCATCTGACGTCATCCGCGCAACTGTCCCCAAGGCCCTCAACCATGGCGGAGTCCCCAGCCAAGACCATCGCCAACACCGCCGGCAAAGCCGCACCCGTCGCGGCCGACGCCCCACGCTCACGCGTCGATTGGAGAACCGTCTGGCCCGTCCCCGCGCTCGCCGGCGCCACCGTCCTGCTCATCGGCGGGCTCGCCGTCGGCTTCCTCCGCGCCCCAAAGGACGACCCCGCCGCCCCGCTCATCGACGCCGCCAAACTCGTCGAAGAAGCCAAGTTCGACGAAGCCATCCTCCGCATCAACGAAGAGGTCGTCCCCGCCGCCCAGAAGGGCATGCTCACCAAAGAAAAACAGGCTCAGATGCACCTGCTCCGCGCCCGCAGCATCAGCCAGGGTCAGGCCAAGCTCGGCATCAGCCGCCGCGAAAACCACCAGGCCGTCATCGCCGATCTCGACAAAGCCAAAGAGCTCGGGCACACCCTCACCCCGGGCGAGCAGATCCTCCTGAGCGATTCGCTTATCGCCATCGGCGATACCACCCGCGCAACCGAGATCGCCGAGAAGCTCCCAACCACCGAGGCCCCGCGCCGCCGCGAGCTGTACCAGAAAGTCGTCGAAGCCAACCTCCGCGCCTCCGACGTGAAGTACGAAGCGACACTCGAAGTCCTCAGCCGAATCCTCGACGAGCCGAGCCTCACCGCCGACGACCGCGCCTGGGCCGTCGCCCGACAGACCGAACTCCGCCTCGCCAAGGGCTTCCACGACGAAGCCATCAGCAAGCTCCTGCAATCCATGCCGCGACTCGAAGGCATCAACGCCTCCACCCGCGGCGAACTGCTCTACCTCCTGGGCAAGGCCTACTTCCAGCAGGGCGAACGCCAGCGCAGCGACCCCGGGCTCTTCGCTCAAGCCGAAAACCAGCTCATCGCCGCGCTCGACGAACTCGACGTTCAGGATCCCAAGCGTCAAACCGCGCTGCTCCTGCTCGCACGCATCATGCAGGCCACCGGGCGCATCGACGAAGCCCGCGAAGCCTTCGAGAAAGTTCGCGACGAAGGCGGCGACACCGCCCCGGTCCTCGCCGCCACGCTCGGCGTTGCCGAGGCCCTCTCCGTTCAAGGCGACGACGACGCGGCCGTCCAGTTCTACAACGATGTCCTCGAAAAGCTCCCCAAGCTCGAAGACCAGCGCACCGTTAACCCCTCCGCGGTGGCCGCCAGCCTCATGGAGCGTCAGACCGACCGCTCGGTCCGCAACCAGTTCCAGCGCAGTCTTCAGTACGCGCAGCTCGCCGAGCGTGCCTATCGCCAGGCCGGCGAAGTGCCCCCCGAGCTCCTGCTCGCCCTTGCGCAGACACACCGCGCCGTCGCCGAGGCCGCCCTCGAAGAAGCCCGCGCAGGCCGCGCCATCCCCGATCACCCAGCCAACCACGCCGACCACACCTCAGCCACCAAGTCCGCGCCCGCCTCGAATCACGCCGAGCACGAGGCCGCACCCGCCGACGCTTCTTCACCCGCCGCCACCGCCGCCGTGCAGGGCGTCTCACCCGTCACCGCCAGCACCGCCAAGCGTCACTTCTACGAGGCGGCCCTGAACTACAAGGCCCACGCCGACGCCGTGGTCGTCCGCGACAACACCGCCTACACCCGCTCGCTGTTCAACGCCGCCGACTGCTTCGATCTCGCCGCCGACCGCACCAGCGCCAAGGTCGCCTTCAGCACCTACATCGAAGGCGCCGCCAACGACGACCCGCGCCGCCACGAGGCCCGCTTCCGCCTGGCGCAGATCTTCCAGAGCGAGCGCGACTACACCGCCGCCGCCGAGCAGTACCGCCGCCTCGCCGGGCGAGACATCATCCTCGTCGACGGCAAGCCCACCCTGGGCAAAGCCACCGACGCCCCCCGCGCCGGCGAATGGGCCGACCGCTCCGTCGTCCCCCTCGCACGCTGCCTGCTGCAAGACACCGACCCCGACAACGACGAGCAGGCCCGCGAGCTGCTCACCGAGGTCGTCGACGGCCGCTGGGTCACGCCCAAGAGCGACATCTTCCGCGACGCCGTCACCGAGCTGGGCGAACTCGAATACGCCCAGGGCAAGGACTACGCCCGCGCCATCGCCCTGCTCCGAAGGGCCGAGGGCTACGAGAACCACCCGCGCCTCAGCGCCGTGAAATACAAGCTCGCCGACGCCAACCGCCTCTCCGCGGCAGAGATCGCCGCCGAGCTCCGCCAGAACATGCCTCAGGCCCAGCGCATCGAGAAAGAGAAAACCCGCGAGCAGCGCCTCCGCCTCGCCGCCACCAAGTTCCAGGAAGTCGTCGACAACCTCTCCCACAAACGCCCCGAGCAGGCCAGCGCATTCGACCGCGTCATGCTCCGCAACAGCATGTTCTACCTGGGCGATTGCGCCTTCGACCTCGGCACCGATTTCACCGCCGCCATCGCCGCCTACGACCTCGCCGCTCAGCGCTACGCCAGCGAGCCCTCCGCCCTCGTCGCCCGCACCCAGATCGTCGCGGCCTACGTCGCCATGGGCAAGTGGGAAGAAGCCCGCCGCGCCAACGAACTCGCCAAACGCCACCTCAAATCCCTCCCCGAAGAAGCCCTCAACGACCCCGACCTGCCCATGCAGCGCCGCCACTGGCAGCGCTGGTTCGACGCCACCAGCGAGCTCGACCGCCGCGCCGCCGCGGCCGCCGCCGCCCGCAACAACGCCCAGGCCGACGCCGATGCTTCCAAGCCCTAGGACGGGGCTTCATCGACGCCGCTGATGTTCTTTCCCTCCTCACCATGTCGGAGACATGGCCCATGAACACGAGCCCCAACTCACCAGACAACCCAGCCCCCGCGCAGACCGTCGAAGGCCCCGCCCTCGCCGCTCGCCTCCTCCGCGTCGCCCAGCGTGCTACCGACGCCGCCGCACAGATCAACACCCTCAGCCAGCGCCAGAGCGAGGCCCTCGCCGCGGGCGATATCGAACTCGTTCTGACCATCCTCGCCGAACGCCAGCCGCTGGTGGACGAACTCCTCTCCCACCACGACGAACTCGAACCCATGGTCACCGCCGTCGCGGGCAGCGTCCTCTCCGGCGTCAAGGGCATCACCGAGCCGATGCGCCAGGAGATCCACCGCGTCCTCTCTCGCCTCGATGAACTCGTCACCGAAGTCTCCCTCCGCGACGCCAACGACCAATCACGCCTCCAGGCCGAACGCACCAAGCTCGGCGAGCAACTCGCCGGCGTCGCCGTCAGCCGCGGCGCCGTCCAGGCCTACAACGCCCGCCCATCCAACGCCGCCTCAACCCCGCTCTACCAAGACCGCGAAGGTTGAACATCGCGCCCAACGTGCCACGGCTCATCAGCCCCGCACACGCGCATCCCGCCCGACCAAGACACGTCATCTCTTCAGATCTGCTGCTTTGCCCTTTGCTGATTTGAGCTTTGAGTTTTGAGTTTTGAGCGTTGAGCTTTGTGCTTCGCCGCCTTTCTCCGCCCTCGGAGTCGCCATGACCTCCCTCCAGACCCCAGACCTCCCACCCGCCGCCCTCACCTCCTCCGACCTTGAGCCCCTGCTCAAAGCCTTCAACGACGTCACCGCGCGCCTGACCAGCACCCACGAATCCCTCCAGCGCGAGGTCGCCCAGCTCAAGCAGGAACTCTCCGACGCCAATCAACAGGTCCAACGCTCGCGTCATCTCGCGATGCTGGGCGAAATGGCCGCTGGCATCGCCCACGAGGTGCGCAACCCGCTGGGCTCCATCCTCCTCTACGCCCGCCAGCTTCAGGAAGACCTCGCCGACCGCCCCGCCCAAGCGACCACCGCCACCAAGATCGCCAGCGCCGTCAGCCGTCTCGACGCCATCGTCCGCGACGTGCTGACCTTCTCGCGTGAGACCCGCATCAGCGAAGGCCGCCTGTGCGCGGGCGAGGTCCTCTCCAGCGCCGCCGAGGCCGCCCGCGGCTCAGGCCCCGAGTGGGATTCCCTCACCTTCACAGGCCCCGGCCCCGACGCCGACCGCCTCGCCATCAAGGGCGACGCCGGCCTCCTCCACCAAGCCCTCGTTAACGTCATCCGCAACGCCGCCGAGGCCATGCACGCCAGCGCTTCCGCCGCCCACCCGCGTCAGATCATCCTCGCCGCCCGCAAGCGCCGCGTCGCCGCCTCCTCCGCAAACAACACCCCCGCATCACCCTCCCGCCGCGACATGATCGCCCTGACCATCCGCGACTTCGGCCCCGGCATCACCCCCGACATCGCCTCCCGAATGTTCAACCCCTTCTTCACCACCCGCGCCGCCGGCACAGGCCTGGGCCTCGCCATCGTCCACCGCATCATCGACGCCCACAACGGCCAGGTCACCGTCTCCAACGTGACCCCCAAAGACGGCCCCGGCGCGATCGTCGAAATCCTCCTCCCCACGGCCTGATCAAGTCTTTCAGAACCTCCCCCGCGAACAGCTTCTGAAAGACTGGGGCAAACTCCTCCGCGCATGTTTTGCAGGTCAGACCACGCTTTCAGCCGATAGCACAAGTGCTACAGGGCGGAGTCCCTGTCAAGGCACCCGGACCGCTCTGCGTGTGCACACGCAAAGGGGGCAAGGGTTCGGTGGGTGGGGAGAGGGGGGTTGGGTTGGCCAAGGAGGGCCTCGGCATGGGTTTGGTGCTCGTCGTAGATGACAAAGAAATGCTCCGGGACTCGGTTTCCTCGACCCTCACCCGCGCGGGGATGCAGGTCGTCACCGCCGACGGCGCCGAACAGGCGCTCGAAGCCGTCGCCCAGCGACGCCCGGATTGCATCGTTACCGACCTGAAGATGCCCGGGATGACCGGGATCGAACTGCTCGAAGAGGTCCGCAAGATCGACGACGATCTCCCGGTGATCCTCATGACCGCCTTCGCGACCGTCGAAACCGCGGTCAAGGCCATGAAGCTCGGCGCCTTCGACTACGTCACCAAGCCCTTCGAGGGCGACCAACTCATCATCAGCGTCAAGCGTGCCATCGAGCACGCCCGCCTGACCCGTGAAAACGCCCTGCTGAAAGCCCAGATGGGCGGGGCCGTGACGCAAGCCGGCGGCAGCGGGGGCGTCGCCTTCCGAGGCCTGAATCGCTTGGTGGGTGAGTCCGCGGCGATGCGCCGCGTGAAAGACCAGGTCATGGCCGTGGCGGAAAGTCACGGCACCGTGCTGATCATCGGTGAATCGGGCACGGGCAAAGAGGTCGTCGCCCGCGCGATTCATGAGCTCAGCTCCCGCAAGAATAATGCGTTCCTGGGCGTGAACTGTGCGGCTTTATCTGAGAACCTGCTCGAAAGTGAGCTCTTCGGTCACGAACGCGGTGCCTTCACCGGGGCCGAGAAGACCCGTAAGGGCCGCTTCGAGCTCGCCGACCACGGCACCCTGCTGTTGGACGAAATCAGCGAGGTGAGCACCCGGATTCAAGCGAAGCTCCTGCGTGTTCTGCAAGAGCGCGTCATCGAACGCGTCGGTTCCAGCCTCTCCATCGGCGTGGATGTGCGCGTGGTGGCGACCAGCAACCGCGACCTGCCCAAGGCGATTTCCCGCGGGGATTTCCGTCAGGATCTGTTCTTCCGCCTGAATGTGCTGCCGATCCACCTGCCGCCGCTGCGGGACCGGCTGGAGGACGTGGCGACGCTGGCGGGGCACTTTGTGGCTGAAATTGCCCGTCGGGACGGGAAGGGCGAGGTTTCGTTCACGCCCGATGCCCTGGCGATCCTGAGCGGGTACCACTGGCCCGGGAATGTGCGGGAGCTCCAGAACATCTGCGAACGTGCGGTGGTTTTGAGCAAAGATGGTCGGATCGACCGCGATCTTGTCGAGCCGTGGCTCCTGCAGGGCAATGCGGGGATGAGCCTGGATGCGCCCGGGATGAACGGTTCGCAGTCTTCTGAAAGCTTGCGGAACCTCAACGGCGTGGTGAGTGTGAACGGCTCACACGGCGGGTTGACGGAGGTGAAACCGGGGCCGCAGGCGACGGTGGTGCCCATCATGGACCGTCTTTTAGAAGATATCGAGCGGGACGCGATCATCTCGACCTTGCAGCGGTTCCGCGGGCACCGTCAGAAGACGGCCCACGCGCTGGGCATCGGCGTGCGCACGCTCGGGCTCAAGCTCAAGAAGTGGAAGAGCGAGTCGCTGGTGGATGTGGAACTGTGATTGTGGAGGGTGACGCATGAGCGAGATCGGATCATCCGGGCCTATCTCGGCCCTTGAAAAGCTCATGAGCTTTGCCGGTCAGCGGCAGAGGCTGATCGCGCACAACATCGCGAACATCTCGACCCCGAACTTTCGACAGATGGACGTGTCGGTTTCGGGGTTCCAGCAGGCGCTGGGGCAGGCGATTGATCGAAAGCGAGAGCGCGGCGGGGCGGGGGAGCTTGAGATACAGGAAACGTCGGAGCTTGCGGTTGATGCGCAGGG
>Ga0068877_10001114_pt1 | contig 22620 bp, 21 predicted proteins | sample NOAtaG_FD_66437 | JGI IMG/M metagenome (GOLD analysis project Ga0068877, IMG submission 66437) | Freshwater lake microbial communities from Lake Erie, under a cyanobacterial bloom - NOAA_Erie_Diel6S_1000h metaG | ecosystem: Environmental > Aquatic > Freshwater > Lake | place: USA: Ohio, Lake... | reverse complement strand
CTGCTGCTTCATGCTCGCCATCGTCATCCGGTCCTCGGGCTGAAGCTGGCGGTACTGCGTTGTCTGATTCATGTGCGCACCTTACGCTAGTGGGTGTTGCACTTCAGATTTGAGGCCGCCTAGGAATTTGATCAAGCAACTTGAACTGCTCAGCGCCACCTCTCATTCGCCCCCATGCAGGCATGGGAATGGCACGCGACCGCTCTAGCAATGTTCCATTTGGCACAAGAACCTCTTGGATCATCGTGGCTTTGTTGCCAGGGGGCAGTGCAAGAGCTTCTTGCGCCCAAGCACTACTCTTAGGTGGAACGGCAGTAAGCCATCCGCCGACGTTGGCATCGCCCGAGAAGACCCGGTAGTAAACCTTGTCCCCCACTTGCTCGAACTGCCGAACTACACCTCCAGCACTCGGAAGAACTCCCTTTGCGGCCCTAAGCACCCCAAGTACCCGTGAAGCATTGCCGCCTGTGGCCACGTTGCCCAACGCGAACAATGTTCCTGCAGCAGTGTAGCCAGCCGCGGCCAGCCCATCCCCAGAGTTTGCTGCTTGGCTCGCCAGTTCGTTGTAGCCACCGGTCATGAAGCTGGACGTACCTCGAACCATACTTGCTGCAGCCGCACCACCTGCCTCTGGCCCATCCGACAGGCTTCCCGTCGACTTGCAAGTAGATGCCCCCACATTGCCGCAATCGGGAGACATGCCCGTCGGGTCGGTGAATCGGAACGGGTTGTTGTTGGCATAGTGATATCGCCCAAAGAACCCCCCAGTCGTCACATCCGTTACCACCGGATCAACGCTCAGGAACCGTCCCGCAATTGGGTCGTAGTACCGCTGCTGCATGTACACGAGCCCCGTCTCCGGATCGTTCACATGCCCCGTGTACCCCACCCGCGCGGGCACGTCCCAGCCGGCAGCCGTTGCGCCATAGGGTTCGTGCATCGTGGTCTGCACCACAGCCCCCGCGGCGTTCGTGCGCAGCATCGGGCTGCCCAGCACATCGGCATGCGAGTAGGTGACTTCGTTGCCGAAGCTCCCATCGCGCTGCTCGGCGATCAGCTTGCCGCCGAGGTAGATGTAACGGCGCCCGCCCTGGCCTGTTCGCCAGTCGCGGCGCAGCAGACCGTCTTGCGTGTAGCCGGTGTGGCGCAACGCGCCACCCACCATCCAGGTCTTGGTTCTCCGGCCGTGCCCGTCGTAGTCCAGCCCCGTGTGCGCGGTCGAGCTGAGCATCCGGTTGGCAATGTCGAAGGTGAAGTGCGTGTCGCCCCGGCGCGTGATGTTGCCGTTGCTGTCGTACTCGAAGTCCAGGTTCTGGCTCCCGGTCAGCTGTGACAGGCGGTTGCGCACCCGGTCCATGCCGTGCTCCAGCGTCCGCCCACCCACCGTGCTGCGCACGATGTTGTCGAGGCCGTCGTACTCGAAGAGGCCACCCTGCTGGCTGCCGCGCTGCCACGGCCCGTTGGCCTGGCGCAGGCGGTCGAGCAGGTCGTAGTTGGGCAGGCTCACGCTGCGCATCGGGTCCACGGCATCGTCGATGGACGTGACGTTGCCCACGGGGTCGTAGCGGTACGTCTGCCTGGAGCGCCCCACGTGCTCCCAGACTTCGGGGCGCCCGAAGGCGTCTGGTGTGGTCCGGAACGTGATGCCGTTGCCCAGCACGTAGCCGGCCACGCTGCCGTCCGGGTGGTAGCTCACGTGGCTCGCGTACCCGCCCATGCGCCGGGGCCGGCCCAGGGCGTCGGGATCCAAGATCACTTCCCCAAAGGCGTCCGCGTAGCTGCGGCGTTGGCGTCGCGGGTCGGTCTGGTAGGACCACGACCAGAAGTTCGCCGGATCGCCCCAGGTGTGGCGCTCCTCCTTCAGCTCCCTTGAGTTGTGGTACTCATAGGCCCACGTCAGGGTGTTGCGGCCTGTGCGGTAGCTGGTGATCCGCTCCAGCAGGCCGTCCGCCTTGTAGGTGCGCTCGATCTGCCCGCTGCCGTCACCATGCCGAGCCCAGCGCAGGCGGTTGCGCGTGTCGTATTCATACCGGATGCGGCGTTGTTCCGGCGCGGCGCTGGCATCGCAGGCGAGGGTGTTGAGCGCAGTGCCGGGCGCCACCCACGCCAGGTTGCCGGCGGCGTCGAACTGCCGCACGGTGGCGCCCCCTTCGGGTTCGATGGTCTTGCACAGCTGTTGCGTCGCGTCGTACACGTAGTGCCGGGTGGCCGATACCAGCCCTTGCGGCGATGGCCCGCTGCGGGTGATGGACGTGGCCTTGCCCAGAAAGTCGCGACCGATGCTGACTGTCACGCCCTCCGGCATCGTGATGTTCCTGATAGAGCTTTCCACGGGCTCGTCGAAGGCCTGGAAGCTCATCGTGGTGACGGCCTTCCGCGGGTTGGTCACCCTGCGAAGGAAGCCAGGCCGGTACTCCGTCTTCGTCGTGTGGCGAACGCCGTTGGTGCCCTCTTCGGTTTGCTCTGTGGTGCGCCCAAGGCGATCACGCTTGATATGTGTGCCGGCATTCGTCAGGCCAATAGCGCCAACATCGCGCAGCGCCTGGCTGGTAAAGATGGTCTGCCCCAGCACGTCGTAGCGCTTCTCCACGGTGCGGGCGGTGGTGCCCGGCGAAGCAGCGTCGTAGCGGCGCTCCAGGCGCTCTCGCCACAGCGCGTCGAACCATCTGTCGGTGACGTCGCCACAGGTCTCGATGCGCTGCCGCCAGTGGCCCGCCGGCAAGCCGCGATCGGCCGCCGGAGCGCGCCAGAAGCTCAGCACGGTGTCGCAGTACGCCACCGGGTCGCCGGTGGGGTAGCGCAAGCGGGTCAGCCGGCCCATGGGGTCGTACTCCAGCTGGTGGCGGCTGCCCACCTCGTTGGTGTGCTCCAGCGTCCAGCCGGCGTTGTTGATCACCTGGGTGGCCATGCTGCCATCGGCAAACACGGCGCGTTGCGGCCGGCCGCGGCGGTGATTGCTGAACTCGGTGCGGTTGCCCTTGCCGTCGAAGAGGTTCTTGAGCGTGCCGTCGACGTGGTACTCGAAGCGCGCCTTGGGAAGACCGAACTCCTGAACCGTGTGCAGCTGGCCCAGGGTCGTGTGAAAGCTGTTTCGTTCGGCCTCGAGCCACGCTCCGGTGCCGCGTACGTGCCGGCTCTCTACCAGCCCCACCACCCCCAGGTGGGCGTAGGCATCGGTGTACTGGGTGCGCTCGCTGCGGCTGTCGCCCAGGCTGCTGGTGGACGTGGACTGCGTAACACGAGCGCGGCCGTCGTAGCTGTCGACCTGCCATCGGAACCATGCCGCTTGATCGTGCTGGTCGATCTGCCGATAGTCCTGCGGCCGGTTGACCACACCGCTCCAATCAAACAGGAGGTTCGGACTGTCGCCAAACCGTTCCGGGAACTCGTTGGACGAGGGCACCTTGTATCGATAGGTCGTCGTGCGCAGCTGCGGCGTCGAGGTGGTGCCGCCAGCCTCGACACGAAGCAGCTGCCCCTCGTTCTGCCGCCACACGATGCCGAACTCGTGCTTCGTCACGGTGCCGTCGGGCTCGGTGACCTGCGTGGTCTTGCGATCCGCGCATCCGGCACAGGGTGCCCACGATCCCAGCACCAGGTTCAGGGGGCCGTCGTAGGCCCAGACCATCGGGGCCGCGCCGGGTGCCGTGACCGTCTTGCGCTTCAGCGAGAAGCTGATCGTCTCGCGCGGGTACACCGAGCCGTTGGTCCAGTTGCCGATCTCACCCGAGTGGTACGTGCACACCCGCGGCACGTTGCTCAGCGGCTGGTAGACGTAGTCGGCCTCGAAGCGGCCGACTGCGCCCGACGGGTGCGTCAGCGTGCCCACCCCGTAGTAGCCCATGGGCGTGGGGTGGCCGTCGCAGTCGCGCGTGCCCTCGTTGACGGGCTCGCTCTCGGTGACGAAGCCGCGCAGGTCGAAGCGCCAGGCCTGGCCGTCGGGCTGCGTGACGCTGCCGAGGTCGCCGTTGGCCAGGTAGGCGTAGGTCCAGGTGCGCAAGGCGGTGGCGCTCATGGAGGACGTGGCGCGCTGATGGTCGCAGTTCGGGCAGCCCGGGGGCAGCGGCGGCGGCACCGGTGGCGGCGGTGCCGGTGCGGCAAGGTCGCCGTCGGTCGCGCTCACCAGCCGGTCCCCGCTGTACTGCAGCGTGATCACGCGGCCATCGCTGGCCTCGATGCGCAGCAGGTTCATCGGGCGGGCTGGGTCGTAGTGGTAGCTCACCCAGTTGCCGAAGCGGTCGCTCACCCGGGTCGCCATCAGGAACATGTCGACCCGCGGGAGCCCGTTGACCTTCTGCAGCGTGCGCTGCTGGCGGCTGGCCATCCAGTTGAAGAAATAGGTCACGCCGTCCGGCGAGCGGGCAATGAAGCCTTCGCCAGCCGCGTTCAGCACCCCGGGCAGGCATCCGATCTGCCACTGCTGTCGTGTCGTCAGCGGCCAGCGTCCGCCCTCCGTGGGAAGGCGACTGTTGGCCAGGATCTCCTGGCTGCCTTGACCGGGAATGACCAGGAAGGTGCCCTGCCAGTACTCCGAGGGCAGAAACTCGGTGTTGTACAGGTTCCCTTCTATGTCGCGATAGCCGCGGTACACGGTCGGCGGTGCGGAGAACTGGCTGCACCGCGTCTGCGGTCCTCCGAGCGATGTCACCCATCCTTCCGGCGCGGCGAATGTGCCTTCGATGCGCGGCATGTTCAGGTCCCAGTCGGCCAGCACGCCACGCACCTGCCAGGAGCGGCCCGGCGAGTGCGTTCGTGTCAGCGCCACGGGCAAGGCGCTGTTGCCGGGCAGGCTGATGTCGGTGTGCTCGAACGAGAAGCTGCCGTTGTAGAGGTTGAGCCTGTCGCCGAACAGATCGGGGCCCAGGGCGGTGATCGCATCGGGCGCGGTGGGCTTGCGGCCCTGGAGGTACGCCACGTCGACGGCACTGGCTGTGCCACCGGCGGCCACCACGCGCACGGCCGGCTTGTCGAGCAGCGTGGCGCGTGGCGTGGCGGCCTGAGCCGCCAGCGTGGTCAACAGCGCCCCGATCGCCGTCGCCAAGACGCGGCTCCTGAAGGACAGCGATCGAACCCGAGCTTGTGTTGTTTGCATGAGGCCTCCCTGCCGCTGCGTCGGCGGTCGAACACCGATATGGCGCTCCAGCCCCCATCATGCGAAGCACCGCTCGCACCGCGGCAACCAGCAAATCCCTAACCACCGATCGGTGTGCCCCCGAACACACCTCCGACGGGGGGATTGCCCGGTGGTTCGGGACCCGCTTCGTGCGCCGACTCCACGCCTCCGGTTGCCCGGCAAGCCACAATCCCAGCTCGATGAGCACCTGCCCGCCTCCCCTCACCCTGCCGGCGCTGCGCCACCATCTCGCCGCGCTCGGCGCCGGGCCCCAGCACGAGCTGCGCGTGCTGCGCGACTGGGTGCAGTGCCGCGACCCGGCCGCGGCGCGGCGCAAGCCCGAGCACTTTCTGCCGCAGGCGCTGCGCCAGGGCTACGCCGCGCTGCAGGCCGATCTCGACCGCCTGGCGCAGCCGCTCGCGCAGCACCTGGGCAGCGACGGCGCGCGCCGCCTGATCGTGGGCCTGCACGACGGCGCCACGGTGGAGGCCGTGCTGCTCGCCCCTACCCGCAGCCCGGCGCTGTGCGTGAGCACGCAGGTCGGCTGCGCGGTGGGCTGCACCTTCTGCCAGACCGGCCGTGGCGGCCTCGAGCGCCAGCTCGGCAGCGCCGAGATCGTGGCGCAGGTGGTGCTGGCGCGGCGGCTGCAGCCGGTGCAGAAGGTGGTCTTCATGGGCATGGGCGAGCCGGCGCACAACCTCGAGGCCGTGATCGAGGCCATCCAGTGCCTGGGCCAGGAAGGCGGCATCGGCCACAAGCAGCTGGTGTTTTCCACCGTCGGCGACCGCCGCGCCTTCGAGCTGCTGCCGCTGCAGCGCGTGAAGCCGGCGCTGGCGCTCAGCCTGCACACCACCAAGCCGGGCTTGCGAGAGCAACTGCTGCCGCGCGCGCCGCGCCTCACGCCCGCCGAGCTGGTGGACGCCGCCGACACCTACGCCCGCGCCACCGGCTACCCGGCGCAGATCCAGTGGACGCTGATTGACGGCGTGAACGACGGCGACGACGAGCTCGAGGCGCTGGCCACGCTGATGGCCGGCCGCCACGCCATGCTCAACCTGATCCCGTTCAACGAGGTCGCCGGCAGCGGCTTCCGCCGCCCGCCCATCGAGCGCGCCGCCGCCATGGCGCGCTGGCTGCACCGCCGCGGCGTGCTGACCAAGCTGCGCAACTCCGACGGGCAGGACGTGGATGCCGGCTGCGGCCAGCTGCGCGCCCGCCACGACGCCGCCGCGGCGCGGCCGGTGCGGGTGGTGCGCGCGCCGGGCAGCCTCCGTTCGCCCGCCTGAGCCGCCATTCGCGCCGCGCAGCCGGCGATTCGACCGCTGGCCGGCCCGTGCCACGGGCAGCCCTGGCCACAATGGGCGCCATGACACGCACACCCCTCGTTGCAGCCTCGCTGCTGGCGCTGGCCCTGGGCGCCCCCCCCGCCAGCGCCGCCCCGCCCTTGCCCCTGGAGCCTTGCCGGCTGCGCGGCGTCGAGCACGACGCGCTGTGCGGCGTGCTCAAGCGCCCGCTCAACCCGGCCGAGCCGCAAGGCAAGACCATCGACGTGCACGTGGCCGTGCTGCCGGCGCTGGCGCGCAACAAGAAGCCCGACCCGGTGTTCCTGCTCGCCGGCGGCCCGGGCCAGAGCGCCATCGGCCTGGCACCGACGGCCGAGCGCCTGTACGCGCGGCTGCTCAACCGGCGCGACGTGGTGCTGGTCGACCAGCGCGGTGTCGGCCGCAGCGCGCCACTGGTCTGCGACGAAGGCGAGGCCACCGCTCCGCTGGCCGACCGCATCGACAACGAGGGCGTGATCCGGCTGCTGGCGAGCTGCCGCGAGGCCCTGCGGAAGCTGCCGCACGGCGACCTGCGCCAGTACACGACGACGATCGCCATGCAGGACATCGACGCCGTGCGCGCCGCACTGGGTGCGGAGCGCATCAACGTCATCGGCGGCAGCTACGGCACGCGCGCCGGGCTCGAGTACGCGCGGCAGTTTCCGCAGCGCGTGCGCCGCCTGGTGCTCGACGGCGTAGCGCCGGCCGACATGGCGTTGCCGGCCACCTTCTCGCCCGATGGCCAGGCCGCACTCGACGCGGTGTTCGCCGCCTGCGAGGCCGACAAGGCCTGCAACAGCCGCCACCCGCAGCTGCGCGAGCGCTGGCGCGCGCTGGCCGCGGCGCTGCCCAAGGCGATGCCGGTGACGCACCCGCTCACGGGCGCGGTGGAAACGCTCACCGTGACGCGCGATGTGCTCGCCGGGCAGGTGCGCCTGCCGCTGTACGTGCCGGCCCAGGCCGCAGCGCTGCCGGCGGCCATGGACCGCGCCACGCGGGGCGACCTCGGCCCGCTGCTGGCGCTGAACATGGGCCTGAGTTCGCGGCGCGAGACGCAGCTGGCCGCCGGCATGCACTTCAGCGTCATCTGCGCCGAAGACATGCCGCGCATGGCGCTGTCGCAAGCCCAGGAGAGGCCCGGCACCGACTTCGGCAGCAGCTTCGCCGAGCTCTACACCCGCATCTGCGCCGACTGGCCACGCGGCAGCGTGCCGGCGGAGTTCTACCGCGTGCCCACGCTGGCGGCGCCGACGCTGGTGCTGTCGGGCGGCGCCGATCCGGTGACACCACCGCGCCACGGCGAGCGCATCGTCAAGGCCCTGGGTGCCGCCGCACGCCACGTGGTCGTGCCGCAGGCCGGCCACGGCGTGATGGCCCTGCCCTGCGTGCGCGACGTGCTGTTCCGCTTCATCGACGCCGACACCGACGCGGCGGCGCAGCAGGTCGATGCCGGCTGTGCGGCGGCCATCCCGCGGCCTGCTGCCTTTGTGCCGCTGGCCGCAGCAACCGGTTCTGGAGCGCCGAAATGATTCATGTGCAAGAGCTGAGCAAGCGCTTCGTCCAGGGCGGCGGCGGCCTCATGGGCCTGGGCCGCAGCAAGGCCCGCGCGGTGCAGGCCGTCGACGGTGTGAGCTTCAAGGCCGCCGACGGCCGCATCACCGGCCTGCTGGGCCCCAACGGCGCCGGCAAGACGACGACGCTGCGCATGATCGCGGCGCTGCTCACGCCGGACGCCGGCCGCATCGAGGTGGATGGTGTCGACGTGGCCCAGGCGCCCCGCGCGGCCCTGGCGCGCCTGGGCGTGCTGTCGGATTCGCGCGGCCTGTACCCGCGCCTGACGGCGCGCGAGAACATCGTCTACTACGGCCGCCTGCACGGCATGAGCGACGCCGCGGCCAGCGCGCGCGCCGACCGGCTGGCGCAGGTGCTGGAGATGCAGCCGCTGCTCGACCGCCGCACCGACGGCTTCAGCCAGGGCGAACGCATGAAGACGGCCTTGGCACGCGCCCTGGTGCACGACCCGCCCAACATCGTGCTCGACGAGCCGACCAACGGCCTGGACGTGCTGGCCACGCGTGCGCTGCGCGAGGCGCTGCGCCGGCTGCGCGACGACGAAGGCAAGTGCATCGTGTTCTCCACCCACATCATGCAAGAGGTCGAACGGCTGTGTGACCAGGTCGTCGTCGTCGCCCAGGGCCGCACGGTGGCCGAGGGCACGGTGGCCGAGCTGTCGCGCCAGGCGCAGCAGACCGACTTCGAAGAGACCTTCGTGCAGCTGGCCTTTCCTGCTCAAGCGCATCAGCCGCAACACCCCCTGACGGAGCCCGCCCGATGATCGCCGCCGCCCTGACCGTGTTCCGCAAGGAGCTTGTCGACGCCCTGCGCGACCGCCGCACGCTGGTGATGGTGCTGCTGTCGAGCGTGGCCATCGGGCCGCTGGTGCTGGTGCTGATCAGCGCCCTCGTCTCGGGCCTGGAGAAGCGTGCCGAGGCGCGCGAGGTGGTGGCCATCGGCATCGAGCATGCGCCGACGCTGCGCAACTACATCGAGCGCCAGACCTTCACCGTGCGCGAGGCGCCGCCCGAGCACGAGGCGCTGCTGCGCGACAACAAGCTCGGCGATCCGGTGGTGGTGGTGGCGCCCGGCTTCGAGGCCGCCCTGGCGCGCGGCGAGATGCCCTTGGTGGAGGTGGTGTCGAGCAGCTCCAACCAGCGCGCGCAGGCCGGCGTGCGGCGCGTCACGACGCTGTTGCAGGGCTTCAACACCGAGCAGGCCACGTTGCGGCTGGTGATGCGCGGCGTGAGCCCGGCGATGCTGCGGCCGGTGGAGGTGGAAGAGCGCGACGTGGCCGATCGCACCGCGCGTGCTGCGCAGCTGGCGACGATGGTGCCCTTCTTCGTGCTGATGGCGGTGTTGTACGGCTCGCTGAACGCGGCGCTCGACACGACCGCCGGCGAACGCGAGCGCGGCTCGCTGGAGCCGCTGCTGATGAACCCGATGCCGCACTTCGCGCTGGTGCTGGGCAAGTGGGGTGCGGTGGCTGCGGTGGGCATGCTGATCGCGCTGCTGAGTTGCCTGAGTTTCCTGCCCGGGCAGTGGCTGATGCGCAGCGAGGCGCTGGCGGCGATGTTCCGCTTCGGGCCCCACGAGGCGGCGGCCTTCATCGCGCTGCTGCTGCCGCTGGCCGGCGCGCTGGCCGCGTTGCTGATGGCGATTGCCATCCGCAGCAAGAGCTTCAAGGAGGCGCAGGCCGGCACGACGGTGGTGGTGCTCGCGGTGTCGCTGCTGCCGTTGGTGACCATCTTCAACCAGGAAGGCACGGCGCCGTGGCACTACTGGGTGCCGGCCCTGTCGCAGACCACGTTGATGGGCAGCGTGCTCAAGGGCGAGGTCGTGAGCCTGCCCGACGTGGCCGCCTCGGTGGGCTCCAGCGTGCTGCTGTGCGCCGTGGCGCTGGTGGTGGTGAGCCGGTTGCTGAGGGCGGCCGCGCTGAAGTGATCAGGCGGCCAGCCGCAGGCTCTGGCGGGTGCGCGCGAGGCTGACCTCGTCCTGCCAGGGCAGCTCGTGGATCAGGGCGTGCAGCGCCAGCAGGCGCTGCCCGTCGGGCAGGCACAGGCCGGCGCCGTCGTGCAGCTCGACGTTGGCCAGCACCACCATCGGGTCGTCCATGGCCACGACGTTGGCGCGCACCTCGCGCCACTCCCAGGCCACGCCGATGCGGCGGCCGCCTTGGTCGACACCCCACACCGCCTGGCCGCGGTGCAGGCCGGGCACCTCGTCGTCGTCTTCGACCGAAGTGCCGAGGTGGCGGAAGTCTCGGGCCATCGAACGCCAGTCGTTCACACCGGTCACGACCTTGGGCCAAGTCACGATATGCCAGCTCGGAATCGCCATCACAATCTCCATTCGCGTGCCATAGGATGAGCGGGAGTGTTGGCTCATCGACCCGACACGCGCAAGCTATCAACTCTGTCAGGTCAGCGGACAGATTCGACGGATGCGTCAGCAGGATCTCATCGAGATTGGCCAGTCAGCGGACCTCTCCGGCTTTGAGCGAGGTCTGGTTCGGCTCGCGGGTGAGCTGGACTTCTCGCTGGTCTGCGGCACGCTGGTGGTCGAGCAGCCTGGCGAGGACCCCATCTTCGTGTCGGTCGGCAATGTGCCGCGCGACTTCGCGGAGTCGTTCGCCGACCCGGCCGCCTCCCGGCGCGACCCCTTGCTGCAGAAGCTCAAGCGCCTGAGCGTTCCCGTCATCTACGACCAGACCACCTACGTGAAGAGCGGCGCCGCCGACCTGTGGGAGCAGCAAGCCCGCTTCGGCTATCACACCGGCGTCGCGGTGGCCCTGCACCTGCCCAACCACGTGCACTTCGTGCTGGGTGTCGACCGGCGCGATCCGCTTCCCAGGGACGACCTGTTGATGACGCGGCTGATGGGCGACTTGCAGCTGGTCGCGGTGCATGCCCAGGACGCTGCCATGCGCCTGCTTAAGCGCGACGCGCCGTCGGCCTCGGACGAGCAGGCCCTGACGCCGCGCGAGCTGGAGGTGCTGAAGCTGACCATGGAAGGTCTCACGGCAGCGCAGATCAGCGACCGACTGACGATCTCCGTGCCGACGGTCAACTTCCACACCCGCAACCTGCGCGAGAAGCTCGGCGCACACAGCAAGCATCAGGCCGTTCTGACGGCACTGCGCCGCGGGCTGCTCTGAACCAGGCGCGGCGCCTCGGCACAGGCGCCAAAAAGGTAAGCACTTGCAAGCGCCCCGGCCGGGTGCGATCTTTTTGCTCGTGACCTATCAACGTTGATAGTTACGAGGCGAGTGCTCGGCTGTTGAAATCCTTCCAGGTCGCCGCGTTTGGCAAATCAACTGTGTAGGAGCTCAACATGTTGGAAACCATCTTCGGATTCTTCTTCGACCATCCCCGCGGCGGCGGCTGGGCCTGACAGCCCCGCTTGCAAGCCCGGCCTGCAACGCAGGCCGAGTGGCTTGAGCTGCGCCGAGCGCAGAACTGATTTTTCTCGGGCCGGTGGGTGTTGGTGATCACACACCGGTCTTTTGCACACGGGGTGCCGTCCCTCATGCGCTACGTGTGTTTGCGCCACGCTTCATGCGTGGCGTTCTTTTTTCTGCGGCGCCGTTTCAGGTGATCAGGACTTCACCGGGCAACTGCTGAATCCGAGCACGGTGTAGAGCGGGCAGAAGCCCAGCGCCGCCGTGGCCAGGGGCACGAGGCCGATCCAGCCCCACACACCGATGGCGCCCGTGAGGGTCAGCGCGATCAGCGCCAGCCCGACAACGATGCGCAGCACGCGGTCGATGCCGCCGACATTGCTCTTCATGGTCTTCACTCCTGCTGGTGTGTCGGCAACAGCGCCGATGCCTTGCAGTGTGCACGCGGGGTCGCGCAGGGTCGGTGACCGGGGTCACCCGCGGGCTTGAGGTGGATCAAGCCGGGGCGTGACCCGCCGCCAGGCTGCGCAGCGCAACCGCATCGAGCACGTCCACGCGCTCGCGGCCCAGGCTCACCCAGCCCGCCCGCTCGAAGCGGCTGAGCAGGCGCGAGACGATCTCGCGCACGGTGCCCAGCTCATCGGCCAGTGCCTGGTGCGTGATGCGGATCGGGCTGCCACGACCCAGCAGCGCCTGCGCCAGGCGCTGGTCCAGGCGCTGGAAGGCCACCGCCTCGGCCAGCGACATCAAGTCGGCCAGGCGTTCGGCGAAGGTGCCGAAGACAAAGCGGCGAAAGCGCGCGTCTGCAACGGCCTGATCGAAGCCCGCGCGTCCGAGCAGCACCAGCTCCGTCGGCTCAAGGGCCACGCCGTGCGCGCTGAGTGCCTGTGCCGCCGTGAGGCCGGCCGTCGACACGACGCAGATCTCCCCCGGCGTGACCCGGTACAGCTCCAGTTGCCGCCCCCCGGGCGAGCCACGCGACACCTGCACGGCGCCACTCAACACCAGCGGAAAGCCCTGGCATGGCGCACCTTCCTCGAACAGCCGGGTGTGGGCGGGCACCTGCAGCCACGCGGCATCGGCGAACACGGCGTCGCTCAACGCCGAAGGCCACGCGGCCAAGGCCGGGTAGGCGGCACACAGTCGATCGAGCTGATTCGGGTTCACGATCAGCCCGGCGCGGTGTGCTCTTCAAGCCGCTGCAGCCACGTCATCGCCTCCGCCCGCGAGCTGCCACACATGGCCGGCTGCGGCTGCAGCGAGCGGCACACCCGCGGCCGCTCCGGGCGGCCGAACAGGCGACACCGCTCCTGGGCGTCGAGCTGGATGCAGCGCACGCCGGCGGGCTTGCCCTCGGGCATGCCCGGGATCGGCGAACTGATGGACGGCGCCGTGCAGCAGGCGCCGCAGTGGGGGCGGCAGTCCATGGAAGCGATGCTATCGATGGCACCGCACTGCAAGCGGCCGGTGCGGGTTCGTAAAATCACGCGATGTTGCACCCTCAGGAATTCGACGTCATCGTTGTGGGTGGCGGTCATGCCGGCACCGAGGCCGCGTTGGCTGCCGCCCGCATGGGCTGCACCACCTTGCTGTTGACGCACAACATCGAGACGCTGGGGCAGATGAGCTGCAACCCCAGCATCGGCGGCATCGGCAAGGGCCACCTGGTGAAGGAGGTCGACGCCCTGGGTGGCGCCATGGCCGCAGCCACCGACGAAGCCGGCATCCAGTTCCGCATCCTCAACGGCAGCAAGGGTCCGGCCGTGCGCGCCACGCGGGCGCAGGCCGACCGCGTGCTCTACAAGGCCGCGATCCGCCAGCGCCTGGAGAACCAGCCGAACCTGTGGTTGTTCCAGCAGGCCGTGGACGACCTGATGGTGCAAGGCGACCGGGTGGTGGGGGCCATCACGCAAGTGGGTGTCCGCTTCCGCAGCCGCACCGTGGTGCTGACGGCCGGCACTTTTCTCGACGGCCGCATCCACGTGGGGCTGCAGAACTACAGCGCCGGGCGTGCGGGCGATCCGCCGGCAGTCAGCCTGTCGGCGCGGCTGAAGGAGTTGAAGCTGCCGCAGGGGCGCCTCAAGACCGGCACGCCGCCGCGCATCGATGGCCGCTCGATCGATTTCTCGAAGCTGCAAGAGCAGCCCGGCGATCTCGACCCGGTGCCGGTGTTCAGCTTCCTGGGCCAGGCGTCCCAGCATCCACGGCAGGTGCCGTGCTGGATCACGCACACGCACGCCGGCACGCACGACATCATCCGCAGCGGCTTCGACCGCAGCCCGATGTTCACCGGCGTCATCGAAGGCGTGGGCCCGCGCTACTGCCCGAGCATCGAGGACAAGGTCAACCGCTTCGCCGACAAGGACTCGCACCAGATCTTCCTCGAGCCCGAGGGTCTGACGACGCACGAGTTCTATCCCAACGGCATCAGCACCAGCCTGCCGTTCGACGTGCAGCTGGCGGCCGTGCGCTCGCTGCCGGGGCTGGAGAACGCGCACATCCTGCGGCCGGGCTACGCCATCGAGTACGACTACTTCGACCCGCGCGCGCTGAAGCCCAGCTTCGAGACGCAGGCCATCGGCGGCCTGTTCTTCGCCGGGCAGATCAACGGCACCACGGGCTACGAGGAAGCGGCTGCACAAGGCCTGTACGCCGGCGCCAACGCGGCGCTGCAGGCGCAAGGGCGCGAGCCGCTGTCGCTGCGGCGTGATCAAGCCTACCTGGGCGTGCTGGCGGACGACCTCGTCACCAAGGGCGTGACCGAGCCCTACCGCATGTTCACCAGCCGCGCCGAGTTCCGGCTGCAGCTGCGCGAGGACAACGCCGATCTGCGCCTCACGGCCCTCGGGCATGAGCTGGGTTTGGTCGACGAGCGCCGCTGGGCCGCCTTCCAGACCAAGCGCGAGCGCCTGGAGCGCGAGCTGCAGCGCCTGAAGACCGTGTGGCTGCGCCCCGCCACGCTGCCGGCCGAGGCCGCCGAGCGGCTGCTGGGCAAGGCGCTGGAGCACGAGTACGCGCTGGCCGACCTGCTGCGCCGGCCGGGTGTCGGCTTCGACGCCGTGGCCGAAGCCGCCCGGCTGGCCCGGCATCCGCAGGCTGTTTCACGTGAAACGCTGCGCGCCGAGTGGGGCGCGGCTGCGGCCGACGAGGTGATCGAACAAACCGAGATCCACGTCAAGTACGCCGGCTACATCGAAAAGCAGCAAGACGAAGTGGAGCGCAGCGCGGCCCACGAGCTGACGCCACTGCCAGCGGATCTGGACTACAGCCAGGTGCACGCGCTGTCGTTCGAGGTGCGCCAGACCTTGCAACGCCACCGCCCCGCCACCTTGGGCCAGGCCTCGCGCATGTCGGGCGTGACACCCGCCGCGATCTCGCTGCTGCTCGTTCACCTGAAGAAAAAGCGTCTGGCCGGCTTTGCCGCCGGCGCGCCGGCCGCGCAAGACCACGCGGCCTGATCACGTGAACCCCCTGCCGGCCGAAGACACGCAGCGCCTCGACGTGCTCTCCGACGCGCTCGGCTTGCCAATCACAGCCGCCCAGCGCCAGCACTTGTTGGCCTACGTCGAGCAACTCGCCCGCTGGAACGCCACCTACAACCTGACAGCCGTGCGAGACCGCGCCGCCGTCTGGAGCCAGCACATCGCCGATTGCCTGGCCGTGCTGCCGGCGCTCGACCGCCACCTCGCCACCCGCCCGGACACCCGCCGCGTGCTGGATGTCGGCAGTGGCGGCGGCCTGCCCGGCGTGCTGCTCGCGGTGATGCGCCCTGGCCTGGATGTGACCTGCGTCGACACTGTCGGCAAGAAGGCCGCGTTCATCCGCCAGGTGGCCGGGACTCTGGGCCTGCCCAATCTGCACGCCGCCCACAGCCGCGTCGAAGCCCTGCGCGCTCCGCCCTTCGACTTGATCACCTCACGGGCCTTTGCCTCCTTGCCGGACTTCGTGCGCCTGACGAAGCCGCTGCTGTCCGCCGGTGGCGCCTGGCTGGCGATGAAAGGCAAACATCCCGCGGACGAGATCGCCGGCCTGCCGGCTGAGGTGGCGGTGTTTCACGTGGAACCTGTCGCCGTGCCCGGCCTCGACGCCGAGCGCTGCCTCGTCTGGCTACAACCGAAGGCCCCATGAACATCTCCCGCTGCACCCTCGCCTCGATCGCTGGTGTGATCGCCTTGCTGGCATTCGGCGCACCTGCAGCAGCCCGGGCCCAGAGCCCCGCCGCACAGCCACCCGCCGAGCCCCTCACCGCGCTCCCCAGCCTCGACGTCCCCGCCTACATGGGCACCTGGTACAAGGTGGCGTGGTTCCCCAACCGCTTCCAGAAGCAGTGCGTCAGCGACACCCGCGCGGAGTACCGCCAGCGCGACGACGGCCGCATCGAGGTGATCAACCGGTGCCGCCTGGCCAACGGCCAGTTCGACGACGCCGATGGCATCGCGCGCCCCGCCGGATCCACCCTCGCACAGAACCGACTGAGCCCCGCCACGCTGGAAGTGAGCTTCCTGCCGGCCCTGCTGCGCTGGCTTCCGGCCTGGGGCAGCTACTGGGTCATCGCACGGGCCGACGACGGCCGCTACGCCGTGGTCAGCGAGCCACAACGGCAGTACCTCTGGGTGCTGGCGCGTGCGCCGCGGCTCTCGGCCGACGACGAAGCGACGATACGATCGGCACTGCTTCGGCAGGGCTTTGACCTGAGCCGCTGGCAAGCCCACGCCCACACCCCCGACGCGCCCAGCCGCTGAGGAACCCCTGCCATGTTCGGCATTGCCGACTTCGGCGCCTTCTGCGCCGCCATCCTGCTGTTCCTGGCCCTGCCCGGCCCGGGCACCTTCGCCTTGCTCACCTCCACCGGCAAGGGCGGGCGCCGCGGCGGCGCCGCCGCCACGCTGGGCGTGATCCTCGGCGACCAGGTCCTGCTGTGGCTGGCCGTGGCCGGCGTGGCCGCGCTGCTGGCCGCCCACCCGGCGTGGTTCAAGGCCGTGCAGTGGCTGGGCGCCGGCTACCTGGCGTGGATCGGGCTGAAGCTCATTTTCGCCCGCGACGGCGACGCCTCGCCGATCCGGATCGAGCCGCGCCAATACCTGCGGCAGGCCTTTCTCATCACCCTGCTCAACCCGAAGGCCATCGTGTTCTACATGGCGTTCTTCCCGCTGTTCATCGACCCCGCCACCCACCTCGGCCTGCCCACTTTCGCGGCCATGGCGGTCACCATCGCCATCATCTCCGCCTTCTACTGCCTGAGCCTGGTGATGCTGGCCGATGCCGTGAGCGCCAAGGTCCGCGCCCACCAGGGCTTGGCCCGCGCGCTGCAGCGTCTGGCCGGCGTGGCCCTGCTCGGCTTCGGCATCAAGCTCGCCACGCCCTGACCCGACCCATGCGCATCTTCTGCATCGCCAACCAGAAAGGCGGCGTCGGCAAGACGACGACCACCGTCAACCTGGCCGCCGGGCTGGCCCAGCTGAAGCACCGCGTGCTGCTGGTCGACCTCGACCCCCAAGGCAACGCCACCATGGGCTCGGGCATCGACAAGCGCGCGCTCGATGCCACGGTCTATGACGTGCTCATCGGCGGCGCCAGCATCGCCGAGGCCCGCCTGCCCAGCCCGCACGGCGGCTACCACGTGCTGGGCGCCAACCGCGAGCTGGCCGGCGCCGAGGTCGAGCTGGTGTCGCTCGAGCAGCGCGAGCGCCGGCTGAAGAACGCGCTGGCCGCCGTCAGGGACGAGTACGACTTCGTGCTCATCGACTGCCCGCCCAGCTTGAGCCTGCTCACGCTCAACGGCCTGTGTTCGGCGCACGGCGTGATCGTGCCGATGCAGTGCGAGTACTTCGCGCTCGAGGGCCTGTCGGACCTGGTCAACACCATCAAGCAGGTGCACGCCAACCTGAACCGCGAGCTCGAGATCATCGGCCTGCTGCGCGTGATGTTCGACCCGCGCATCACGCTGCAGCAGCAGGTGAGCGAGCAGCTCAAGGCGCACTTCGGCGACAAGGTGTTCAACACCGTCATCCCGCGCAACGTGCGCCTGGCCGAAGCACCGAGCTACGGCCAGCCGGGCGTGACCTTCGACCCCGCCAGCAAAGGCGCGGTCGCGTTCATCGAGTTCGCGCGCGAGATGGCGGCGCGCCTGGGTCGCCCGGCAGGCGCAACCCCCGCCCCGGTCTGAAGCCGATGGCGCTGCCCGCCACGTTGTTGTCGCGCGTGGAAGACGCGTGCCTCAACGCCAGCGCGCCGCCCTCGCAATGGTGGATAGACGGTTGGCTGGTGCGCACCCTGCCCGGCAAGGCCCGCCGCGCCCGCAGCGTGCAGGCGCTGATGCCGGGCGTGCTGCCGCTGGACGAGCGCCTGGCCGCCGCCGAAGCCGCCTGCGCGCGCACCGGGGTGCCGCTGATCTTCCGCATCACGCCGTTCACGCGGCCCGACAGCCTGCCCGCCGCACTGCAGCCGCTCGGCTTCGTGGCCGTCGACCCGACGCTGGTGCTCGTCGCCCCCACGCTGCCCGCGGGCCCGCCACCCGCGGTGCCCGCAGCACTGCGCCTGGAGCCGCTCGATGGTGCAGCCTTGGCCGACGCCGTGGGCGCGCTGCGGGGCTCGCCGGCCGAACACCGGCACAGCCACGCGCTGCGCCTGGCGCACTCGCCCGCACCCTACCGCGGCCTGGCCCTGCGGCGCGTGGCCGACGGTGCCGTGATGGCCTGCGGCCAGGTGGCGGTGGAGCCCCCGCTGGCGGGCCTGTACGACATCTACACCCACCCCGACGCCCGCAATCAGGGCCTCGCCCGGCTGCTGTGTGAGCACCTGCTTTCGCTAGGAGCCTCGCTGGGCGGCACCATGGGCTATCTGCAGGTCGACGCCGCCAACCCACCGGCGCTGGCTGTGTATCGCCGGCTGGGCTTTGTCGACGGCTATGGCTACCACTACCTCGAGCGGCCTTCGGCCGCCAGCCCCTAGAGCCCGAGGCCTTCGTCCAGGCCCAGGTGCACGTTCATCGCCTGCACCGCGGCGCCGCTGGCGCCCTTGCCCAGGTTGTCCAGCCGCGCCACCAGCAGCGCCTGCGTGGCGTTGGCGAACACGAACAGGTCGACGCGATTGGTGTCGTTGCAGGCCTGCACGTCAAGGAAGCCGCCCTCCAGCGTGGCCGCGTCGCGCAGCGGCATCACGCGCACGAAGCGCTCGTCGGCGTAACGCGCCGCCAACGCGGCGTGCAGCGCCTCGGGCGAGGTGCCCAGCGCCGCGGCGTGCACCGGCACCGTGACGGCCAGTCCCTTGTAGAAGTTGGCCACCACCGGCATGAACACCGGCGCGGCGGTCAGGCCGGTGTGCGCCAGCATCTCCGGCAGGTGCTTGTGCTGCAGGCTCAGGGCGTAGGGGCGGGGTGATGTGAGCGCCGGCTCCAGCGGCTGGGCCTGGTATTGCTCGATCATCTTCTTGCCACCGCCCGAATAGCCGGTGATGGACGTGGCCGACAGCGCGGTGGCCACCGGCACCAGCCCGGCATCGACCAAGGGCCGCAGCAGCAGGATGAAGGCACTGGCGTGGCAGCCCGGGTTGGCAATGCGCTTGGCCGCACGCAGCGCCTCGCGCTGGCCGGCGCACAGCTCGGGCATGCCGAACACCCAGCCCGGCACCGTGCGGTGCGCGGTGCTGGCGTCGATGAGACAGGTGCGCGGGTTCGTCACCAGCGCCACAGCCTCGCGCGCGGCGGCGTCGGGCAGGCACAGGAAGGCCACGTCGGCGGCGTTGAGCAGCCGCGCGCGCTCGGCGGCGTCCTTGCGCTTGTCGGCGTCGATCTTCAGCAGCTCGACATCGCGCCGGCCGGCCAGCACCTCGTGGATGCGCAGGCCGGTCGTGCCCTCCTGGCCGTCGACGAACACGGTGAATGCCATGGCTGCCCCTTCTCTCGCGGCCCGCAAGCCGCTCATGATGCAATGCCGCAAAGGATAACGGCCATGCCCCTGCCCCATCGTGTTCTGTTGCTGCCCGGCTGGCAGGATTCCGGCCCTGGCCACTGGCAGAGCCTGTGGGAGGCCGAACACGGCTTCGAGCGGGTGCAGCAAGCCGACTGGTTCTGGCCCAAGCGCGGCGACTGGTCGGCGCGCCTGGACGAAGTCCTGCTGGCCGAACCCGCGCCCGTGCTGCTGGCCGCGCACAGCCTGGGCTGCCAGCTGGTGGCCCATTGGGCGATGCACTCGGCGCACACCGCCCGCGTGGCCGGTGCGCTGCTGGTGGCGCCGCCCGACACCGCGCACCCCGACGCACCGCCGCAGCTGGCACCCTGGCGCGACATCGCGCGCGGCCGTCTGCCCTTCGGCGCCATTGCCGTGATCAGCAGCGACGACCCGTTCTGCGCCCCCGAGCGCGCCCGCGCCATGGCCACCGACTGGGGCGCCGAGGTCGTCGACGCCGGCCCTCGCGGCCACCTCAACGCCGCCAGCGGCCTCGGCAGCTGGCCCGAAGGCCTGGCGCTGCTGCACACCTTGGTGCCGGCATGACGCGCCCGCAGCGGGCCTATGCCGCGCTGGTGGTGGTGGCCATCGCGCTGATGGCGCTGGTGCACTCCTGGGGCTACGGCCCGCTCTATGTGCTGTTGGTGGCGCTGGGCGCGGCGGTGGTGATCGTGTTCGTGCCGCGCTGGATCATCGGCCTGGGCGAACAGGCGCGCGACGGCCTGAACCACCAGGTCTGGAAGGCCCACGAAGGCCACCACCACGCCTTCGCGGGCGTGATCTTCACGATGGCCGACGACGGCCGCCACATGTGGATGCAGGGCGACGCGCTCAAGCGCGTGCTGGCGCGACCCGAGGCCGACGACGTGCTGGCCGCGCGCATCAGCGGCAAGTGGAAGCTCGACGAGCGCCAGCGCCTGTGGCTGCGTGTCGACGCCGTGGTGGAGCACCTGTCCACCTTTCCCGGCCGCATGGACCCGCGCGTGCAGAAGCTGCGGCGCTGGCTCGAGCGCGACGTGCTGTTCCCGGCCGATCGGCGGCATGAAGGCCGATGAAGGCCGCTGAGACAATCACCCCCATGGTCACCAAAAAACCCAAGGGCCTGGGCCTCGGCCTCGAAGCCCTGCTCGGCCCCAAGGTGCTCGACACCCCAGCCGACACCCCTGCCGGCCCGCCCGCCGTGCTGCCCCTGGCCGCCTTGCGCGCCGGCGCCTACCAGCCGCGCACGCGCATGGACGAGGGCTCGTTGTACGAGCTGGCGCAGAGCATCAAGAGCCAGGGCGTGATGCAGCCCATCCTCGTGCGCCCGCTCGACGCCGCGGTGCACGGCGCGGGCCAGTACGAAATCATCGCCGGCGAGCGCCGCTTCCGGGCTGCGAAGCTGGCCGGGCTCGACGAGGTGCCGGTGCTCGTCAAGGCGGTGGCCGACGAGGCCGCGGCGGTGATGGCGCTCATCGAGAACATCCAGCGCGAAGACCTCAACCCGCTCGAAGAGGCGCAAGGCCTGCAGCGCCTGGTGCGCGACTTCGGCCTCACGCACGAGCAGGCGGCGCAGGCCGTCGGGCGCTCGCGCAGCGCGGCGAGCAACCTGCTGCGCCTGCTCAACCTGGCCGAGTCGGTGCAGCAGATGCTGCTGGCCGGCGACCTGGAGATGGGCCACGCCCGCGCCCTGCTGGCGCTGCCGGCGGCCGAGCAGGTGATGGCGGCGCAGCAGGTGGCGGCCAGGAAGCTCAGCGTGCGCGAGGCCGAGCGCCTGGTGGCGCGCGCCACGCAGCCTGGTGACGGCAGCACCCGCACCACCAAGGCCACGCCAAAGCCGCGCGACATCACGCGCATCGAGGAGCGCCTGGCCGATGCGCTCACGGCGCCGGTCGAGATCCGGCTGCGCAAGGGCCGCGCCGGCCAAGGCGAGATCGCCATCCCGTTCGGCAGCCTTGACGAGCTCGACGCGCTGCTCGACAAACTGGGTGGCAGCGAACGCTGAACCGCACCGCCCGCGGCGGCGAGCCCGTAGGCCGCACCGGGTCAACCCGCCACAGCAGCGGGTGCGACTCTTGCTATCCTGATCGGTTAGTCCTGCTTCCTCCACATCCACCTCGGAGACCACCCCCCATGTCCACTTCCCCGATGCACAAGCTGATGGCCTTCACCGTGCTGGCCACGGCCAGCGTCGCCGCCCTGGCGCAGCCCGCCGTCATCTACGACATGGGCGGCAAGTTCGACAAGAGCTTCAACCAGGCCGCGTTCAACGGGGCCGAGAAGTGGAAGAAGGAAACGGGCAAGACCTACCTCGAGTTCGAGATCAGCAACCCCACGCAGCGCGAGCAGGCCATGCGCCGCATGGCCGAGCGCGGTGCCAACCCCATCGTCGGCATCGGCTTCAGCCAGGGCTCGAGCCTGGAGAAGGTGGCCAAGGAGTTCCCGAAACTGCAGTTCGCCATCATCGACAGCGTCGTGCCGCTGCCCAACGTGCAAAGCATCGTGTTCAAGGAACACGAGGGCAGCTTCCTCGTCGGCATGATGGCCGCGATGGCCAGCAAGAGCGGCAAGGTCGGCTTCGTCGGCGGCATGGACATCCCGCTGATCCGCAAGTTCCAGTGCGGCTTCGAGCAGGGTGCGAAGTTCGCCAACCCCAAGGCCGAAGTCGTGGCCAACATGACCGGCACCACGCCGACGGCCTGGAACGACCCCGCCCGCGGCGGTGAGCTCGCCAAGGCGCAGTTCGCCTCGGGCGTGGACGTCATCTTCGCCGCCGCCGGTGGCACCGGCCTGGGCGTGTACCAGGCGGCCAAGGACAACGGCAAGCTCGCCATCGGCGTGGACAGCAACCAGAACCACATCCACCCCGGCACCATGCTCACGAGCATGGTCAAGCGCGTCGACGTGGCGGTGTACGAGGCCTTCAAGGGCGTGAAGCCGGGCACCTCGGCGCTGGGCCTGAAGGAAGGCGGCGTGGACGTGGCGCTCGACGAGCACAACGCCAAGCTGGTGACGGCCGACATGAAGAAGCGCGTCGACACGGCGCGTGCCGACATCATCAGCGGCAAGATCAAGGTCATCGACTTCATGGTGAATGGCGCCTGCAAGTGACGCGCACCGCCTGAGCCTGCGATCTTGAGCACCGGGAGCACGGCGCCCCCTGCGGTGGCCATGCGCCACATCGACAAGCGCTTCGGCGCCGTGCACGCCAATCGCGCGGTCAACCTCACGGTGGCGCCAGGCACGGTGCACGGCATCGTCGGCGAAAACGGCGCTGGCAAGAGCACGCTGATGAGCATCCTCTAC
>Ga0068877_10001112_pt1 | contig 22640 bp, 17 predicted proteins | sample NOAtaG_FD_66437 | JGI IMG/M metagenome (GOLD analysis project Ga0068877, IMG submission 66437) | Freshwater lake microbial communities from Lake Erie, under a cyanobacterial bloom - NOAA_Erie_Diel6S_1000h metaG | ecosystem: Environmental > Aquatic > Freshwater > Lake | place: USA: Ohio, Lake... | reverse complement strand
CGGCACCTACAACAATGTGTTTTATAGCAATGCCCGAAGTATGGCGCGCTTTGGCTTACTTATGCTCAACAAAGGAGTGTGGGACCAAACGTCTATCCTGGGCGATACAGCTTACTTCAACAGGCTGGTAAACACGTCACAGACCATGAATCTTTCCTACGGTTACCTCACCTGATTAAATGGAAAATCAACCCATATGAGGCCTTTGAGCCAGATCGTGTTTAACGGTACCATGGTCCCCGAGGCGCCAAGCGACATGTACGCCGCATTAGGGAAAAACGACCAAAAAGTATACGTGGTTCCATCCCAGAACATCGTGGTCATCAGAATGGGAGATTCCGCCGGTAATGTACAACTCGCCTTGTCGAGCTTTGACAACGAGTTATGGGGCAAGCTTCGGCCGATACTGGGATACTGATGCGCTCGAGAGCTGTTGATCAGCCTCATTACGAAAAAAAGGCCTATTTTAATTGACTAACGCAGTCCGAAACGTATGGTCAAAAAAATACTCCTCGCCATCATGATCGCATTCTACCTGTTCGCAGGTGTCAATCATTTTATCAATCCCCATTTCTACGATGCCGTCATCCCGCCCTATCTTTCCGATTGGTCCGCCTTTATCAACATCGCATCCGGCTGCCTGGAAATAGCCCTTGCGCTGTTGCTGATCCCCATAAAAACAAGGCGCCTGGCCAGCTGGGGCATCATCATCATGCTGATCGCCTTCATCCCCGCCCATATTTATTTTATACAGAAAGGCAGTTTTCTGCTGGGCGGTCTCGTAGTGACCCCTTTGATCGCCTGGGTCAGGTTGTTGGTCATCCATCCGATCCTCATCCTCTGGGCATGGTGGGCAGGACAATCCATGCATTCATTGATTCCTGCCCCTGCACCTAAAGACTAAGCTATTTTTCTGCGTGATTTTTTTCAGGTTGCCTGGCAATCGCTACATTAATGGCATGAAAAGAAGAACATTCATCAATGATGGCATCAAGGCAGGTTCCATCCTTCCAGTCATAGGCGCTTCGGTTGCCATACCCGCAGCTGCGCAAGCCGGGAGCAATCCCCAAGGCCCTGCCGTTGAACCCGGAAACATCGTCATCGAAAAATATACGGAGGGTAAACCGCATGCAGGAAAAGTTTTCGCCGCCATCCAGCCTCATTGCGACGACATTGCCATATTCGCAGGCGGCACAGTAGCGAAACTGATTGCTGAAGGGTACACAGGTTACATGATCCGAACTTCGAACGATGATGCCACCGGCGTTGGGAAGAATGTAGGTGAACAGGTGCTGAACAATGAGCTCTCTAACGATGCCACTGCCGCAGCCCTGGGACTGAAAAAAGTATACAACCTCGGATACCGCAACCACCGGATGGAAGAATACAACATCCAGGAGATCAAAGGCAGGTTGATCTTCCTGTTCAGATTGTTGAAAGTAGACACCGTGATCTGCTATGACCCCTGGAGCCAGTATGAAGAAAATCCGGATCATTACGTGACGGCAAAAGCAGTGGAAGCAGCGTGCTGGCAGGCTGGGAGCCACGACTATCCCGAGCAGCTTGAAGTAGTAAAGCCCCACTCCGTAAAAGAAAAATTCTATTTCGCACGAGGCCCGCAGATCGTAAACAGGGTGGTGGACACAAGCCGCTTCATCGACAAGAAAGTAGAAAGCAATGTGGTGATCACCAGCCAGGGGCCCGGCGGGCACGCAGGCTCCGCTTTAAGAAAAAGTCTGGCTGCGCAGGGCAAGAAACTGCCCATACTCGGGAACGATGATGCCACAGCTGATTTCAATTACGTGAAACACTTCATGTTGGACCTGGACTCGCAATACCTCCGCGGTGTTCCATCAGATAAAGAAGTTGGAAAAAAATACGGACTGGAATGGGCGGAAGCATTTCATTATATCGGGCCAAATACATCCCTACTACCAGAGTATATTAAGAAGAACAGTTAATCTGATAACTGATCATCTAAAGCAATCAGACATTCTTACCGCCTTCAATTATACTCCCAGCTCTCATTAAATGGATTAAAAGTCTAATATTTAGTAGATTTGAGTCTAAGAGACTACTATGATGAGGTGTTTACTGATTTTAGCGATTTCCCTGTTCTTCTTTTCCGGCATCAACCCGGCATCTGCCCAGAAAAAGGCAGTCATTGCCTACTATTCCGGCGGTCTGCAAGCCATTGACTCATTCGATGCAAATAAATTCACCCACATCATCTACTGCTTCGGCAAAATGAAAGGCAACAACCTCCACCTGAGGGGATCCCGCGACACGCTGCTCATCCAGAAGATGGTGGCGATGAAGAAAACAAACAAAAAACTCAAAGTATTGCTCTCCCTCGGCGGCTGGGGCGGTTGTGAGCCCTGCTCCGATGTGTTCAATACGGAAACCGGAAGAAAGGAATTTGCGCAGTCAGTGAAATCCCTGACCGACTTCTTCGGTACTGATGGTATTGACCTTGATTGGGAATACCCCACCATCTCCGGATTTCCCGGTCACACCTACAGACCGGAAGACAAACAGAATTTTACAGACCTTGTCAAGGAATTGAGAACATCGTTGGGTAAAAAAGCCACCATCACTTTCGCGGCGGGTGGCTTCGACAGATTTCTCCAGGAGTCGGTAGACTGGGCCTCTGTCATGCCACTGGTGAATTATGTAAACCTGATGACCTATGACCTGGTTGGCGGATATGCCAAAGTAACCGGGCACCACACACCACTATACAGCACCCCTTCCCAAAAACAATCTACAGACAATTGTGTGCAGTGGCTGCTCAAGAACGGTGTTGAACCCCGCAAACTGATCGTAGGCGCGGCATTCTATTCACGCGTTTGGGAAGGTGTTGAAAACACGAACAACGGACTCTACCAGCCCGGTAAATTCAAAGCCTATATCGGGTACGATAAGTTCCTTACAGCACAGAATTATACGATGTATTGGGATAGCGTTGCCCAGGCACCCTACGCATACAATGCTGCTGAAAAACTCTACGCTACGTTTGACAACAAACGTTCTGTTGAGTTGAAGACAAAATATGTGATGCAGCACAAACTCGGCGGCATCATGTTCTGGCAACTCGGGCACGACCTTGCCAAGGGAGGCCTGCTGGACGTGATCAACGAAACCCTCAAGAAGAAAAAATAATTCATTCAGCCGGTGGCCTCCGCAGCATCTCATGCTTGCTCAGGTTGTAGGAGCCGCCGGATGAGATCATGCGAAAGGGAACATAAACCCTTCCCAGCTCTTTGGTCTGCTGCTGCCAGTGCCAGCGATCATAGATCAACACATAGGATTTCCCCACTGCCCGAATAACCCCTTTTTCTACAATGGCGGCAGTGGACTCATCTATCGCCATACCGAACAATGTAGTATCCCTTTCCAAAACCGGTAACAGATCAAACTGCCGGTTGCGTGCAAGCACATGCTGATCAATAGCTGTACGATCCATAAACGATAAGCCCTTTGGGAAGCTTTGTGGCTTCTGCGGAGTTGCCCGATGATCCCCGCCAATGAGCACAGATCCCATGATGGTAGCGCCGGCTGAAGTTCCCATGATCACACCGCCCCTTGCAAGCAATTCAAACATGGCCCGATGCAACGCAGTCCCCTCGTAAGCTTTCGAGAGCAACTCCTGGTCACCGCCGCCGAAAAACAGGCCCTTCGCAGACCGGATGGCCTGCAGGTACGCAGGGTCATCGGCCTTTATCTTATCGCGGGTATGTATGGTGGTCAGATTCGTAAATCCCCGGTCGGAAAATTTCTTCAAATGCCCCCCGGCCTTGATCCAGGCTTCGTCTTCCGTAGCCGTAGGGATCACAATGACCGGTTGATCTTTCCCTCCGCAAGCCTGGGCAAAGACGTTGAAAATGGTGTCCGGAATATCGCCGCCTCCAATAATGATGAGCTTTCCCTTTGATTGCGCATCCACCTGGCCATACATGGACCCGGAAAAAATGAATATGGCCAGAAGCAGGAAAATTGTTCTTCGCATATGTTTTAGTTAACACATTCCTTTCAAATGTAACAACAAACCATATCAGATCAGAAATCGTTTTCCGCTGAGATTGCGCCAAAACTTCCTTATCATTAAATCCCAAATCATATCAGCTATGACCAGAATACCCTTTGAGGAAATGAAGGCTACCGTGAAAAAAGCGTTTCTCCTGGCCGGCATGCCGGAGGAAAAAGCAGAGACCTGCGCCAGGATCCATACCGAATCCAGCAGGGACGGTGTCTATTCGCATGGACTGAACCGGGTGGAAAGATTTGTGGACTACATCGGAAAGGGCTGGGTGAACGTCCACGCAGATCCCACGTTGGATCTGAACCTGGGTGCTATGGAGACCTACAACGGCAACCTGGGCGTAGGCATCACCAATGCTTTATTCGCCATGAACCGCGCTACAGAGATCGCAGAAAAGAATGGCCTTGGATTAGTGAGTTTAAACAACACTACACACTGGATGCGCGGCGGCGCCTACGGCTGGCTTGCTGCAGAAAAGGGATACATCGGCATCTGCTGGACCAATACCGAATCATGCATGCCGGCCTGGGGCGCAAAATCCCAGGGCATTGGCAACAACCCTTTTATCATGGCGGTCCCGCGTAAAGAAGGCCATATTGTATTGGACATGGCGATGTCTCAGTACTCTTACGGGAAACTGCAGGTAACACGGCTCAAAAACCAAAAGCTCCCTTATCCAGGTGGATTTGATAACGATGGTCAATTAACTGATGATCCCGGAGCCATTGAAGAGACCCGGAGGATCTTACCGATGGGCTACTGGAAAGGATCCGGATTTGCTGTGCTGTTGGATGTATTGTCGAGCTTGTTATCTGGAGGACTTACTACTGCGGGTATAGATAAATTCGACAAGGGCAGCTGTGGAAGCTGCTGCCAGGTCTTCATCGCCATCAATCCGCTCAAGATCAACAGCCAGGAGTTTATCGATCAGGCCTTGAACGGAACAGTTGATCAACTGAGATCTTCCGTACCCGCCAAAGAAAACGGAGAGATCTTCTATCCGGGTGAACAATCACTGCGGACGCGTCATGAAAATATGGAGCTGGGCATCCCCGTTGACGACGGCATCTGGGTCAAGGTAAAAGAGCTGGCAAACGTTAATTGATCAAACATGAAAGCACTCTGCGTACGATCTCCCCATCAGCTCGTTATTGAAGATCGGCCCATGCCGGTTATCAATGCACCACATGAGGTGCTGATCAAGGTACATGCAGCCGGAATCTGCGGTTCAGACGTTCATATCTATCATGGTACATCACCTGTAGCCACCTATCCGCGCGTGATCGGTCACGAGATCGCAGGCGAGATCATTGAAAAAGGCTCAGCAGTAAACTGCTTCTCCATAGGAGACAGGGTGGTCATGGATCCGGTGATCAGCTGCGGATCATGTTACCAATGCCGCATCGGTCGCAGGAATGTTTGTGGCAAACTGCAAGTAAGATCCGTCCACGTAGATGGCGGATACCAGGAATACATAGTACTGCCACAGGAAAGTATTTACAGCATCCCCGCGCAGCTCAGCTGGGAAGAAGCCATCATGATAGAACCCTTTACCATTGCCGAACAGGTCTGCTCAAGGGCAGAACTGACGTCTGACGATACGGTTCTGATCATGGGCGCTGGGCCGGCCGGCTTAAGTATCCTGAAACGCGCAAAACTCGCGGGCGCAACTTGTTTTATTTCCGATATCATGGACACCCGCCTCGCACTGGCCAGAAGTTACGGCGCAGATGCCGTTTTAAATACCGGCAAGCAGGATGTAGCCGCTGAACTCCAACAACTCACCGGAAATGCCGGGGCAACCGTAGTCATCGACGCAGTCTGTACTACAAAAACATTTGAACAGGCACTGGGTTATGTTTGTCCTGCTGGCCGCGTGATCACCCTTGGCTTCAACAAAGAGCCCTCGGCCATCAGCCAGCTAAGCATCACCGCCCGCGAGATCGATATCCGCGGATCAAGGCTGCACAACAACAAATTCCCTGAAGTGATCGCGCATTTCCAATCAGGAAAACTGGAGGTGAAAGACATGATCACTCATCGCTTTCATTTCCTGCAGATACAGGAAGCGCTTGACATGATCGACAATCCCCAGGTGGAGAAGGGGAAGGTAGTGCTGCTATTTTGATCGTATTCGACCTGATTTATAATTTCATTTTCCTAACCCCTTCCTTCGTGATCTTCACGGGAAGTATTCGTCCCTCAGCATCGAATGTCATGTTATCGATACAGGTCTCCCGGGAGTTTCCGTCCTTCTCCGTCAGCGGCCGCCGATGATATACAATGTAGAATTTATCCTGGCCGGGAATAGAAATCACCGAATGATGACCCGCGCCCGTAGCTATTGCAGGATCTTGCTGCAGGATCTTTCCAATACGCTTGAACGGTCCGGCAGGATGATCAGCTATGGCATAAGCTACGCTGTAATCAGGTCCGGTCCAGCCCCCTTCTGACCACATGAAATAATACTTCCCCTTACGCTTGAATACAAAAGGCCCTTCGACATATCCCTCCGGGGTGATCTCGCGAAATTGGGTGCCATCTGCAAAGGGAACGAACCCGTTCAACTGGTCATTCAGCTTAGCCAGGTTACAGTGCCGCCACCCGCCATAATACATATAGATCTGCCCGTCGTCGTCGCGGAAAACAAACTGGTCAATGGGCTGTGCGCCGTTGTGAAACTGATCGATCAACGGCTTGCCCAGATAGTCTTTAAACGGTCCGCCCGGCGATTCAGAAACAGCTACCCCTATGCCGCCATATTCGTTGTTGCTTTGAATATCGTTTGCGGCAAAGAACAGGTAATACTTTTTATCCTTCTCAATGATCGATGGTGCCCACATGGCTTTCCTGGCCCATTTCACAGCCCCCGTATCAATGATCCGCTGGTGCTTTTCCCATTTGACCAGGTTGGAAGATGAAAATGCATCCAGGAAAACCTGCTTCTCATAAGGAGCCGAAAACGTGGGATATATCCAGAATTTTTTACCGAAGATGATCGCTTCGGGATCAGCATACCAGCCCGGGAACAAAGGATTACCGCTATAGCCGGAAGGCTTACTCGTTTGAGAAACAAGCGGAGTGCTTGCCGCGAGCGTCAGGAACAAAAAGAAGAACTGACGAAACTTTTGCATCGATGTATATAGTTACTCTACAATATATATTATTCTTGCAGGAAATGTAAAAATCAATCCTTATGCGCAGATTGGCAATCGTTGTCTCATTGATCACAGTTTGCATGCTTGCTATTACAAGCACACATGCCCAGAATACAACAGTCTATATCGTCAGACATGCGGAGAAAAACCTGAGCGATCCCAAAGCCAAAGATCCAGCCCTCAGCCCGGAAGGCGTGCAGCGCTCTTATGATCTGGACACGATACTGGCCGGGCAACCCATAGCAGCAGTATTCAGCACCAATTATACCAGGACCAGAAAAACTGGCGAGCCTCTGGCGAAGCGAATCGGAAAAGATATCAACCTGTATGATCCTGCCAAACCGGCTGATCTGGTGGCTACAGTGACGAAGGATCATAGCGGGAAGACCGTTTTAATCATCGGCCACTCCAACACCATACTGGAGTTGATCACTGCCTTCGGAGGAAGTGCAACCATGACAGAAATTAAGGACAACGACTACAAGTATCTTTTCAAACTGGAACTGGACGAGAACGGCGTCACTACTGCTGAACTGGAATACGGCCAGGGAGCACAACCTTAGTTCGCCTTTACCTGCTCTACGGTATTCAAGCCTTTAAATTGCACCTCTATCACTGCCTCACCCTCAAACTGGGAATCTATGGTGATGTCGTGCCCACCCTGCGCCAGCACCGGCGGCAAGGCCGCTAATGTAAAAGTCCTTTTGGGCTTGCCGTTCTTATCATAGATACGGATCAGATCCGTGCCGTCTGACACAACAGTTTCACCCGATTTCAATTCAAATGGCAGGAGGATCTCCTTATAACGATCGATCTGGACCTTAATATTCCTGACAGAACCGTTTTCAGACCCCACAATATGCATCCTGAATTGTAATGGCTGCTCCCTCCAGGTTTGCTTGTAGTTCCAGATGGTGTGCGTGGGTTCACCGGGCTGTCGTTCAAACTTCTCCCTGGTAAAAACAGGTGACAACGCATAGGTATGCAGGTTCCACTTCCCTTCACCGGTTTTCTCCAGATGAAATTCATTCTTAGGATCCTTGAGGGCTTCGCGCTGGGCCGCAGAAAACGCTTTTTGGCTCCTTGCCAATTCCCATTCCCTAATGGCGTCCAGCAACGCTCCGGATAAAGGATTTTTCCTCAGGGCTTCCGGCCTTGCTACCATCGCAAACCCCGCATCATAACCAGCGGCCCTGGCCAGCATCCATTCCATTTCAGGCATGGTGGTATTTTCAGCGAGCAGATACCAGCCCAGCATATGGGGCATGAAATTCCGGTCAAACAAACCCTGGTTATCGATCCGGTACTGCTGCATGCTCTCCTTGAACCCCCCGTACCAGGGCTCTCCCCAGTTGTAGTATGTACCGATATGCCAATAAAAGGTTTTGCTCAAACTGGTGCCGATCAGAAACTCATGCTTTACCTGATCATAAACATCCTTGGCCATCAGTTCAATGGCGTAATCCCCCTGTCCGGATGAAAGCGCGCCTTCATGGCCATCCAGATCCAAATGATCCACGCCCGTCTCATTCATCAGGCCTGCGATATTTTTGGCGATCTCGCGTTGCAGATCCAGGTTGGAGAAAAACACATTGTAGGGATGATCGAACAATTTGCCCACGAGTTGACCTGCAGCATGTGATGCAGGGGTGGTACCAAACGCGCCACGCTGGCAGTCCAGCAACCTGTAGGGTGCGGTGGCAGTTACTGATTTATAACGGATCAGTTCCGTACCGATCTTCACGGTATGCAGACTGTTCCCGTTCTCATTGCTGAAAAAATCGGGAGCGGCTACCTCGATCTCCTGTTGTGTTGGGTCAATGGCTTTCACCAACTGTACTGAACCCGTCACGCTGAGTCGGCTATCAGGAACTGGTGATACATAAGGGTCATTCGTATTGATAAAATTGGTGAGCGTATGCATGCCCAGGAACAACCCTGCGGCATGTGCCTTATCTACGCAGTTCTTCAAACCAGCCCTGCCATTTGGAAATTGAGCGGAGTCCAGGATATAATGCCCCCAGCTTTTGAAAGGCCCTTCGTGATATAATGAAATAAGCCCTGCCCTCTTTGTATACCCGATCATCTCGTCGATGTCTTTCTCGCCAAAAGACGAAATGAGATAGGACCTTCCATACAAGGGCGATTTCCTGATCCACACCCCTTTGACGGTAGGATGCGGCAGTTTCTCCTCCAGTTCTATCCGCTCCAGCATGTCCAGCGTTGCAGGTTCCTTGCAGGAAAAAATGGCGATCTTACTGCCAACCACAGATTCGCCCTTTAATGCTTTCACTGGCATATTCACCTGCTGACCACCCCATGCGTCTACGGTCCTGTCACGCTCCCTGTTGATGGAATAGGCCTGGAAACTACTACCCCAGCTTTTAGGAACAGCCGCAATACCGCGGCTCCAGGTGCTTCCTTCACTATTAGGATAATCCCCGCCTAATGTTTTAATATTCAAAACCTGTATTCCCAACGCCACATCGGCATCCCGGACCACGCCTATGATCTCGCCGATGGTTTTGCTGATCCTTGTTGGGAAAGGACCCCATATGATGGCGTCCACTTTATTGGCGGGCAGGGCTTTTACCACCTCAAACACCAGGTGGCTTGCCTTATTAATGACCAACAGTTCCACCGTCACATTGGTAACTTTATAGGTCAGGGTCATTTTACCCCGGCCCTTATCGAACACCATTTGACTGGGGTGGTATCGTTTACCAGCACTCACTAAGGTCAGCAGTGACGCAACCGTATCGGATGACAAATAATTTTTTCCTGCTTTGGCATTGAACAACTCCGTCAGTTGCCCCTGCCGATCCAGGCTCATTCTCAACTCACCTGCGGAAAATGAAACCTGCGCGGTCGTTACCAGATACAACAGGGCAAATCCTGCGGACAGAATCAGTCTTTTCATGAATGTAAAATAAGTGCTTAGATCTTCTTAGCAAACTTCTGGGCTTTCAGCGCAAGTTCCATAGCCAGGAAACAATGTGCCTGTGTCATCGCAGTCTCGGTCCTGTTGACCACATCGTCCACAAACTGCCTTCCAAAAGGAAGGTCTTCATTGCTGCAATCGAGATAGATGGTCTCCTTATTGTTGGCCATATATAAATGATTTCCCTTGTCGTTCCGCGCTATATCGATGTTCTTTCTGATCTCAATAAAACCATCGGTTCCAAGTATGGTCAGCCTGCCATCGCCCCAGGTCTTCAAACCATCCGGTGTAAACCAGTCTACGCGGATGTAACCGGTACCATTATTGCCTTTTATCATCACGTCCCCAAAATCTTCAAACTTGGGATACTGGGGGTGATTTACATTCCCAATCTGGGATGCTACCACCTCTGCAGCAGTCGATCCGGTAAAAAACAGGAACTGGTCGAACTGATGCGATCCAATATCCGTGATGATGCCCCCAAATTTATCTTTGTCGAAGAACCACTCGGGCCTTGATTTCGCATTCATCCTGTGTGGACCGAGACCTATTGTTTGAACAACTTTGCCAATCGCACCTGAACGCACCAACTCGCCCGCCTTCACGGTGGCCCTGTTCTCAAATCGCTCGCTGAATAAAATCGAATAGATCCTTTTAGTGGCCTTCTGAACCTTCTTCACTTCTGCCAGCTGTTCCAACGTAGTGATGCCCGGTTTGTCCACCAGGTAGTCTTTCCCGTGCTTCATTACTTCAACGCCCAAAGGCGCACGTTCACTGGCAATGCCCGAGCTCATGATCACCTGTATGCTATTGTCTTCGAGAATTTCCTTCGGGCTGGCCGCCACTTTAACTTCGGGATACGCCTTGGTAAACGCCTTCAACAACTCCGGTTCTTTCGCATAAACGGCCACCAGTTCACCGCCGCCCTTGATCACGGCATTGACCATGCCGTAGATATGACTATGATTGATGTTGATGACGGAAAAACGGATGCGGGGTGCCATCAGCTTTTTTGCCGAAGCAGTTTTTGTGAGCGATGACAATAAGACCAAACCACTTGCAGCGGTTACATTCCTGATAAAAGCACGACGCACTGGCATATTCTCTTTTTGATTAGGGATTGACTGAGCATTTAATTCATGACCATTTCTACTTTCTGTATGGACTTCTTATGGATAACTTTCTTCCTGACCATCACCGTACTGTCGGTCTCTTTTGAGATCACCCCCGTAGTGATGGTTTTCCCATCGTACCCGATGATCTTCAATTCGGTGCCTTTACTGATAAAATACTGATAGGCTGATTTCTCATAATTATTCACCTCCGCCGGCAGTATCCCTTTGCCATCTTTTGTAGCGATGAGGATCACACCTCCGAATCCCCGGGAGCCGTAGATCGCCGAGGCCCCTTCGTCTTTCAACACCGAGATCCCCGCCACGTCAATAGGATTGATCATTGTAATGTCCCCATCGTAGATCACCCCATTCACTACGATCAGCGCAGAGATCTTCCCTTTCATGTTCCTGTTGTCCCTGACATATACCAGCTGCTGGCTCTTGCCGCCCATATTTGGCGTGACTTCCACACCGGGTACTGTCCTGAGCAGGTCAAATATGGTGCGCGAAGCGCCCGAACTGATGTCCTGCGTTGTTTGCGCTTTCAATGCCGGGACAATGAGCATGAGGCTGAACAGGCAGTAACATAATTTTCTCATACATGCAGTTGTTGGGGTTAATGGCGGAAGCGTGGCATCCGGTTCATAAGTTACGAAACTTGGTCACATTAAGGAAAACCAGCACTAACAATTTGTGATTTCAATCATATTGAATAGCTTCAATCCGTTCCCAAATTTTCCATTATGAGATCCAGGCGCATTGCGTTTTTAATCGTCGCTCTTTTATTCATGGCAAATGGCTTCGGTCAGCCGCAAAAAGCAGAAGCAGCCATTGAAGAGATCATGAAGCAAGTGCCAACAGCAGGGATCTCCGTTGTTGTGGTAAAAAAAGACAAACTGGTATATGCGCATTCCTTCGGCAAAAAAGATATGGAGCTGAACACCCCACTGACCAACGACTGCCTGTTCCGGATCGCGTCCATTTCAAAATCTTTTTCCGCCACCTCCATCATGCAGCTCGTAGAAGCGGGCAAATTATCCCTGGACGATGATGTGAGTACCCATATTGGCTTCAGGGTTCGAAATCCAAGATTCCCGGAAACCGTCATTACCCTACGGAACCTGATGTCGCACCGCTCTTCGTTGAACGACAGCCAGGGATATTTCACCCTGGACGCCATCAATCCCGACAAGAACGCCAACTGGGCAGCATGTTACAACAGCTACGAGCCCGGCAAAGGATATATGTACTGCAACCTGAACTATAACATCATAGGTACCATTATCGAAAAAATATCGGGCGAACGTTTTGACCAGTACGTGAAGCACCATATCCTCGATCCCCTGGGCCTTTATGGCGGCTATTGTGTGGATTCATTGGATAAGTCGCGCTTCGCGACGATATATGAATACAGGACGGACTCCGCAAAATTCATAGCATCTCCGGGGGCGTATGCCCCACGAAGTGAAGAAATAGCCCGATACGTGATGGGTTACAGCACCCCCATCTTCTCGCCTACAGGTGGCATGAAGATCTCCGCAACAGACCTTGCAAAATATATGGTGATGCATATGCAAATGGGGAAAGCCAATAGGAAGCGGATCATGTCTAAAAAAAGCGCCCGCGCCATGCAAACCCCTTTGTCGGCCGAAGATGGCTATGGCTTGGCCATAACCCAAACCAGTAAGCTGATCCCGGGCAAAACCATGACCGGCCATACAGGTTCAGCATACGGACTGTACAGCGCGATGTTCTTCAACCGGAAGGGAAAATTCGGCATCGTGGTCATCAGCAACGGCTGCCACCCGGGAAGCACCGAAGGTTTCAATACCCTGATCAGGCAAACGACCAACAGTCTCTACGAGCATATCGTGGTGAAATAGATTCTTCCATCGATTGAAATGATCCATTTCAACCGTATTGTACCGGCACATCCAACTACTGATTATCTTTAATGCAAACTGCCTTTAATGAGTCAAAGTAGAATTTTTCCGGTACTGGCCCTGGCTGCCTTCATGGTAGCAGCATGTAACAACAAATCAAACCTGGTTGCTGAAGATCCGAGGATAAAACAAATGGATACGGCGTTGACTGCCTCGCTGGCCAAAAGCATCGAGTCCGGTGTAACGCCCAAGCTGGCGGAAGGCCTGACGCTTAAGTTATGGGGCATCGACTCGCTGGTGGCAGATCCCGTATCTATTGATATTGATGACCAGGGCAGGATCTATTATACAAGGACAAACCGGCAGAAAAATTCTGAATTTGACATCCGCAGTCACCAGGATTGGGAGATCGACATGATCAAACTTAGCAGTATTGAGGAGAAAAGAGCTTTCCTTCGCAGGGTGCTCGCACCTGAGAACAGCGATAAGAACAAATGGCTGCATGATGTGAATGGGGATAGTTCGCACGACTGGCGGGACATGACCGTGGAGAAAGAGCATGTATACCGCGTGGAAGACGTGAACGGAGACGGCATTGCCGATAAGACCCAGCTGGTGGTAGAGGATTTCAATGACGAGACTACCGATGCGGCAGGTGGTGTATTGAAGCATGGCGATGACCTGTTTGTGGCCATTGGCCCGGATATGTGGCGGATAAAGGAAAACAAGATCGGTACAGCGGCATCAAAAACATCGATCTCCCATGGCTATGGTGTCCGCGTGGGATTTTCCGGCCATGGTATGTCGGGCGCCGAAGTGGGCCCCGATGGAAAGATCTACTGGCAGATAGGTGATATCGGTTTTAATGGTACCAGCCCAGACGGTAAGAAATGGGAGCATCCCAATAGCGGTGTGATCGTTCGTTCAAATCCTGACGGCAGCGATTTCGAAGTATTCGCCTATGGCAACAGGAATACGCACGAGTTTGCATTCGACGAATATGGAAACCTGATCAGTGAAGACAACGACGGCGATCATCCCGGCGAAAGTGAGCGCATCGTGTATGTGGTGAATGGCGCAGACATTGGCTGGAGAACAAACTGGCAGTTTGGCAAATACCTCGATCCGGAAAACAATAAATACAAAGTATGGATGGATGAAAAGATGTACGTCCCCCGCTGGGAAGGCCAGCCGGCATATATCCTTCCTACCATCAAAAATTTCGTGAACGGACCTACGGGCTTTCTGTATAACCCCGGCACGGCCCTCGGTCCTGAATACAAGAATTCATTTTTTGTTGGCGAGTTCGTGGGCAACCCCGCCGGCTCTGGAATCCATTCTTTCAAACTGAAACCCAAAGGCGCGTCTTTTGAATTCTCGGAATCGAAACTGATGGTAGGTGGCATCCTTGCCACCGGTATTGATTGGGGACCCGATGGCGCCATGTATATGGGCGATTGGATCTCTGGCTGGGACACAAAGGACTATGGACGGATCTGGAAACTGGATGTAGCCAATCCGGATCTCGCCATCCGTAAGAACACGGAACAGCACATCAAGGCGGATTTCAAAACCTATAAGGACGAAGCGCTTAAGGATCTGCTGAAGCACGCCGATATGCGCGTGAGGCAGAAGGCCCAGTTTGAACTGGCTACAAGAGGGAAAGGCCTCGATATCTTCAAATCAACATTGGCGAGCAAAGACAACCAACTGGCACGTGTTCATGCTATTTGGGGGATCAGCCAGCTGGCCAGAAAAGACATCAAGAACGCGGCACTGCTTGTCCCCTATTTGAAAGACAGCGATCCCGAGATCAGGGCACAGGCTGCCAAATGGATCGGTGATGTTCGATATAAAGAGGCAGGTGCTGCCCTTGTTCCTTTACTCAAAGACGAATACAGCAGGGCCCGCTTTTTCGCTGCTGAGGCCATCGGCAGAATTGCCTATGCGCCTGCTGTTGCGCCCATCATTCAAATGCTGGCAGACAATAACGACGTTGATAACTATCTGCGCCATGCCGGCAGCATCGCGCTGGCTCGTATCGGAAATGCAGAACCGGTGATCGCCTTATCCAGCCATCCCAATCGCGGGGTAAGGATTGCAGCCGTTATTGCGCTCAGGCGCATGCAGCATCCGGGCATTCGGGTGTTCCTGAAAGATGCGGATGAGTTTGTGGTCACAGAAACTGCGAGGGCCATCAATGATGATCTTTCCATCAAAGAAGCATTGCCCGACCTGGCCAATGCGCTCAACGATCATCGATTCAGCAATGAAGCTTTTATAAGAAGGGCCATCAATGCCAACCTCAGGGTAGGCGGAAATGGTAACCTGCAGAACCTGCTGAACTATATCAGCTTCGAAGACGCTCCGGTGGGCATGCGTAACGAAGCCATTGATGCGATGAGTACCTGGGCAAAGCCTTCCGTATTGGATCGGGTAGATGGTCGTTATAGGGGTGAAGTTTCCAGGCCGTTGGAGCCTGTTCAGCAAAATGCAACCGGTTTGCTGATGAAATTATTATCACATAAAGACACTACCCTCAGGGTGCACACCGCAAAAGCACTGGGTAAACTAAAGATCAACGGGGCCATGGAAGCCCTGATGGCGCAGTTGAAAAAAGACCCCGCACCGGAAGTCCGTATTGAAGCAGTGAAAGCACTTTCAAAACTCAACGGCAATCATATGGACGCGGCCATCACAGCAGCCTTGGCGGATAAAGAAAAATCCGTTCGCGTGGTTGGGCTGGACCTGCTCAATAAGCTTCAATTATCCAATGACCTGAAAGTTGCGCTGCTGAATGATGTGATCAAAACCAGGACACCGGAAGAAAAACAAGCCGCGATCACCAGCCTGGGCGAACTGCCTTTAGCGAATACAGAGAAAACTTTTGTTCAGTTGTTGGATCAATTCGAATCCGGAAAACTTCCAAAGGAAGTTCAACTTGAATTGTCTGATGCCATCGACTCTTCGGGAGCAACGGCGCTTCGGGATCGCTATCGTAAACTTAGCGAAGCTTCTGCTGCTGATTCCCTGAAAGCGATATATGCCAGCGCACTGATGGGCGGAGATCCAAAGAAAGGCAATCGCATCTTCTGGAACCACTCATCGGCCCAATGTGTACGATGCCACGCGATCGACGACTATGGCGGAAATGTAGGCCCCAAGCTGAACGGCGTTGCCAACAGACTTTCACGCGAGCAACTGCTCGAGGCGCTCATCGAGCCCAGCGCCAGGATCGCCCCCGGATTTGGCTTCGTTACCCTTGAATTGAAGAACGGACAAAAACTAAATGGCATCCTCCAGCAGGAAAAGAAAGATGCATATGTGATCAAAATTGGCGACAAGCCGGATAGCCTGGTGAGAAAAACGGATGTGTCCAACAGGATCAATTCGCCTTCCAGCATGCCGCCCATGCACCTGATGATCTCCAGGAAAGAGATCCGGGATGTGGTGAGTTACCTGGCTACACTGAAGGAATAATAACATTGACCTCGTGAAGAACACCATCATCATCGTAACGCTGCTTCTGGCGGCTCACTGCCAGGGTCAGGGTTATCGCCAAACTATACAGAAAAGAATGGACAGCCTGGTTGAAGCCAAGGCCATTCCAGGGGTCATTATTGGCGTATATGAGCAGGGCAGGAAGGAGTACATTACAGCAGGCTACCCTATCCCGGATGCCAAGCAGGTATTTGACTCTACCATGCAATTAGAGATCGGCAGTATCACCAAAACCTTCACTTCGTATATATTGTCTGCGATCCTCCGCGAAAACATGATCGCAGACACCGATGGTATAGGAAAATATCTGCCAGATAGTGTCAGCAGAAACAAAGCAGTAGCTAGTATCCAATTCATTCAGCTGATGAATCACACATCGGGATTACCAAGACTGGCGACCAATATGGGTAATCCCAAATCTTTCTTGCAACCTTATGCAGACTATGACCAGAACAAACTCTTTAGCTACTTGTCGAAAGCGGCTCCGGACACCCATAGAAAAGTAAATTACTCTAACCTGGGCCTTACCCTTGCCGGCGTATTGGCAGAACGGATCTCCGGGAAATCTTATGAGTCGCTCCTGAAAAACTATATCACAGGTCCATGGGGCCTTGAACATACGGGGATGACCGTAAATAAGTCGTTGCCATCCAGCATTGGCTATTTCAATGGTACTCCTGCTGAATACTGGAACATGAATGGACTTGGTGGTGCAGGTGAAATCAAGTCGACCGCACGTGATATCCTGGCCTATCTGGAACAAATGCTTGCCCATGCGCATGAAGCATTCATTCAAAACCTGATAACCCCAACTGCTTCTATAGATGAGCGATTGAAAGTGGCCAAAGGCTGGCACGTCCTGGAGACAAAAGACCAGCCTCCCATCTACTGGCATAACGGTGGCACCTACGGCTTTTCCACATTTTGCGGATTCGACAAATCAAACAACAAAGCGGTTTTTGTTGCCATCAATGCTTTTGCGAAAAATGCCCTTGCTGACCAGGCAGGTATTTCCATTTTAAGGGCATTGAAAAACAAAAAGCTTAACGAGTAAGGGGTGTTGAAATAATCCCCGGCCAATGCCTTTAAGGCCTTCTCTAGAAAGGATTCGACGGCGTCATCGACCAACGCTTCACTATTCTGATCCTGGTACTGCCGCCTTTGGAGAATGCCTTTACTCCCCTTCCGTCAAGTGTGGGATACACCATCCGCGCAATGGCCTGGCGGTCGTTCGCAAACACTTCAATGACCGACTTATCGATGAACACCCGCAACACCAGTGGCTCTCCTTTCTTCAATTCAAAAGGCGCTTCTTCAATGATCTTGCGTCCAAATCCCAGGCCCGATTTCCGGGTATCAAATTTCAGCTTCTTATCAGATGCATCATAGTAGATCACCGTTTCTTCCCGGCCATCGGCCGATACACCAAGCTTTACCCCATATTGCAACGCCTGGGTTGTATTGAACGTAATTTCCATTTCCATCAACTCCTCACTTGGCTTCAAACCCACTTCTTTATCCGCCGGAATGTTGACCGATGACTCGATGGATTCCGGTCCGCGTAGCTTCTCCAATTCTTTCACGGGTCTCATCCTGAGTGTGCCATCATCCCCTACCCACAGGCTGCGGGGAAGGCCGTACATACCGGTCCATCCGCTGTATTCAATGAGAGAATCCGGCCTGTCGTCGAATATCCAGCTCCACATGATCTGCCGCCCCTGATCGTCTACCAATGCCTCGGGAGCGAAGTAGGCATTATCCTTCCAGGTCATCCGGCCATGATTGACCGGGAAAAAGCGATCCTCCTTATAATCTCCCACATAGTACTGCGCGCCGAGATTATGGCTGATGAACAGCAGCAGGTGCTTCCCGCTGGGTGCACCGCCATCAGGACCGGAAGGCAGGGGAAGAAAACTGGGGCACATGTTATCTTCAGTTTTGAATGTCCACTTCCGGTTGTTCTGATAGAACTCATGCATGTACTCCCATTTCCGCATGTCAGTTGACGAAAACAGGTAGAGCCTGTCACCCTGATAATTCAGTGAATCAGCAGGAAGCGGCTGTGCATCACGGCCGGGATCAGCGGGAAGCCCTTCGCCCCTGGACCCATACTTCCTCAGCACAAGTAAATTTCCGGTGAGCATATAATACTTACCGCCTTTCTTCCAGATATTGGAGGGATCTGCGGAACCCACATGAAACTTTCTACCGGATGCATCTACCATATCTGTGATGCCCCATTCGCTTGACTTTACCACAGGATTCGCAGAAGACTTGACCCAGTTATCAAAATGGGCATCGGTGCTTTTCGCCAGGCCAATGCCCTTGTCGCCCCAGAGCATCCAATACGAAAGCGTTGCACTGCCATCGTCATCAACAAATGCGCCGCCGCTAAAACATCCTTCGTCGCCATTCCCGGGCATAATGGCATCGGGATGATAACGCCAGTGCAACAGGTCGCTACTGGACAAATGTCCCCAGCAAAAACCCGAACCTTCTCGATTGTAAAGGAACATCAGGTGATAGCGGCCATTGTGATAAAACGCGCCGTTGGGGTCTCCGGGTCGGCCATTGCCCTCTGGGATCACAAAATGATATGCAGGCCTGTAGGGATCCGCGAGCAGCCGTTCCCTCAACTGGCGAGTGGAATTGATCACTTCCTTAGGAACGTTCTGATTGGGATCGATGGTTGCAAAGGGAGGTTTCTTTTCCTGGGCAACTGAATACTGATATAAAAAGATAAACAGTACAAGCAGGTGTTTGGTCATATTGTTGAATTGGGTGAGATCAAGTTGGATCGCAGAAAAAGAGCATATGAATATCCTAAAAAGTTCTGAGCTCCGCATAACTTGTTATTTTTAGGCACACAGAAAAATTATCTTGATGGGAATCAGTTGGGGTATCATCGGTTGCGGGAATGTTACGGAAGTTAAGAGTGGTCCTGCTTTCAATAAGGTCCCCGGTTCTTCATTGGTTGCCGTTATGCGCCGCAACGCGGAAAAGGCTGCCGATTATGCGCAAAGACACGGAGTGCCGAAATGGTATGCAGATGCTGATGAACTGATCCAGGATCCCGAAGTGAATGCCATCTACATTGCTACCCCGCCGGAATCCCATGAGAAATACACCCTTGATGCGCTTCGTGCGGGAAAGCCCGTGTACGTGGAGAAGCCCATGTCCACGGATCTGGCTTCTTGCTTGCGCATGCGGGACGCAGCGGTCGCAGCAGGTGTAAAACTCACGGTGGCCCACTACCGGAGGGCCGTGCCCATGTTCATTCGGATCAGGGAACTGATCGATGCGCAGGTAGTGGGCGACATCAGGACCGTCAGGTTAAGCATGCTTCAACCGGACCAGTCGTCCCTCATTGCCGGCAGCGAGACCAACTGGCGGGTGGATCCTGCAGTGGGAGGATTAGGCGGATTGTTCTATGACCTCGCACCTCACCAACTGGATCTGATGGTTCATTTCTTTGGGGACGTTGAAGAGAGCACCGGTATGAGTACAAACCAGGCCGGGACTTATGCTGCGAGGGACATCGTGACAGGGATGGTGCAATTCAAAAACAATATCCTGTTCACCGGAACCTGGTGCTTTACCGTAGCGCCGGAGCTGAAGGAAGACAATTGTGAGATCATCGGGACCAAAGGGAAAATCAGCTTTTCCATATTCGGGAACCGCGTGTTCATACAAAACGGGAACGACTTTGAAGAACTGGTGTTTGTGCACCCCGAACATATACAGCAACCGATGATTGAAAAAGTGGTGGCGTATTTTTCAGGTAGCGGACCTAATCCCTGCTCAGCCGAAGACGCCATCGAGTCCATGCAACTCATGGAAAAATTTGTTTCCGGTTCCTGAGTTTAATGTTGACCGGTTTATCTCCCTGATCCCAAACTGATCCCTACACCAACAGACGTGAGTGGTATGGGCGCAGACAGGTAGCTGAACGGGATTCTCTGGTTACTGAAAAGAACCGCTGCGCGGCCCCTGTTCCGGGAGGAAGCAATGAATACAGGTATACTGGCAATTAACGATAAAGAACCCACGGTAGACAGTACAGCAGGATCGTACTGGTCTGCAGCGATGATACTTGTAACCAAACTGGTGCCTACCAAACCCCAGCCTACTGTACGGAGGATTCTATGCTTTCATTGTCAGAGTTCAATGCCCCAATTGAATGCGCTGACGTGATCACTAACCCTACAAGTCCCGCGTCAAACATCATCCACCCCAATTTGTTCTGTTTTCTGGCCTTGGTCTGAAAATAAACACCTTGCTGGTCGCGGTTCATCGAAAATAATGCGGTATCAGCCAACCTTTGCGAAAACGCCGAATTTAGAAATCCGGTCATCATCAACAGGAGAACCATCCTTCTCATGCTAAAATAATTGAAACACAAATAATGGCATTTGATAAGAGGCCAGCAAGTTCTGTTTGCCAATTTTTTGTAGTTTTTCCCGATCTTACCACCTGTTCAATTCTGTGACCAATGTTTTACCTTCATCACCATGAGAAAATTAGTAGCCCTCCTTCTTACCATCACAGTATCTTCTATGGCCATGGCCCAGACCTCATCCAAAAGAATGATCAGGCCGGAAGATATCTATCGCATGAGTTCTGTTTCAAATCCCAAACTGTCACCCGACGGGAACTGGATCATGTACCAGGTTTCAAAAGCAGATTCTGCCAAGGACAAATACGAAAGTAAGCTCTACATGACCAGTATGGCAGGCGATGAGACCATTCAATTGACCGATGAGAAATCTGCCGGCGCACCCGCCTGGAGCCCCGATAACAAGTACATCTCCTTCCTGTCAAAAGGAAAGGCGGAAAGCGAGGGCTCTCAACTTTTCCTCATGAACCGGGAAGGCGGTGAACCCATGCAACTCACCAACATCAAGGGTGAAATTGCCTCTTACAAATGGTTCAACGACGGCTCGAAGATCCTGATGGAGATCCGGGACCCCAACACAGCCGATACCGCCAAAACCAAGATCAGGAAACCCCACGAGATCACCCGATACCATTTTAAAGACGATAGCGATGGGTATCTCGATGATCGCCAGACCCATCTTTATGTTTTTGATGTAAAAAGCAAAAAGCTGGACACGCTTACCAGGGGGAACAGGTCGCAATCAAATGCCGTGATCAGTTTCGATGGGAAAACTGTGGCCTACGTGAGCAATACGTCGCAGGACCCCGATAGGAACAGCAATACCGATGTTTTCCTGATGGACCTGCAGTCAAAACAAACGCAGCAGATCACCACCTATAAGGGCGCAAACAGTGGCCCTAAATTCAGTCCTGATGGCCAGCATGTCCTGTACAACCAGTCCACCGGAGAGGGAAATTTCAACATGTATGAGACCTCCCAACTCTTCCTGTATCATATCCCTACCAAAAAGATCACGAACATGTCGGCGGCCATCGACCGATCCATTTCCAACCCAGCATGGTCGTACGACGGCAAATCCATTTGTGGATTGGTGGAAGATGACAGGAAGCAGAACATTGTGGAGTTTGACGTGGCCAACAAAACCCATCGCAACCTGACCAACGACATGGGGTCATACTCTTCGATCGAGATCAATGGCAAGGGCCAGATGGTGGCCTTGTACTCCGATAGAAATACTCCGAATGAGATCTATATCCGTAAAGACAACGGCTTTTCGAGGTTGACCCGAATCACCGATGATTTCCTCGCGCCCCTGAAGCCCATATATGTGCAGGGGATCGAAGGAATTTCGTCTGATAAGAACCGGGTCTCCGGAATTCTTTATTTACCTGATAGTAGCGCGAAAAAATTACCGCTCGTACTTTTTATTCACGGTGGACCCGTAGCACAGGATGAATATGCTTTCGATATGAGCAGGCAAGTACTGGCCGGCGCAGGCTTCGCGGTGGCTGCAGTCAATTACAGGGGCAGCAGCGGAAGGGGCAGCGCCTATACGAAGGCGATCTATGCGGATTGGGGGAATAAAGAAGTGAAAGATATTA
>Ga0068877_10001111_pt1 | contig 22644 bp, 18 predicted proteins | sample NOAtaG_FD_66437 | JGI IMG/M metagenome (GOLD analysis project Ga0068877, IMG submission 66437) | Freshwater lake microbial communities from Lake Erie, under a cyanobacterial bloom - NOAA_Erie_Diel6S_1000h metaG | ecosystem: Environmental > Aquatic > Freshwater > Lake | place: USA: Ohio, Lake... | reverse complement strand
CCTTGTCGATCTTGCCGGCATAGGTCGCGCCGGCCTCGGGCTGCGGCTGCGGCACCAGCGTCGGCAACCGCGCCAGCGCCTCCACGACCAGCCGAGCGCCGAGCACGGCCAGCGCCGAACCCAGCGTGGCGGCGGTGGCGTCGGGGGAGATCGGCAGTTCGCCCGTCAGCAGCATCGGCCCGGTGTCCAGGCCCTCGTCCATCTGCATGATGGTGATCCCGGTGCTGCGGTCGCCCGCCTCGATGGCGCGCTGCACCGGCGCGGCACCGCGCCAGCGCGGCAGCAGCGAGCCGTGGATGTTCAGGCAGCCGCGGCGCGGCAGCGCCAGCACCCAGGCCGGGAGGATCAGGCCGTAGGCCGCCACCACCATGACCTCCGGCGCCGCCGCCTGCAGCGCGGCGCGGGCCGCGGCGGCATCCTCGGGATACCGGCCGTCGAGCCGCAGACTGCGAGGCTGGATGAGATTTATCTCGCGAGCGAGCGCACACTGCTTGACGGGCGACGGCTGGAGCTTCAAGCCGCGCCCTGCAGGCCGGTCGGGCTGGGTCAGCACCAGCACCACGTCGTGCCCGGCGGCCAGCAGCGCGTCCAGCGCGATGCGCGCGAACTCCGGCGTGCCGGCGAAGGCGAGCCTCATCGCGCAGGCTCCCCGCCGTCGCGACGACGCGGCAAGTCGGCCCGCCCGGCCCCCGGCGACGCGGCAAGGCTCAAGCGCGGCGCTGCTCGTCGCGCGTGCGCTTGAGCATCTTGGTGCGGATGCGGTCGCGCTTGAAGGCGCTCAGGTACTCGACGAAGACCTTTCCGACCAGGTGGTCCATCTCGTGCTGCACGCAGACCGCCGTCAGCCCCTGGGCGTCGAGCTCGAACGGGCGGCCCTCGCGGTCGAGCGCATGCACCCTGACACGGGCGTGACGCTCGACGCGGTCGTACACCTGGGGCACCGACAGGCAGCCCTCCTCGGCCAGCGCCAGCTCGGCGCTGCGCTCGACGATCTCGGGGTTGATCAGCACCAGCGGCGCCTTACGCTCCTCCGAGGTGTCCATCACGATCACGCGCTCGTGCACGTCGACCTGCGTGGCCGCCAGGCCCACGCCCTGCGCCGCGTACATGGTCTCGATCATGTCGGCAACCAGCTGCCGGATGCGGTCGTCGACCGCGGTCACCGGCCGCGCCACGGTATGCAGGCGAGGGTCGGGGTAGCGCAGGATGGCGAGTTGGGGCATGGGGCGTGGAAGACGGGTTGGACAGGTCGGTGGGCCGGGCCCGCTCAGCGCAAGCCCTGCGGGCCGCCGCGCCCGGCCAGCGGCGGATTGCAGGAAGATGGGGACGCCGATACAGCTGGCAACAGCTGTGGAGGCAGCGCAACGCGCCGCCGGCCACCAGCTCCGTGGCAGACGCCGCAGCCAGGGAAGTTTCGTTGCGGCATCAATGGTTTACGGGCAGAATCTACCAAACAGTATGAGCATCGTTGCGGCCGCGCCCGGGCGTCGACGATCGGCACGAAAGACCGGTCGGAGGCACACATTTGCACGCATCGCCGCGCCGGCGTTGCGGCATTCTGGCACCGGCTGCACCGCGGCCACCTGTTCATGGAGATGCGAACAATGAGCGACCGCACCCGTCGCCGCCTGTCGGCCGCGCTGCTGTTCGGCTGCGCCGGCCCGCTGCCGGCGCTGGCCCAATCGGGCCTGCCGGTGCTCCCGCAGTGGCGCGAGACCGCGCGCCGCGTGGCCGATGCCGGCGTGGCCCTGGAGGACCTGGCCCCCAACGCGCCCGATTCGCACACGGTGCAGCGGGGCGACACGCTGTGGGGCATCTCGACGATGTTCCTGAAGAGCCCCTGGCGCTGGCCCGAGCTGTGGGGCATGAACCTGGAGCAGGTCGCCAACCCGCACCTCATCTATCCCGGCCAGGTGCTCGTGCTCGAGAAGTCGGCCGGACGCGCGCGGCTGCGCATGGCCACCGCCGGCGACCCGGCCGTGGCGTCGGTACCCGCCGCCGGCACCGTGAAGCTCTCGCCGCGCGTTCGCAGCGAGCTGCTCGAGAACGGCGCGATCGCCTCGGTGCCGCTCAACCTGATCGGTCCGTTCCTCAACGAGGCCGTGGTGTTCGAGGGCAACGAGCTCGACGGCGCCCCCCGCATCGTGGCCACGCAGGAGGGCCGCGTCGTCATCTCGCGCGGCGAGACCGCCTACGTGCGCGGCGACCTCGCCGGCGCGCGCGACTTCCGGCTCTTCCGCGAGCTGCGCCCGCTGGCCGACCCGCTGACGCGCGAGGTGCTCGGCTACGAGGGCCGCTACGTCGGCACCGCCGAGTTCGTGCGCGCGGGGGAAGACACCGTCGGCCCCAACGGCAAGCCGCTGGTCGTGCCGGCCACTTTCCGCATCACCAGCACCCGGCTTGAAGCCGGCGTCGGCGACCGGCTCTCGCCGGTGCCGCAGCAGGAACTCGTCGCCTACGTGCCGCGGCCGCCGGCCGGCCAGGTCGAGGGCCGCGTGATCGGCATCTACGGCGACGGCCTGAACGCCGGCCAGAACCACGTCGTGGCGATCAACCGCGGCCGCCGCGATGGCATGGAGCGCGGCAACGTGCTGGCGCTGTGGCGCGCCGGGCGCGACGCCGCCGACACCACCGTCCGCGGCCAGCGCACCGCGATGCGCCTGCCCGACGAGCGTCACGGCCTGCTGTTCGTGTTCCGCGTGTTCGACCGCGTCAGCTACGCGCTGATCCTGGACGTGCTGGAGCCGGTGCAGCGCGGCGATCGCTTCTCCCAGCCCTGAGCGGCGACCCGGGCGCGCGCATGGCCGCCTCCGCGCAGCCGGCGCCCGAAGACTTCGAGGCCTGGTTCCGCCTGCTGGCCACCCCCGGCGTGGGCCGCGTCACGGCGCGCCGGCTGCTTGCCGCCTGCGGCTCCCCCGACGCCGTGCTCCGCGCGCCGCGCGCCACGCTGCAGGCGCTGGCCGGCGCCGCGGTCGCGCATGCCGTCGGCGCGGCCGACGCGGCCATCGACGAGAGGCTGGTGCAGGCGCAGCGCTGGCTCGCCGGCGGCCCGGCGCGCTCGGTGCTCACCCTGGGCGACCCGGCCTACCCGGCGCGGCTGCTGCAGACGGCCGACCCGCCGCTGATGCTCTACGTCGAGGGTGCGTTGCCCGCGCTGTCGGCGCCTGCGCTGGCCATCGTCGGCAGCCGCAGCGCCACGGCGCAGGGCCTGGACAACGCGCGCGCATTCGCGGCCGCGCTCGGCCGCGACGGTCTGGTCGTCGTGTCGGGGCTGGCCCTGGGCATCGACGCCGCGGCGCACGAGGGCGCGCTGGCCGCCCCGGCAGGCACCGTGGCCGTGCTCGGCACCGGCCTCGAGCCCGTCTACCCGCCGCGCCACGCGGCGCTGGCACGCCGCATCGCCGCCCACGGCGCGCTGCTGAGCGAGAACCCGCCGGGCACGCCGCCGCTGCGCGAGCACTTCCCGCAGCGCAACCGCATCATCGCCGGCATGACGCTCGGCACGCTCGTGGTCGAGGCCGCAGTGGCCTCGGGCTCGCTGATCACCGCACGGCAGGCGGCCGAGGCCGGGCGCGAGGTCTTCGCCATTCCCGGCTCGATCCACTCACCGCAGGCGCGCGGCTGCCACGCGCTGATCAAGCAGGGCGCCAAGCTCGTGGAGTCGGCAGCCGACATCCTGGACGAGCTGCGCGGGGCGCGGGCCGGCACCGCCTCCGTCCCTTCGGGCGCGGCTGCGGGCGCGCAGGACCCGGCGGCGTCCGCCGACCCGCTGCTGCAGGCGCTGGGCCACGACCCGGTCACGCTCGACGCGCTGCAGGCCCGCACCGGCTGCAGCAACGCCGAACTCAACGCCCGGCTGCTCGAGCTCGAGCTCGACGGCCGCGTCGCCCGGCTGCCGGGCGGGCTGTTCCAGCGGCGCTCCGCCGGCTGAGCCGCACCGAGCGAGACCGCCGCGGACCTACGTCACGCCGGGCGCCCTGCCCGCCCGGTGGCGGCCGCAAGCCCACGCGCCCGGCTGCGCGCCCGCCCGGGTATAGTGGATTCATGTTCGACGTCCTCGTGTACCTGTACGAGAACTACTGGCGTCCCGATGCCTGCCCGGACGAACCGCAGCTGCGCCGCAAGCTGAGCGCGGTGGGCTTCGAGACCGACGAGATCCAGGACGCGCTGCGCTGGCTGGACGGGCTGGCGAGCTCCGCGCAGTCGCAGCTCCGTGCGCAGGCGCCCGGCAGCCTGCGCGTGTACACCGACGGCGAGCGCGAGGCGCTGGGCGAGCACTCGATCGCCTTCCTCGGCTTCCTCGACAGCGCCGGCGTGCTGCCGCCGGCCATGCGCGAGACCGTCATCGACCGCGCGCTCGCGGCCGCCGGCGACAACGCCCCGCTCGGCCTCGACGACCTGAAGATCATCGTGCTAATGGTCTTCTGGAGCCATGGCGAGGAACCCGACGCGCTGATCCTCGACGAGCTGCTCGTCGACGACGAGGACCGGCTGATCCACTGAACGGCGCGCCGGGCCCGGCGCCCAAGGCGGCCTGGGCGGCGCGCGCCAAGGCCTGCCGGGCCTCCGGCGCCGGCAGCGCATGGCGTCAGTGCAGCAGGCGCGAGAAGTCGACGTCGAGCTTGGCCAGCGCGCTGCGCGTGGCGCGCACGGTCAGCGCCTCGTCCTGCGCGGGCAGCAGCAGCCCGGCCTGCAGATAGCTGGCCAGCCGGTGCTGCTGGAACAGCACGCAGCGCCCGCGCGGCGTGACGAACAGGCTCAGCTGGCGGCGCAACCCATGCCAGGCGAGCTGCACGGGCTCGGTGCGGCCGTTGCGGTCGAGCATGTACCAGCTGCCCACCTGCAGCTCGCGCGCCCAGGCCAGCATCGCCGGCGCCGGCGCGCTGCCGCCGTCGAGCACCACCTCGAGCTCGCCGCTCTGGTGGCCCGACAGGTCCAGCACCATGCTCTCGTCGATCTCGACGCTCTCCGCGTCGGGCAGGAGCTCCTCGAGCGTGCGCAGCTGCTCGGTCAGCTCGCGCAGTCGGTCGTCGGGGATCACGGCAGCCTTGGCGGTGAAGGCGGCGGCCAGCGAGTTGTTCAGCTGCTGGATGTGCTCGTCCTGGCGCGGGCCGTCGATGCTGGCGGCGGCCATGCCCTCGCGCAGGCTCTTCAGCAGCGCGGGCAGCCGGCGGATGACCTCGGCCCGCTCCTCGCGCGTGACCTTGGCGCTGGCGCTCCAGATCAGGTCGGCGGCGGCGCGCTTCATCTGCTGCGTCGGCTCGCCCTGCGCGCCGTGACGCACCGCCGTGGTGGCCAGCACGTCGGCCCAGACGTGGAAAAGGAACTGGCGCACGCCCTCCTGCACCGGCACCTCGTTGAGCATGCGGCGCAGCTCGATCGTGTACTGGATCGCCAGCGTCTCGCGCTGCTCGACCTGCTGCGCGAGCGACACGCCCTTGCGGGTGGCCTCGTTCTCGTTGCGGAACCAGTGCTCGAGCCACTTCTCGAACTCCACCAGCACCGTCTGGAACACGCGCCGCCCGGTGTCGGGGTAGGCCTCGACCACCTGCACGATGCGCTTGATCTCCTTGTCCAGCGCCTCGCTGACGCCGGCGTCGGTGCCGCTGTCGAAGCCCATCACGCAGGCACCCATGCGGTCGATCAGGCGCCGCGCCGGGTGGTCTAGAGTGGCGAAGAAGTCCGGCTCGCCGACAGCCACCCGCAGCACCGGCATTTGCAGCCGTGCGAACCAGATCCGCACCGACGCCGGGATGCGCTCCTCGGTGAGAATGCTCTGGAACAGCAGCGCGACGATCTCGATCGTCGCCCGCTCCTCGGGCGTGGCGGCCGCCCGCTTGAGCTCCTGGCTGCGCGACTGCAGCTCGTCGAGCACCACCGGCGTCGTGACCAACGCCTCGCCGGGGCGCGAGGCGGGCGCCGTGCGCTGGCGGATGCCCATCTGCGCGGTGTCGATCGCCCGCGACAACGCCGAGGACACCGCGCGCGGCGGCGGCGCCGGCGCCCCGTGCAACGTGGAGGCGCCGAACTCGGGCACGTGGCGGGCGACCAGGCGGTTCAGCCGTTCGAGCACGGCCTCGGCGTGCTCTCGCCCGCGCACCAGCGAGCCGATGCGGGTGGTCGTCGCGCGCATGTCGTCGCCGAGGTCGTCGAGCCCGCTGCGCCCGCTGCGGCCGCCCAGGAAGCCGCTGTAGCCGCTGGAGTGCAGCGCACCCCCGGCACCGGTGGTGTAGGCGCCGCCCGAGGGCAGGCCGAGCCGCTCGCTGTCGGCCGACAGGTGGATGCCGGCCGCCCAGCCCGGCTGCGTCTTCGGGTTGGTGCGGGAGCGGCGGATGAAGGGCCGCAGGTCGACCTCGGGCAGCACGCCCTGGTCGACCAGCCAGCGGTTGGTCTCGTGGTAGGCCTCCTCCACGAGCTGCGCGAACTCGTCGTGCAGCACCGGCTGCAGCTCGCGCCAGCTCTCGATCGTCTGGCCCGCGATGCGCCAGCCGTCGAACGCGATGCCGGCCAGCACGTGCGGGCGCAGCATGTCCTGCGGGTCGAGCTCGCTGCGGCCCTCGAGGTGGGCCACGCGCGAACGCAGATCGGAGAACTCCCAGGAGCAGCGGTCGGTGATCGCCAGCGCCAGCCGCGACGTGACGATCTCGAGCTCGATCGTGTCGTCCGACACCAGCGTCAGCGGCCGCCGGCCGCCCGCCGGCAGGGCCGCACGCGTCATCGTGCCCTGCAGCAGCACCTGGCGCAGCCCGGACACCATCGCCTTGTGCCAGGCCTGCGCGCCGGTGGCGATGCCCCGCATCAGGTCGCGCCGCCGCATCGTCACGGCGTGCTCGGCGGGCTTGTCCAGCAGCGCGCGGGCGCCGTCGATGCAGGCCTGCACCATCGGCACCAGCCCCTTGACCACCTCCTCCGCGTAGCGTCGGCGCGCCTGCCCAGCCAGGGCGTCGGGCGTGGCGCTGGGCGGCATGTCTGCGTGGTCGGTAACGGCGACTGACTCTACACCACGGCCCCGGCGTTAGGGTCGTTCGGATCGCGCTCCCTCGCGCCCGTCTTCACGAGGTCTTCGCGCTTGACGCCCAGCCACATCGCGATGCCGGCGGCCACGAAGATGGACGAGTAGATGCCGAAGAGGATGCCGATCGTCAGCGCGACGGCGAAGTAGTGCAGCGTCGGGCCGCCGAAGATCAGCATCGACAGCACCATGATCTGGGTGCTGCCGTGCGTGATGATCGTGCGGCTGGTGGTGCTCGTGATGGCGTGGTCGATGACCTGCGGCGTCGTCAGCTTGCGGTACTTGCGGAAGGCCTCGCGGATGCGGTCGAAGATGACCACGGACTCGTTCACCGAGTAGCCCAGCACCGCCAGGATCGCCGCCAGCACCGCCAGCGAGAACTCCCACTGGAAGAAGGCGAAGAAGCCCAGGATGATGATCACGTCGTGCAGGTTGGCCACGATGCCGGCCACCGAGAACTTCCACTCGAAGCGGAAGGCCAGGTAGACCATGATGCCGATGATCGTGAAGGCGAGCGCGATCGCGCCGTCGCGCGCGAGCTCGGCCCCCACCGACGGCCCGACGAACTCGGTGCGCATCAGCCGCAGCGGCTCGCTGCCGTCGGCCCGCGTGCAGCTCGGGCGGCTGACCTGCTCGCCCTGCGGCGTGGTGTACTGCTTGGTGCCTACGGTGCCCTGCTCGGCGGAGCACAGCGCGCCGAAGGCCTGGCTGGCCAGCGCGTCGCCGCGTGCGCCCGCGCCTTCCGCGCCGCCGCGCACCGGCAGCCGGATCAGCACGTCGCGCGAGGTGCCGAACTTCTGCACCTGCACCTCGCCGACGTTCAGCTTCTCGATCGCGCCGCGCGTGCGCTCGATGTCGGCGGTCTGCGCGTACTCGACCTCCATCAGCGTGCCGCCGGTGAACTCGATCGACAGGTGCAGCCCGCGGGTGGCGAGGAAGAACACTGCCAGCGCGAAGGTGACGAACGACACCACGTTCAGCACCAGCGCGTAGCGCATGAATGGGATGTCGCGCCGGATCCTGAAGAACTCCATCGCAGTGCTCCTTCAGGCGTTCAGGCTTCGGCCGGCGGCTGCCGCGGCGTCTCGTCGGGCCTCCAGACCTGGCCGATCGACACGCTCTTCAGGCGCTTCTGGCGCCCGTACCAGAGGTTGACCAGGCCGCGCGAGAACATCACGGCCGAGAACATGCTGGTGAGGATGCCCAGGCAGTGCACCACCGCGAAGCCGCGCACCGGCCCCGAGCCGAAGGCCAGCAGCGCCACCCCGGCGATCAGCGTCGTGATGTTGCTGTCGAGGATCGTGCCCCAGGCCATCTCGTAGCCCTTGTGGATGGCCTGCTGAGGCGGCAGCCCGGCCCGCAGCTCCTCGCGCACGCGCTCGTTGATCAGCACGTTGGCGTCGATGGCCATGCCCAGCGTCAGCGCGATGGCCGCGATGCCCGGCAGCGTCAGCGTGGCCTGCAGCAGGCTGAGCACCGCCACCAAGCACAGCAGGTTGAAGGCCAGCGCAAGGGTGCTGAACACGCCGAACAGCATGTAGTAGGCGCACATGAAGACGCCGATCGCGATGAAGCCCCACAGCACGCTGTTGAAGCCCTTGGCGATGTTCTCCGCGCCCAGGCTCGGGCCGATCGTGCGCTCCTCGATGATCTCCATCGGCGCGGCCAGCGCGCCGGCGCGGGTGAGCAGCGCCAGGTCGGCCGTCTCCTGCGGCGTGAACTGGCCGGTGATCTGGAAGTCGGAGCCGAACTCGCCCTGGATCGTGGCCACCGAGATGGCCTCGCCCTTGCCCTTCTCGTACAGCACGATGGCCATCGGCTTGCCGATGTTGTCGCGGGTGACGGCGCGCATCGCACGGCCGCCCACGTCGTCCAGGCGCACGCTGACGGCGGGGCGCTGGTCCTTGTCGATCGTCGCGCTCGCGTTCTTCAGCTGCTCGCCGGTGGCCACCACCTCGCGCTTGAGGCCCACCATCCGCACGCTGCCGTCGCGCGTGCGCTCGGGCACCGTCTCGGCCGGCGTGCCGCCGGGCTCCTCGACGAGGCGGATCTGCAGCGTGGCGGTGCGACCGATGATGTCCTTGGCACGCGCGGTGTCCTGCACGCCGGGCAGCTGCACGACGACGCGGTCGGAGCCCTGCTGCTGGATCACCGGCTCGGCCACGCCGAGCTCGTTGACGCGCTTGTGCAGCGTCTCGATGTTCTGGCGCAGCGCCTGCGACTGCACGTCGGCCACTGCCTTGGGCGTCAGCAGGCCGACCAGGCGCAAGCCGCCGCTGCCGTCGGTGGCCGGCTCGACCGTCCACTGCATCGTCGGCAGGCGGTCGGCCAGCAGCGTGCGCGCCGCCTCGGCCACCGTGCCGTCGGGCAGCGCCACCGTGATGCCCGCGGGCTCGCGCGTGATGCCGGCGAAGCGCAGCCGCTTCTCGCGCAGCGCGGTGCGGGCGTCGCTGGCGTAGGTGTCGACCTGCTGCTTCAGGGCGGCGCGCATGTCGACCTGCATCAGGAAGTGCACGCCGCCGCGCAGGTCGAGGCCCAGGTACATCGGCAGCGCCCGGATGCGTGCCAGCCACTCCGGGCTGCGCGACAGCAGGTTCAGCGCGACGATGTAGCGCGCGTCGGCGGCGTCGGGGTTCAGCGCCCGGGAGATCGCGTCCTTGGCCTTGATCTGGGTGTCGGTGTCGCCGAAGCGGGCGCGAACCGAGTTGCCGTCGAACTGCACGAAGTCGGCCTTCAGGCCTGCGGCCGCCAGGGCCTGCGACACGCGCTCGGCGGTGGAGGAGTCGACCTTGACGGTCGCGCGGCCCGAAGACACCTGCACCGCGGGCGCCTCGCCGAAGAAGTTGGGCAGCGTGTACAGCAGCCCGACCACCACGACGACGGCCAGGATCGCGTACTTCCACCAGGGATAGCGGTTCATCGGATGCTTCCTGCAGGCGCGCGAGGGCGCGGCGCCGCTCGAGACCCCGCGGGCGCGGCCCGCGGCGGCCGGCTCACTTGAACGTGCCCTTGGGCAGGACCTGGATCACCGAGACGCGCTGGACCTGGACCTCGACGCCGTTGGCCACCTCGACGTGCAGGTAGGTGTCGCCGAGCTTGGCCACGCGGCCGAGCACGCCGCCGGCGATGACGACCTCGTCGCCCTTGGCCAGCGCCTCGACCATGGCCTTGTGCTCCTTCTGCTTCTTCATCTGCGGCCGGATCATGATGAAGTACAGCACCACGAACATCAGCACCAGCGGCAGCAGGCTGAGCAGCGTGGACTCGGGGCCGCCGGCGGCGGGGGTCTGGGCGTGGGCGACGGAGATGAACACGGGCGGGTCCCAGTTGGCAAAGTGCGCGATTTTAATCGTGCCGGCGGCCGCGGCCGCCGGCACGGCCGTTATCCTTGCCGACACCCCGCCCGAACTCCCCTGTCACCATGAAAGTCACCGTCGTCGGCACCGGCTACGTCGGCCTCGTCACCGGGGCCTGCCTGGCCGAGATGGGCAACGACGTGCTGTGCCTGGACGTCGATCCGGCCAAGATCGCGCTGCTGGAGTCGGGCGGCATCCCGATCCACGAGCCGGGCCTGGAGGCCGTCGTCGGGCGCAACGTGGCCGCTGGGCGGCTGCACTTCACCACCGACGTGGCTCGCTCGGTGGCGCACGGCACGATGCAGTTCATCGGCGTGGGCACGCCGCCGGGCGAGGACGGCTCGGCCGACCTGCAGTACGTGCTGGCCGCCGCGCGCGGCATCGGCCGCCACATGACCGACTACAAGGTCATCGTCGACAAGAGCACCGTGCCGGTGGGCACCGCCGATCGCGTGCGCGAGGCGGTGAGCGCCGAGCTGGCCGGGCGCGGCGTCGAGGGGCTGGAGTTCGCCGTCGTCAGCAACCCCGAGTTCCTGAAGGAGGGCGCCGCGGTCGAGGACTGCATGAAGCCCGACCGCATCATCGTCGGCACCGACGACGAGCGCGCGATCCTGCTGATGCGGGCGCTGTACATGCCCTTCATGCGCAACCACGACCGCATGCAGGTGATGGACGCGCGCAGCGCCGAGTTCACCAAGTACGCCGCCAACGCGATGCTGGCCACCCGCATCAGCTTCATGAACGAGCTGGCGCGGCTGGCCGAGAAGACCGGCGCCGACATCGAGATGGTGCGCCGCGGCATCGGCAGCGACCCCCGCATCGGCACCCACTTCCTCTACCCCGGCACCGGCTACGGCGGCAGCTGCTTCCCCAAGGACGTCAAGGCGCTGATCCATGCCGCCGGCGAGCACGGCGTCACCCTCGGCGTGCTGCAGGCGGTGGAAGCGGCCAACGAGCGCCAGAAGCGCGTGCTGGTGGACAAGATCGTGGCGCGCTTCGGCGACGACCTGGCCGGGCGCACCTTCGCGCTCTGGGGCCTGGCCTTCAAGCCCAACACCGACGACATGCGCGAGGCGCCCAGCCGCGTGATCGTGGCCGAGCTCGCGCGCCGCGGCGCGGCCGTGCAGGCCTACGACCCGGTGGCCATGGACGAGGCGCGCAAGGTGCTGGGCGGCACGCCGCGCCTGGCCTTCGTGGGCAGCCAGAAGGAGGCGCTCGAGGGCGCCGACGCACTGGTCATCGCCACCGAGTGGAAGGAATTCCGCAACCCCGACTTCGAGCACATCAAGGCGGTGCTGAAGCAGCCGGTGATCTTCGACGGGCGCAACCTGTACGAGCCGGCGCTGATGAAGACGTGCGGGATCGAGTACCGGGCGGTGGGGCGGCGGGGGGCGTAGGCCCCGTCGCCGCTAGACCAGCTGCCGCGCGCGGACGTACGCGCCGCAGCGCTCGACGAAGTGCAGCAGCATCGGCACCGCGGCATGAGCCGCGTTGACCGCCTCGGCCAGCATCTCGGGCTGGCGGATGTACTCGTGCACCATGCGGTTGCGCAGCAGCCGCACTGCCAGCCAGTCCTCGCTCGCCACGTCGAGCCAGCCCAGTCGCGCCGCGCGATCGAGGTTGTCGAGCACGGCACCCACCGGCTCGCCGATCCGCGTGAGCAGGGCCGGTAGCAGCTTGTCGCCGGCGGTGTCCTGCAGCCGCGCAAAGCGCGCGACGAAGGCATCGAGCCGCTCGGCCAGCACGTCGTCGTCCCGAAGCGTCGCGGCGCGCTCCGTCGTGAAGGGCACCGAGAACAGGCGCCCGTCGGTGGCCTTCAGATGCTCGGCCTCGAGCTGAACCGTCTCGAGCAGGAACGCGAGCCGCTGGCGCGAGACGTCCATCAGGCCTCCAGCACGATGCCCTCGGCCAGCGCCGCTTCGTGCACCGGCTCGCGCTGGGTCTGTGGATCGAGCCAAAGCACGTCGATGCGACGCTCGCCCAGGCTGCGTTGCAATCGCGCGGCGATGCACGCCGCCAGCCACACCGGTCGCTCGACCGGGCGCGGGCTCTCGACCAGCAGATCGATGTCACCTCCGCGCAGGTCGTCGCGCACGCGGGACCCGAACAGACGCACGCGGACCCCCTCTCCCGCCAGCTCGCGAGCGACACGGACGATGTTGCGGGCTTGATCGGGGCTCAGGCGCATGGGGGCATGCTAGCGCACGGTCCGCCCGGGTGACTCCGCCACGCCCGTTTGCGGACGGATGAACAGCGCGAGCCCGATCACCACGTAGATCAGCCACGCGATACGCGGCATGTCGAGCAGGCTGTCGGCCAGCCCGACCACGGCCAGGCCGACCAGAGCGGCAGCCAGCGCGGGCGCCAGCGGCTCGCGCCGCGCGCTGCCCAGCGTGACGCGCCACAGCGCCGCCACGCCCAGAAGCGTGAACAGCGCCAGTCCGACGACGCCCTGCTCGAAGACCAGGTGCAGCGCCAGATTCTTGGCATGCCACGGCATGTGCAGGTGGTCACTGGAGAAGAACCAGCGCGCCATGCCGTCGTCGAAGCCCGGGTTGGCGAGCAGCTGTCGCCCATCGCCCGCGATCAGTTCGACGCGGTCGAACTCGGCCCTCGAGCCCTGCGAGCCGAGCGCGAACGAGAACACGATGAAGCGCGGCGCCAGCGCACTGCCGCGCGACGGCTGCCCGCCCTTCAGCTCCCATTCGAGCGTCTGCCAGGCGCCGCCCGCCGGATCGGCCCCGCGGTGGCCGACGACGCAGGTGCCGTTGTAGAGCAGGTGCTTCTCGCACACCTCCGCGTGCAGGTCGACGCGGGCCTCGGCGCGCAGCGTCGTGCGCACGCGCAGCGGCAGCGTCGGCGCGTCGATGCGCTGCGAGATGCGGAACAGCTGTCCCCAGCCGAGGATGTGCCTGCCGCTCGTCAGCAGCAGCACCTGGCGTCCGTCGGCGGCACGCAGCCGGTAGTCGCCGATCTGGTGGTCGGCGTCGCCCGACATCGTCTGCGTGGCCGCGTAGCGCCCGAGGCCCTTCCCGAACGCGTCGTCCCCCGGAGCGCGCAGCAGCGAGAGGGCATGCCGTGCATGCCCGAGCCGGGAGGCCGCATCGCCCTCGAGCGACTGCCAGCGCCCGCCCATGTAGCCGCCACCCGAGAACACGCCGATCACCAGCGCCAGCACTGCCAGCACCCCCACCTGGCCGGCCTGCCAGCGCGTCGCGGCCGGCCACGGCGTGCGCCGCGCCGCGGCCAGCCCGAGCAACGATGCCACCAGCACGCAGGCCGCGAGCGCCGCCGCCGCCAGCGCACGCCCCTCGCCCCAGTACCAGACCACCGCCACCACGCCCGCCCACAGCCCGAGCGCGGCGGCCATCAGGCCAGCGCGCGCCAGATCGGCCGCCATCGAGTCGACGCTGCGCGCGCGCCGGCACGCTACCCAGCACAGCGCACCACCGCCGGCCACGGCGAGATAGGCCGCGTACGCGCCCTTGGGCACCGCCAGCGTGGCGGCCAGCACCAGGCCTGCCGCGAGCAGCCCGCCAACAACGCCGGCCACGATCACCCCGCGCCGCGCCGCGGCCATCGCCGGCAGCGCCGCCAAGCTGAGCGCGAACGCGCCGAGCAGCGCCAGCAAGCCGCGGTACCCGCCGCCCGGAAACACGACCAGCCCCGCGCCGGCGAAGGCCAGCGCCAGCGCCACTCCGGCCCGCGCCGCGGCTCGCGGCTGCGCCGCGCCAGCGTCCTCGGGTCCGGGCGCCGCCAGGCCCCGCCCGCCCGCCCGCTGCTGCATCCAGCGCAGGCCCAGCAGCAGCGTCAGCGCCACCGGCGCGCCGAGATAGACGACGCGCGAGAACGTCGCCAGCGCCGCGTACGCCGCCGCCATCAGCGCCGCGGCGGCGCAGGCCCAGGCCAGCCGGTCGTGCGCGCGCAGCAGCACCAGCAGTGCGGCCGGCAGGGTGGCTATCAGAGCAGCGTCGAGCGCGGCACCGCCCACGTGCATCTCCCAGAACAGGCCGGTGGCCCGGTAGTCGCTGGAGAAGTTGGTCAGCCCGGTGTGCGCCAGCCGTTCCCACAGCACCGTCAGCGCCACCGCCGCGGCCATGCCGGCCAGCCCTGCCAGCAGATGCTGACGGGCGCGCGCCGGCCGCGCCCGGTGCTCGCGCAGCCACAGCGGCAGCAGCAGCAGCGCAAGCGGAAGGCTCTTGCCCAGGCGCAGCGCGTTCAGCGGCTCGTGGTAGCCCTGCCACCAACCCGCATGCGAGCTCCACTGCCAGCCGCCGGCATCGGCCACGCCTCGCAGCAGGCTGGTGGTCAGGGCGCCGGCATGCGCCGCCAGCAGCACGCCGGCGAGCATCGCTCCGAGGTGCCAGCGGCCGCGTGGCGCGGCCGGCGGCGCCAGCGCCCAGCGTGCGTAGCCGGCGGCCGCCGTCGCCAGGACGAGCAGGTCGAACTCCTCCACCACCAGCCAGCCGGTCCACGGCATTCCGCCCACGAGCGGCAGCAGCGGCAGCAGCCACAGCGGCCAGGCCCCGGGGGCGCGGCCCGCCAGCGCAGCCACTGCGGCCAGCGGCAGCAGCATGGCCGCGCCGAACACCGGATGGTGCACGCCGAGCCATGCCGCCAGCACGCCGCAGGCCAGCGCCATCAGCGCGGCCGCGAGCCGCGCCGGCACCGGCAAGGCGGCGCCGGCCGTCAGCCCGCCCGGCGCGTCAGTCACCCCCCAGCCGCCAGTCGGGCGCGTGGTGCCGCAGCCACTGCTCGAGCATCATCAGGATCCACACCATCTCGCCGTAGTAGCCCGGGTGCGCCGGCAGGTACTCGTCGAGCAGCCGCGCCACGAACTCCCGCCGTACCACGCCGCGCGTGCCGAAGCTGCGCACCGAGTCGGTGGCCAGCGCCTTCAGCGCCGCGTGCCGCGTGGCCCACACGCCGAAGGGCAGCCCGAAGCCCTTCTTCTGTTTGGTGATGATCTCGGGCGGCAGGAAGTCGCGCAGTGCCTCCTTGAAGAACCATCGCAGCGCGCGGCCCCTGACCTTGTACTCCGCCGGCAGCGTCATCGAGAAGTCGACCAGCGGGTCGTGCAGCATCGGGTAGCCGACCTCGATGCCGGCCAGCGCCGCCGTGCCGCGTACCTTGGGCAGGTCGCTCTCGGCAAGCGTATAGCGCCAGTCGTAGGCCAGGTGGCGGTCGAGATCGCCTTCGGCCTGCGCCAGGGCCCACACCTCGCGCTGCTGCTCGAACACCGACTCGGGCCGCACGCCGGCCTGGAAGCGCGGCGTCAGCACCTCCTGCGGCCCCAGGCGCAGCAGCAGGTTGTAGTGGTGCAGGCGGTCGGGCAGCCCGCGCTCGGCGTCGCGCACGTAGTTGCGGCCGCGGCGCACCACGCCAAGGCTGCCGGCGCCGGGCAGGCCCAGCACCGGCTTGACGAAGCCGTTTCGCACCCAGGCGGGAACACGGTCCCAAACCTCGTACACCTTCTGCGACGCGTAGCGCTCGTTGCCGCCGAAGAGCTCGTCGCCGCCGTCGCCAGCCAGCAGACGGGTCACGCCGTCCTCGCGCGCGCGCAGCGCGCAGTAGTAGGCCGGCAGCGCCGAAGAGTTGCCGAACGGCTGGTCGTAGGAGGCGGCCACGCGGGCGATGCCGTTCACCAGGTCGCCGGGCGTCACGTAGTACTCGTGGTGCACGGCCCCGAAGTGGCGCGCGGCGATGCGCGCGTACTCCATCTCGTCGTAGCCCTCGGCATCGAAGCCGATCGAGTAGGTGTGAACCTCGCCGGCGACCTGCTTGATGTGCCCGGCGACGGTGGAGCTGTCGGTGCCGCCGCTCAGGAAGCAGGCCGGCACGCCACCGTCGAGCTCGGCGCGCACGGCGTCGAGCAGCAGCCGGCGGAACTCGGCCTTGAGGGCGTCGAACGAAGGCGCGCGCTGCGGCTCGAAGCGCAGCCGCGCGGCGGGCGCCAGCTGCGTGCGCCCGCCCTGCCACTGCAGCACGTGCCCCGCGGGCAGCCGCCGCACGCCGCGGAAGATCGTGCGGGGCGACGGGATCGCGTGGAAGAACAGGTAGTCGTAGATGGCCTGCGGGTCGAGCTCGCGCACGCGGAAGTCGGTGGCGGCGGCGCCGAACACCAGGCGCCCGTCCTGCTCGGAATAGCACAGCGTCTCGCGGCCGAAGCGGTCCACCGCCGCGGCGACGCGCCCGTCGCCGAGCCCGGCAACCACCGCGAAGCCCCCCGCCGCCTGGCCGGCGGCGGCCTGGGCGCCCAGCCGGCCGGCCGCATCGGGCCAGGACACGCAGCCCTGCGGCCACTCGGGGCGGCCGCGCTCGAAGGGCAGCCTGGGCGGATCGGTTGCGGTCATGCCGAACGGATCAGACCAGCACTTCGGCGCACGCCGGGTGGCCGAGGAAGGCCTGCGGGCTCGAGCTGGCGCCGTAGGCGCCGGACTGGAACACCACCACCAGGTCGCCCACCTGCGCCTGCGGCAGGTCCATGCGGTCGGCCAGCAGGTCGAGCGGCGTGCACAGCGGGCCCACCGCCGAGGCCGTCTCGCGCGCCGTGCCGCGCACCGGGAACACGCCCACGGGGTAGTTCTTGCGCACCACCTGCCCGAAGTTGCCGCTCGCGGCCAGCTGGTGGTTGAGCCCGCCGTCGCAGACCAGGAACACCTGCCCGCGCGAGACCTTGCGGTCCACCACCCGCGTCACGTAGAGGCCCGCCTCGCCCACCAGGTAGCGGCCGAGCTCGATCACGATGCCGGCGGCCGGCATCTCGCGCGCCGCGCGCTCGACGATGGCCTGCAGGTTGGCGCCGATCGGCGCCAGGTCGAGCCGCTGCTCGCCCGGGAAGTACGGGATGCCGAAGCCGCCGCCGAGGTTGAGGAACTTCACCGGCGAAGGCGCGTGCCCGGCCAGACGCAGCGCCAGCTCGTAGCTCTTGCACTGCGCCTCGCAGATGCTGTCGGCGCGCAGGTTCTGCGAGCCGGCGAAGAGGTGGAAGCCCTCGAAGGCCAGGCCCTCGCGGGCGGCGAAGGCGAGCGCCTCGGGCACGAGCTCGACGTCGAGCCCGAACTGCTTGGGGCCGCCGCCCATCTTCATGCCCGAGCCCTTGAGCTCGAAGTCGGGGTTCACGCGCACCGCCACGCGCGCCGGCAGGCCCAGCTCCTGCGAGGCCGCGGCCAGCACCGGCAGCTCGCGCAGCGACTCCACGTTGACCAGCACGCCCGCGGCCACGCTCTGGCGCAGCTCGGGGTCGCGCTTGCCCGGGCCGGCAAAGCTGATCTCGGCCGGGTCGGCCCCGGCGTCCAGCGCCACCTTCAGCTCGCCGGCCGAGGCCACGTCGATGCCGTCCACCAGCCCGGCCATGAACTGCACCACGGCCGGCATCGGGTTGGCCTTCATCGCGTAGTGCAGCTTCACCGCGCGGGGCAGCGAGGCGCGCAGCTCGGCCACGCGCTGCCGCAGCAGCGGGCGGCTGTAGGCGTAGAACGGGGTCTGGCCGACGCGGGCGGCCAGCCTCGACAGCGGCTCGCTGCCGACGAGCAGCTCGCCGTCGCGGAGCGGCCACTGGCTCATCGGCGCGTGGGTGGGCAGTGCTCGTTCCATCGCGGGTGCTTCCGGGGTCGGGCTCGTCGTGGCGGGGCCAGGTGTTCGGGCGGGGCGGGATTGTCGGGCGTCAGGCGGCCCGGGCCGGCGCCAGGCGCAGCCGCATGCGGCTGGCGGCCGAGGCACTGAGCCCCAGGTACGGGGCCACGGTGGCGACCATCACCTCCAGCCGCCAGGCCTGCATGAACAGCGCCATGCCGAGGCGCCGCCCGCCGAGCCTGGCGTGGGCGCGGCGCGAGGCCAGGTTGAACAGCGTCACGCGGCTGAAGCTGTGGCGCACGCCCAGATCGTGCAGCCAGCGGTTGGCCCCGTGCCAGATGGCCAGGAAGGCGATGCCCAGCCGGTGCTCGGGCAGCACGTAGAGGTCGAAGTCGAACACCGAGGCGCCCGCCGGCTCGAGCTCGAAGGTGCAGCGCACCTCGTCCTCCTCGTAGCGCCCGGGGCACCACCAGACGTAGCCGAGCAGCACCCCCTTGCGCCACACCCCGAGGCAGCGCGCGCCCTGCGCGAAGCGCGACACCTTGATCTCCGGCCGCGCCGGCATCTGCGCGAGCACCGGGTGCCCGGGCCCGATCTCGGCGAACTCCAGGTTCTGCGCCATGCGGGCGGGCAGCAGCGCGCGGCCGTCGATCGGCTGCTCCATCAGCTCGTACACGTAGAGACCCAGCCGCGGCGAGACGGCGCGCAGCAAACGGTCGATCACGTACAGCGCGCCGGCCACGGGCCCGAACTCGCGGAACGGCCCGAGCGCCCGCTGCCACCATCGGCGGGGGCGCCCGCCCTCCGGCCGCGATTCAGGCGTGCCCACGTGCCCTCAGCGCACGGCGGCCGGCACCGTGGCCGCGCCTTCGCACCAGGCCGTCGACAGCGCCTTGCGATCGAGCTTGCCGTTGGGGTTGCGCGGCAGCGGCCCTGGGCGCGCATCGATGCCGGCCGGCACCATGTAGGCCGGCATGCGCTGGCGGCACTCGGCCAGCAGCGCGTCGAGGTCGATGCGGTCGCTGCCGTCGGGGGCGGTGGCGATCACCTGGATCGCCTGCCCGAGCCGGTCGTCGTCGACGCCGAAGGCCACGCACTCGCCCACCAGCTGCGTCGCGTACAGCACCTCCTCGACCTCGGTCGGGCTGACGCGGTAGCCCGAGGTCTTGATCATCTCGTCGCGCCGGCCGATGAAGTACAGGAAGGCCTCGGCGTCGCGCCGCACCGTGTCGCCCGAGTAGACGGCGATCTCGGGCAGCACCAGGCCGGCCTCGCGGCCGCCCACGCCCGCGGGCAGCGCCTTGTAGCGCTCGGCGGTCTTGGCCGGGTCGTTCCAGTAGCCCATGCCCACCAGCGCGCCGCGGTGCACCAGCTCGCCCGGCTCGTCGGGCGCGCACTCGGTGCCATCCTCGCGCAGCACCAGGATCTCGGCGTTGGGAATGGCCTTGCCGATGCTGTCGGGCCGGCGGTCGACCTCCTCGGGCGGCAGGTAGGTGGAGCGGAAGGCTTCCGTCAGGCCGTACATCAGGAACGGCCGCGCCGCGGGCACGCGCTGGCGCAGCAGCTGCAGCGTCTCGCGCGGCATGCGGCCGCCCGTGTTGGCGAAGTAGCGCAGGTGCGCGCCGATCGACGACGGCCACTCGAGCGCGGCGAGCTGGATGTACAGCGGCGGCACGGCCGTGAGGCCCGTGACGCGCTCGCGCTCCAGCGCCCTGAGCACGTCGCGCGGGAGCAGGTAGTTCAGCAGCACCACGCGGGCGCCGGCGTGGAAGGCGGTGGTCAGCTGGCTGAAGCCGGCGTCGAACGACAGCGGCAGCGCGGCCAGCAGCGTGTCGCCGGCGTGGTTGCCGAGGTAGCTGGCCACGCTCTTGGCGCCGGCCACCATGTTGCGGTGCGACAGCACCACGCCCTTGGGCTTGCCGGTGGAGCCCGAGGTGTACAGGATGGCCAGCATGTCGGTGTCGATGACGCGGTGGCCCGGGCCGCCGGGCGGCGGCGCCGTGGCCGCCAGCTCGGCCCAGGCGAGCAGGCCCACGCCCGCGGGCAGGCCCTCGGGCAGCCCGGCTGCGGCGTCGACGAGCACCACGTGGCGCAGCGCGGGGCAGGCCGCGAGCCCGGGGGCCAGCGCCTTCAGCCTCTCGGCCGAGGTGACCAGCACGCGGACGTCGCAGTCGCGCAGGATGAAGGCCACCTGCTCGGGCTTGAGCAGCGGGTTCACCGGCACGAACACGCCCCCCATGGTCGGCGCCGCGAAGCACGCCGCCACCATCTCGAAGCGCTTCTCGAGGTAGACCGCCACGCGCTCGGCGCGCCCGACGCCCAGGCCGGCCAGGCCGCTGGCTGCCGCCTGCACCGTGGCCGCCAGCGCCCCGTAGCCGAGCGTCTCGCGGCCGTGGGTGAGCGCCGGCGCGTCGGGCGAGCGCTCGGCGCCGAGGAGAACGAGTTCGTGCAGGAGGTGGGCTTCGCGCATGCAAGGCTCGGGGTGCCCGCGGCCGCCCGGAGAGCCGGCCCGGCACACGGGCAGGCGCCGGAGGCGAGGCAGCCATCCACGAAGGACGACGCAATGTAGCGCAGCCCCTGCGTGCCGCAACGGGGCTGCTGTGAGTGCGGCGCGATTGACGTGAAGGAGTGCGACCACACGCCGCCTGCGCGCAGCGGCCCCCACGTTTGCGGGATGGAGCGGAACGAAGGCCCCGGATGCGGCCTTTTCCCACGGGGGGCCAAGGCTTGCCCACGAGGCGGCTGCCTAGAATCCTAGCCCATCCCAAGACGCGTGCTCGACCCCGAGCCCCCACCCCGATGAACATCGACGCCGACGTGCTGCGCACGCTGGACGAAGTGCTGAGCCTGAAGGGCCGCGCGCTCGGCTTCGGGCGCGACACGCCCCTGCTCGGCGCCATCCCCGAGCTCGACTCGATGGCCGTCGTCGGCCTGATCACGAGCCTGGAAGAACGCTTCGGCATCGTCGTCGACGACGACGACATCGACGGCAGCACGTTCGAGACGGTGGGGTCGCTGGTGGACTTCGTGGCCGCCCGCATGCCCGCCTGAGCCGACGGCGCCGCCGCGGCGCACCCGCCCCGCCCACACCGGCCCCGCGCCGCCCGCCTGCCCGCCCATGAACGCCGCGCCCACCTGGCAGCCGATGCACCTCGACATCGACGGCGGGAGGCGCTTCGCCGTGCTGCACGAGCCGGCCGGCGCGCCCCGCGGCCTGGTGCTGCACGTGCACGCGTGGGCCGAGGAGATGAACAAGTCGCGCCGCATGGTGGCGCTGCAGGCGCGCGCACTGGCGGCCGCCGGGTGGACGGTGCTGGTGCCCGACCTCCACGGCTGCGGCGACAGCGACGGCGACTTCGGCGAGGCCACCTGGGCGCGCTGGCAGCAGGACGTGGCCGCTGCCGCCACGTGGCTGCGCCAACGGCACGACGCGGCGGCCGATGCGCTGTGGCTGTGGGGCCACCGCTGCGGCGCGCTGCTGGCCAGCGAGGTGGCGGCCAGCCTGCCGCAGCCGGCGCACCTGCTGCTGTGGCAGCCCGCAACGGCCGGACGCACGGTGCTGCAGCAGTTCCTGCGGCTGCGGCTCGCAGCCGACCTGCAGGCCGGCCCCGCCGAGCAGCGGCCCGAGGGCACGCGCGGCGTCGTCAAGACCCTGCTCGACGAGCTCGCCGCGGGCCGGCCGGTGGACGTGGCCGGCTACTCGGTGCACCCGGACCTTGCCGCGGGCCTGGACCGCGCCACGCTGATGCCGCCGCGCGACGGCCGGCGCGCGGTGTGGCTCGAAGTGGCGCGTGCCGACACACCGGCGCTCTTGCCCGCCAGCGAACGCGTCGTTGCGGGCTGGCGCGCGCAGGGCGTGCCGGTGGACGCAGCGGCCGTGGCCGGGCCCGGGTTCTGGCAGAGCGTGGAGATCGAGGAGGCGCCGGCGCTGGTCGAGGCCACGCGTGCGGCGCTGCAGGCCGTGGCCCCCGACGCGCGGCCCGCCGCGCGGCAAGGCGTGGGCAACGCCATGGCGCTGCCGGCGACGACGGGGGCCGCATGAACGCCAGCGCGACCGGCTGGCACGAGACGGGCCTGGCCTTCGAATGCGCCGGCGAGCGGCTCGCCGGCGTGCTGGCGCGCCCCGCCGCAGCGCAGGCCGCGTGCGATGTCGGGGTTGTGGTGGTGGTGGGCGGCCCGCAGTACCGCGCAGGCAGCCACCGGCTCTTCGTGCGCCTGGCGCGCGCGCTCGCGGCAGACGGCGTGCCCACGCTGCGGTTCGACGTCCGCGGCATGGGTGACTCCACCGGCACTCCGGCGGGTTTCGAGGCGCTCGACGACGACATCGCCGCAGCCATCGACAGCCTGCAGGCCGCCTGCACGACGGTGCGACGAGTCGTGCTCTGGGGGCTGTGCGACGGGGCTTCGGCGGCGTTGCTGTACGTGCAGCGGGCGCACGATGCGCGCGTGGCCGCGCTCTGCCTCCTCAACCCCTGGGCACGCACCGAGCACACGCTGGCCCGGGCACGCGTTCGCCACTACTACCTGCAGCGTCTGGTGCAGCCGGCTTTCTGGCGCAAGCTGGTTGTCGGGCGCGTGGCGTGGTCCGGGCTGTCCGAGCTGGCCGCACACCTGCGGACGGCCACGGGCGCAAGCCCAGCCGACCCCTTGGTCTCGGAGCCCGGTTACGCGGTCTCCATGATGCGCGTGCTGGCGGCGTGG
>Ga0068877_10001109_pt1 | contig 22647 bp, 17 predicted proteins | sample NOAtaG_FD_66437 | JGI IMG/M metagenome (GOLD analysis project Ga0068877, IMG submission 66437) | Freshwater lake microbial communities from Lake Erie, under a cyanobacterial bloom - NOAA_Erie_Diel6S_1000h metaG | ecosystem: Environmental > Aquatic > Freshwater > Lake | place: USA: Ohio, Lake... | reverse complement strand
GTCTCAACATTCGTCACGATGACCATGTTCGGGCGCACATCCGCCCGAGCTTGCGAGGTATCCACGAGGGCTTCAGCATACGCCGCTCCCAGCCTTTGTCCGATCCGATCCCATGTAAAACCACCTTCAATCAGGGCTCTGCCCCGGGCCGCTCGCTCCTGTGCGCTCTTGGGGTCCGAGAACACCTCCTCCAGGGCCTTCTTCACCGCCTCAACCTCGCGCTTCACCACCCAACCGGCCCCCGACTTTTCCACTTCCTCGAAGTGACATTCCTCCGAGATCACCACCGGCACGCGCGAGGCCAGCGCCTCCGCCACCGACATGCTGAACCCCTCGTGACCGCTTGGCAAGCAGAACGCCGCCGCATCCGCCAGGGCCTCGTACTTCCTCCGTCCATAGACGGCCCCGACGAAGTGCACCCGGTCCGCGACCCCGATCTCCTGCGCCACCTTCTTCCACGATTCACCCGCGCCCTCGTCAGGCCCCGCGAAGACCACGCGCGCGCTCGGCGTCGTCTTCAACAGCCCCTTCAGCGCCCGAATGAGAATGTCCCCGCCCTTCACCTCATGCAGCCGCGCCAGCAGCAAGACGAACGGATCGTCGCCAAGCTCCGGGTGTTCCGCCCTGAACAGCCCGCGCTCGGGCAACGGGTCAATGTCGCTCAGGTTCACCCCGTTGGGCACCGTCACCACCCGTGTATGAAACCCGCCCCGCTCTACACACGCTCGCTCGTACGCGCTGAGCACGTGCACGCACGCCGCCCCGCGGATGAGCTCCCGGCGCCCCAGCCACAGCGCCGCCTTCTTCTTCCAGGGCTTCACCGACAACGCCCACTCGTCCAGCATGCCGTGGGGCGTCAAGACGTACGGCACCCTCGCCGCCCGCGCCATCGCGCCCGCCTCCACCAACGCCGCATCCCACACCCCGTGGACATGCACGACCTGCGCCCAGACCACCATCTCGCGCAGCTTGCCCCGATCGGCCTCTGACAGCCGACCCCGCCCGCCGAAGATGCTCCCGCCTCCCGTCCCGCGCAGGGCTTCCAGTCGCACGGGCCAGAACTCCGACAGCTCGCCGCGGCCCTGGTGCGCGTGCAAGGGCGTCGACCCCGCGCGATGATGGCCCACGATCACCACGCGATGACCCATCGCCGCCTGCGCACGCGCCAGGCTGAAGACCACCGCGTGCGGCCCGCCCACCGCAGGGTCCAGCGAATCTATCACGTGCACGATCCGCATCCGATCTTCGCTCCTGAAACGCCGAACCAGTTCCACCCCTCACGATTCACTTCGCGCGCATCGCACGCCCATAACACGCAACCGCCAACTCCGCAATCCGAGGCCAGGTGTACCGGCTCTCCACCATCGCACGCCCGCGCTTGCCCATCTCTCGCGCACGCTCGCCGTCGGCCAGCACCCGCATCAGCCCCGCCGCCACCTCGCCCTCATCCAGCTTCACCACCTCGCCGGCACGCTCAACCGCCACTTCCGGAAAGTGACAGTTCTCCGTGATCACCACCGGGCACGCGCACGCCAGCGCCTCGGTGATCGCCAGGCTGAACCCCTCCTGTCGGCTCGGCAGACAGAACGCCGCCGCGTCCACCATCGCCGCGTACTTCTCCCTCCCGTACAGCGGCCCCACCACGTGCACCCGCTTCTCCAACCCCGCCTCGCGGATCCGCGCCTCGAACGGCGCCCGCTCCCCGCCGTCCGGACCCGCCACCACCAACTCCACATCCCCGCGCTCCGCCGCGACACGCTTGAACGCGCCCGCCAGCAGGTCCAACCCCTTCTTGTAATGCAACCGGCTTAAAAACAGAACCACCGGCCCGGGCCCGATGTTCGGAAACTTGCTCCGCAAAAGCCCACGCTCGGGCAGCGGATCGATGTCGTTCAAAAACACGCCGTTGGGTATCCGCTCCAGCTTCACGCCCAGATTCAGCGGCCCAAGCAGCGTCTCCTCATCCTCGTTCAGCGTGTGCAGAAACGCCGCCCTGCTCAGCATCCGCCGGTGCGCCAGCACCATGCTGATCTTCTTCTTCCACTTGCTCTGCTGCAGCGCCCACGGGTCGAGCATCCCGTTCAGCAGCACGCAGTACTTCACCCCGTTCGCACGCGCAATCGACGCCGCCCGAACCAGAATCGGCTCCCACACCGAATGCACGTGGACAAAGTCGTGCCCGGGCACCAGACCCTTCAGCACCTTGCCCGCGCCAAAGCCCGTGTACCACTCCAGCCTCGTCGGCGCGGGCCCCTGCACCAGCCGCACCTTCTCCCACCCCGGCATCGGCGCGTACACCTTCTTCAGAAACACCTCCGACCCCGGATCGCGGTACGTCATCACCGTGACCTCGTGCCCCGCTCGCGCCTGCGACGAGGCGATCGCCCCGCACACAATCGGCGGCCCGCCATCCTTCGGATCCAGCGTCGAGATCACGTGCAGTATCTTCATCGCGCCGACAAACCTCCGAGAACCACCACGCCCCCGCTCCACCTTCGACCACCACACACCCGGCACCACAACTTCGGCCCGCCCATCCCGCCGATCCACCCTCTTTCACGCCCCCATCGATCATCCCTCCACACCGCCCGCCCCGCACGCTCCGATAACCGCCAGCATCTGCGCCATCTTGATGTTCAACGCGTGCCCGCTCCGAACCCCGCGCACCACCCCCACGACCGCCGGCACGCCCACCAGCGCCAAATCCCCGATCATGTCCAACACCTTGTGCCGCGCCGGTTCCTGAGGCAACCGCTCTTCACCCCCAACCGCCCCCTCGGGCCCGATGACCAGCGTCTGCCCCGCCTGCACGTGCGCGAACAGGCCGCGAGCGCGCATCTGCTCCGCCTCAAGCAACGTGCAGAACGTCCGCGCCGGGGCGATCTGGTCCAGGTACCCCTCCGCGTCCGGCCGGTCATGACTCAGAACCCACTTCGCCCGCTGCTTGGTAATCACCGCTCCGGGTCCATAGTCCAGCTCATACTCGCACACCAGCGCATGCCCGAAGCGTGAAAACTCCTCATCGGTCATCGGACGCAGCTCGATCACCCCCGCCTCACCCCCGCCGATCGGCGCGACGCGGTCGTCCTCGATCCGAACCCCGTTGACCACCCGCATCACCGCGCGCTGGCCCGTCTGCACGATCCCCGCCCCGATCAAGAGACCCGCCATCGGCCCGGCCGACGCGTCGAACATCGGGGTTTCCGGCCCGCTCAGGCGGATCACCGCGTCGCTCACCCCGGTCCCCGCCAGCGCCGACATGACGTGCTCGACGGTCTCGATCCGCGCCCCGCCCTCGCCGCTGAGCACCGTGTGGCGCTGACCAAGACCGCCCGTCGCCAGGTCCCACCGCGCCGGCACGCGCACGCCCCCCAGATCCTCGCGCACGAAGACCACCCCCGTGCCGCTCTCCCCCGGCTCGATGATCATCCGCACCGGGTCGCCGCTGAACAGCGTCAAGCCGCTGACGCTGATGGTCCGCTGGATCGTCCGGGTTGGTACAAAGCGCTGGGTCATCGTGGACCATCACTGGTCAAGCCCCGATCGTTCGTTCACCGCCTGCGCACTTCCACCCGTACGCTCATGTCGTGCCCGAATCGTTCCCACCCGCCGCCGACCCCCCCGCGCCGCCCGACCCGGCGGACTTTGACATGATGCGCCGCGCGCTGCAGCTCGCCCGCGCCGCCGGCGACATGGGCGAGGTCCCCATCGGCGCGGTGGTCTATCGCGCGCTGACGCCCGACCACGCCCAGATCGTCGGCGAAGGCGCCAACCGGCGCGAGATCGACAACGACCCGCTGGCGCACGCCGAGATTCTCGCCATCCGCGCCGCGGCGCAAGCCCAGGGCGATTGGCGACTCTCAGACCTGCGCATCGCCGTCACGCTCGAACCCTGCCCCATGTGCGCCGGTGCGATCGTCAACTCCAGGCTTTCCAGGCTGGTTTTTGCCGCCTTCGATCCCAAGGCCGGTGCCTGCGGCTCGCTGATGCGCCTGACAGAAGACCCGCGCCTGAACCACCGCGTCACACCGCTGAGCGGAATTCTCGCCGAGGAATCAAGTCAACTGCTCCGCGATTTTTTCCGCTCGCTTCGACAAGAAAAAAACCCGCGCAGCAAAGACGACTGATCCGCCGCCGCCGCGCCGCACAACAGGTTGTGTCCCGCGCACCAACGCACACGACCGCGAGCATCGAGCACGCGCTGCGCCGTTTTCGACTTTCTGTCAAGCGATTTTCTCAGTCACAAATCACGCACAGCGTGCGTCGAAATCTGTTGACAGTTCCGCGGTTTCACTCTACCGTCGCAGTCGGGGTTGCCCACGTGCGTTCGACGCACGATCAACCTCTTCCTTCCGTCCTTTCCTCTCTTCATGCCGACCAGGAGGAGTCTCCAGGTGAACGCCCACGGCCTCCGCTCCGGCCGATCGATCGCGCCGACCAAACCCGTTCGCGTCGACCCCGACCTCCAGACCTGGCTGGACTTGCTGTCCTACATGCGCGCAACCCAGCCCGGAATCTGCCGCCAATGGTTCGAGGAAATCGAACCCCTGGGTATCACCGGCGGCGTGCTCTACCTCCGCGCTCACACCAACATCCACCGCGATTACCTCCAACGCCAGTGCCTCCAGCCCTTCAACGACGCCGCCCAGACCGCCTCGGGCCGACTCATCTCCGTCCGCTTCTTGGGCCCAGAAGACGAACTGCCCGCCTCTCAACCTTCAACCTCCACCACCACCAGCGGTTCGAGCCCGTCGTCATCTGCTGCGAACGCGCCCACATCCGCGCCCATCGCCGGGCAAACCTCCGCCGATTCGGCCAATGGCGCTTCGCACGCCAACGGCTCACCCGCGATCGTCACCCGACCCGTGGGCGTGCCCACCCCCTCCGGAGGTGTCCCGGCTTCGCCTGCCGGCGGGTCGGAGGATCCCGACGGCTTTTCAAGCACGCCCTTCTCGGCCGAAGAGCGCATGGTCATGCCCTTGGCCAACCCCGCCCTCGGCCCCTCCCTCGGCCCCGCGGTCAGCATCGATCATCATCGACCCACCGGCCCGATCACCCTCTCGGGCAACCGCGCGGACCTTGAGCCGCTCTCGGCCGCCCATTACGACGACGGGCTGGTGCTCAATCCGGATTACGGGTTTGACAACTTCATCGTCGGACCGAGCAATCGCCTGGCCCACGCCGCCGCACTGGCCGTGGGCGCCAACCCGGGGCGGGCGTACAACCCGTACTTCGTCCACGGCGGGGTCGGCCTCGGCAAAACCCACCTGCTCCAGGCGATGTGCCTGAACATCCGCGCCCTGCGCCCCGATGCCATCATCTACTACACCTCGTGCGAAGGGTTCATGACCCAGTTCATGGACGCGGTGGCGCAGGGGATGATGACGCGCTTCCGGCACAAGTTCCGCCACGTCGACGTGCTGGTGATCGACGACATCCACTTCCTCGCCAAGCGCGACCGCACGCAGGAAGAGTTCTTCCACACCTTCAACAGCCTCTACCAGAGCCACAAGCAGATCATCCTTTCGTCTGACGCGGCGCCCGAGGACATCCCTGACCTTGAAGACCGTCTGGTCTCGCGCTTCAAGTGGGGCTTGGTTGCGCAGCTCACCCCGCCGTGCTACGAAACGCGCGTGGAGATTCTGAAGAACAAGGCCCGCATCCGCGGCCTCATGCTCCCCGACGACGTGGCGTGCTACTTGGGCTCGAAGATCGACAACAACATCCGCGAGCTCGAGGGTGCGATCGTCAAGCTGCAGGTCTTCTGCAGTGTCGAGTCGCGCCCGCTGAGCCTTGACGCCGCCCGCGCGTGTTTCAACGACGCGGACGTCGGGCGGACGGAGCCGAAGATCCAGATCCAGACGATCATCGACGCCGTGACCGATTACTTTGGTGTGAAGGTCACCGACCTGCAGAGCAAGCGTCGCCAGCGGTCGATCGCGCAGCCGCGCCAGCTCTGCATGTACCTGGCGCGCAAGCACACCCGCTACAGCCTTGAAGAAATCGGCGGCTACTTCGGCGGGCGCGACCACACCACCGTCATGCACGCCGTGCGCACCATCGACGACCGGCGCGAAACCGACGCGGAGTTCAACGTCGTCGTCAGCTCGCTGGAAGACCGCCTCCGCACGCCGAACTGATCCTCATCAGCGCTTCTGACAGTTCGCACAGAAGACCGTTGTGCGCTGCGCAAGGGTGATCTGTTTGAGCGTGATTCCACAGGTTGTACACGCCTGACCGCCCCGTCCATAGACCGCGTGCCGCAGTGCAAACTCCCCCTGCGCACCCTCGGCATCCACATAGTCCCGCAGCGTTGAACCCCGCGCGTCCACCGCTTCACACAGCACCGCGCGGATCATCGCCGCGAGTCTCTCAACACGTTCACGCGAAAGCCGATGCCCCTTCGTCCGCGGATCGATCCGCGCGCGAAAGAGCGCTTCGTCGGCGTAGATGTTCCCCACGCCCGCCAACACGCGCTGGTCCAGCACCGCCGCCTTCACCGCCCGTTTCGTGCGCCGTAGCCCGTCAAACAACGCCTCCGCGTCGATCGTGAGCGCATCGGGCCCGAGGGCGTCGAGCTTCCCGCGTTGAAGCTCGATCTCATCGGCAAACGTCCACACGCCGCCGAAGCGTCGCGGATCGCGGAAGCCGATCCACGCCGTCGCCGCGGCGTTCAAGCCAACACCCACGCCGCGCTGAACTTCCCACAGCACGTGCACATGACTCAGCGTCGCCAGCTCGCTCCGCGTCGGCTTGACCAGCACCTGCCCGGTCATGCCCAGGTGGATCGCCAGGCAACGCCCGCCGCCCGGCGTGTTCGGGTTCTTGCCCTCGGGTGCTTCACCACGGATCATCAACAGCTTGCCAAGACGTTCAACGCCACGCAGAACGCTCCCGACCAGCAAGGCCGCGTCAGAGGCCTCACCCTCGATCACCGACCCCCGGCGGACCTCCACGCCCCGCACACGTCGCCCCACAAGGTGAGGCTCCAACGACCGACGCACCGTTTCCACTTCAGGCAACTCAGGCACAAGGCAAGCGTACAACACCCAAAGCTCGCCGACGCCTCGTGAACCCGCCATCGCGCTGATCGATCGTGATCTCTCACCTCCGGGGGATCGCGGCGTGTTGAGTGCGTGATGGGTCCTCTTCTCTTCTTCAAGAAGAGAGAGAAAGAGTGGTGTTGGTAGAAATTGGCTGCTGGCGCTTGTGGAGAACCTGTGCGCCGCCGCGGCAATCGCGCGAACGTCAAGCACGATCGTCACCATGAGCCGGTGTGAACTCGCGGTGGAATGACTTCACCCCACCCCTGTCGGTTGCGCTCGCCGGCGCACGGTTGTCCAAAACATCCCCCGCACAGCGCTCCATCCGCGCCCACACCCCCCAACCCACAGGGGGGGAGGGGTGTCGGTTGTTCACGATCCCGTACCCCAATCGGCCGGTTCAACCGACAGGTCATCCCGCTCTCTCCACGCCGAATCCCCGCCTCGCGCCAGCGGCATCGATGTGAAGACAGGCAACTTTCGACGCTCCTCACAGGTCCTCGCCCCCGATCACGCACTTTCGCCAACCCGACGCGAAATCATGTCCATACAAACAGATTCCGCTCACTGCAACCGATGATTCTGCCGAGGGTATCTCCTGAGCGGCGGATCCGTGCTCGGCCGATCCGCCGCAGACTTCTCGGAGGGCGTAATCGTGTCCATCGCGTCGGCCATCTTCAGCATGATCCAAACCTCGGGTCCATCCAGGTCGGCAACTTCTCGCGCCGCAAGCCCGCGGCCCGCACGCCGGCGGGCCTTCACGCTCATCGAGCTGCTGGTGACCATCGCGATCATCGCGGTGCTGGTGGGGATCCTGATCCCCTCGCTCGCGGGCGTGCGTGCCTACAGCCGGAACGTCAAGTGCCAGACGAACCTGCGTTCGTTCGGGCAGTCGTTCCAGATGTATCTGAACAACAACAAGGACTTTCTGCCGTACGTCCGCCCGTTTTACGATCCGGACATTCCGAGTTCCAGCGACCCGGCGCTGCTGGAGATCTTCTCCGCGTACATGGACGTGAAGACCCCGGAGCGTGAGATCCCCGGCGATCCGAACAGCAAGTTCATCCCCGCGGACCCGTTCTTCTGCCCCTCGGACCGAAACCCGCTCGACGAAGCCGGGTTCAGCCTGGGGATCAGTTATGAGTATTGGCCCGGGATGATGATGGTCTTTGCCGAGGGCCCGCTGCTGGGCGATAAGGGCAAGGCCCAGCGGATGGTTTCGAACTATTGGCGCAACGGCACAAACATCCCCGTGCTTTCAGACGCGAAGCCCTGGCACAAGTTCGGCGGCAACTCCGGGCAGAACGGGCTGTACTACGGCGATTGGCACATCGCCAGCGTCGACATCACGCCCCGCGAACAGGTTCAAAGCAACGTGCCACAGATCCCCGTCACCCCGCCGCCGACACCCCCGGGTCCCACACCCCCGGGTCCCACACCCCCGGGTCCCACACCCCCGGCACCGCCCGGCCCATGAGCGCGTTGATCCTGCCGCGTGCGAATACGATCCACACCGACCGAGGTTGAAACACCATGACCGTCAGCCCAAACCAGAGCAGCTCGATCGCCGGCTTCAAGTTCAAGAGCCGAACCAGCGTGTGGGAATCACTCCGCGATCGCGTCGCGGGCCTGCGCGAGTACGCATCACGTCACAAGCGCGTGCGCAACGGCGCGCTGGTGGCCCTGCTGCTGCTGGGCAGCGCCACGGGCGTCTGGGCGTACATCGCCAGCCGACCCATGGCGGTGCCCAACGTGCTGGTCGATGATCTCGACGACGTGATGAACTACATGCTGCTCAGCGAGGAGTTCAACAGGCTCTCGCTGGCGCAGCGTCGGGCGCTGCTCAAGGACCTGGTGGCGAAGATGAAGGGGATGGGTTCGGACGACTCGGCCATGATGGCCGCCTTCGCCGCGGGGATCATGGGCCCGGCCCGCGAGCAGCTCCGCAAAAACGCCGAGAAGCTCATGATCGACCAGTGGGACGAGTTCGCCCAGCAGTACGAGCGCATCCCCAAGGACAAACGCGGCGATCACCTGGACAAGTCGCTCACCGAGATGACCAAGCTCGTGGAAGAGATCGGCGGGTTCAAAATCCCCATCAAGGAAGAAGACCGCGCCACCCGCGCCAAGGCCGACGCCAAACGCAACAAAGAACGCAACGGCAACCGCGTGAACACCATGCGCGAGGACATGGCCATGGCCGCGGCCCAGAGCGTCCAACGCGGCAGTGAGATCGCCTCACCCAAGCAGAAAGCCCGCATGGCCCTGTTCATGCGCGACATGACCCGCCACCTCCGCGGCGAAGACCCCGAGACCGGCAAGCCCATCGAGCCCCCCGTCCCACCCGAAGACCCCACCAAAGAGAAAGACAAAGAAAAACAGCCCGAAGATCCGAACAATCCAAACGGGAATGATCCCAACGGATCAAACCCGGCGGCCCCAGGCACAGAGCCCGGCGGCGGGAAGCCCACCCCTCCGCCGGCGCCGCCGGGTCCCGGTCGCTGAACCAGCTCCCATCGGCCACACCTCCAAGGCCTCCGCACACGTTGCGGAGGCCTTTGTGTTGGTGCACGTTTCATCACACACGTAAGCACACGTACCCGCCCGCCCGTCGCCGGCCGGGTGCTCACACCAGCTTCGCCGGCGCGCTCGAACCCACTCCCGCACCGCCCGCGCCGACATCGGAATCCTCGCCGTCAGTTTCGACAAACAAAGGCCGGCCGCCGACGGTCATCCCCACCGTCTCGCCCGTATTCGCCGCGTGATGATCATCATGATCACGATCATCCCGGCACGTACACACCGGAATCCCCGGGTACGCCAGCAGCAGCAGCGAGTGCGCAACCACCAGCAGCGTCCCGCCCTCGTGCCCCACCACGCCCATCCACAAAGGCACCCTCACGCCCATCCCCGCCGCGATCAGCACACCCACCGCCATCACCCCCATCGCCCCCAGCGCAAAGACCAGATTCACCGTGATCGTCCGACGCGTCCTTCGCGCCAACCCAACCGCCCACGGCACGGTCGAAAGATCATCCGACAACAGCACGATGTCCGCCGATTCCAGCGCCGCATCGGAGCCGATGGAACCCACCGCGATCGCCACATCCGCCGCCGCCAGCGCCGGCGCATCGTTCACCCCGTCGCCGATCACCCCGACATACCGCGCCGCACCGCCGCCGGTTGCGCCCGGAGCGGCCTTCAGGCGCTGCACGTGCGAAACCTTGTCCCCCGGCAAGAGCTGCGCATGCACCTCATCCAGGTCCAGCGCCTTCGCCACCGTCTGCGCCGTCGAGGCGTTGTCGCCCGTCAACATCACCACCGGGCGCACGCCCTGCTCGTGCAGGCGCTGCACCAGGCACTCGGCCCCGGGCCTGATCGAGTCCGTCAGAATGAAAACCCCCGCCATCTCGTCGTGCGCGATCACCACCGCGATGTGCCCGCGCGATTGAATCCGGTGCAGCACCTCCGCGACGCGGTTCCGCAAACACACCGGAATAAGCTCCTGCGTGTGCGCCAGCGAGCCGAGACGGGCGGGCTTCCCCTCGCTCATCCCGCTGACCCCGCGACCGGCGACATACCCCACGTCGTTCAGCGGCGCGGGCGTCACACCCATCGCCTTCGAGGCCTTCACGATCGCCTCCGCGATCGGATGTGTCGAGTGCTCCTCGAGCGCCGCCGCGACGGCCATCAGGTGCTTCTTGTCACTCCAGCCGATGGGCACGATCTGCAGAACGCTCGGCTTGCCCACCGTCAGCGTGCCGGTTTTATCGAACGCCACCGCGCGCAGCCGCGCAAGTCGCGCAATCGCCGATCCACCCTTGAACAGCACGCCGCCCCGCGCCGCCCGGCTGATCCCTGTCAGCGTTGCCGTGGGCGTGGCGATGATCAGTGCGCAGGGCGAGGCGACGATCAGCAGCGTGATGGCCGTGTACGCCGCCGCGTTCGCACCACGGTCCAGCACCAGCCAGAAGACCATGAACGTCACCAGCGACGCGACAAAGACGCCCACCGCGTACGGCTGGCTCACGCGGTCGATCACCTGCTGCACAGGCTCGCGCTGCTGCTGCGCCGTGGTCACCAGGTCCAGGATCTTCTGCAAGCTCGACGTTGCCGCCGAGCGAACCACCGTCGCCTCGATCGGATTCCCCACGTTCACCGTGCCGGCGTAGACCTCATCGCCCGCGCGCACGTCCCGTGGCATGCTCTCACCCGTCAGCGTCGCCTGGTTCACGCTCGTGCTGCCGGAAAGCACCGTGCAGTCCACCGGGATCAACTCCCCCGGGAGCACCCGCACACGGTCCTGCGCCTTGAGCGATTCCGGCGGCACCTCCACAAACGCCCCCGCCGCATCGTCCCACTTCTGCGCACTGGTGGGCATGAGCTTGTGCAGCGCTTCCACCGCGCGCGTCGTCCGCTGCATCGCCAGCTCTTCCAGCGCACCCGAGAGGGTGAAGAGGAACAGCAGCAGAGCGCCCTCGGCCGGCGCACCGATAAACGCCGCGAGAACCGCGCCGACAAACATGAGCACGTCGATATCGAACTCAAACTTGCGGAGTGATTCCAGCGCCGCCCGCCCGCCGTGGACCAGCCCGATGAAAAGGGCGGCGAACTCCAGCCCGCGCACAGCCGTCGGCACCCACCTCGGCGCTTCCGCACCGCCGGCAATGTGAAGCACCCACGCGATCAGCAACAGAGATCCCGCGACGATGGCGCTGAAGAGTTCGCCCTTGGGTGTGAAGAGCCACGGACCTTTCGGTTCGTGCTTCTCGCCGCCGAGGCCGGGCTTGCTCGTCGGGTCGTTCATGCAACGCTCATACCGCTCTGAGTCACGCTCTCACAGCAGAGGTCGGCCTCACTGACCGCCGTTGCCACCACCGCCTCCGCCATGACCACCGCCGCCGGGTCCGCCGCGGAATCCACCGCCGCCGCCACCCGGCCGACCACCGCGGAACCCACCGCCACCACCACCGCCGCCGCCAGGCCCGCCCGGCCTGCCGCCGCGACGCTCACCGGTCTGTGTCGGATGCTCGCCCGCGTCCATCTGCTGACGCTCGTACCGCTCCTTGTTCGCCTTGCCGTCCATCAAGAACTCGATCTTGTCGGCCTTGGCCCGCCCAAGGACCTTGCCGAGCTGGCTCTTGGCAATCGCCAGGTTCGTCCGCCGACTCACGTGCCCCAAGATCAACTTCTGACACTCCAGCACCCGCATCCACTCGACGATGTCGTTCACGTGCAGGTGCATCCCCGTCTTCGCCCGGCTCTTGTGGTCGGGCTCAAAGAACGTGCACTCCGCGAAGACCACCTGCGCCTTGCGCACGTCCTCACGCACCAGCCAGGGCCCCGGCAGCGTGTCCGTCACGTACGCAATCAGCGGGATCTCCAGCGTCCGCGTGATCTCCTCGCCGCGGTCCTTCAGCTCCATCAGCTTTTCCTGAGGCAGACCCACCAGTTCCGGTTTCAGCTTCGTCCGCTTCTCGATCACCGTGTACCCGAAGACCGGCACCGTGTGCTCAAGCTGGAACCCGCGCAGGAAAATGTTGTTCTTGATCTCCACCATCTGCTCGGGCGCAAGCGAGATCAGGTTGTACTTCGTCGCCTGATTCTCAAGCTCCTGATACCCGTCCATCATCTTCTTCACCGCGCCGGCGATCTTCTCCGGCACATAGATATTCCCCGGCTCCATCCCCTGAAAGACCCGCTGCGAGCAGTAATACGCCAGCCCCCCAATGTGGTCCATGTGCCCGTGACTGATCGCCACGTTCGGCACCGCGAGCATCGGCCGCGGACACGCGCCCATGTCAAAGCAGATGTCCAGCTCCGGCACCTGCACCGTCGTCACCTCGCCCGCCACCGAATGCCCGATCACCCGGTACGGCGGCACATACAAAAAACCCAACTGAGGTTCACGCGGCGGCGGTTTGGGAAGCATCCGGAAAACTCCTTCGCGGGGCTTTCGCCCAGCTCAAGGCGACGACATTGCTCGCGGCACACACGACCACTCTCGTCGAAACCTCACCTCTCCCCACGCACACTCCCGAATATAGGCGAACCCGCGCACACCAGCCATCACGCAAACACCACCCGCACACGCCTCAATACGCGTTCCGCTTCACCACAAACCCCGCCTCGCTCGGATCCACCCGCGCCAAAAGCCCCGCGATCCGCACCCCCGCCCTCCCATCTCCAAACCGATCACTCGCCTTGAGTCTCGTTCCCCGCGCCATCAACCGCTCCAACCTCCGCACCGCGCGCATCACCGCCGCGTCGTTCACCACCGGCATCTCCACCGCGTTCCCCGCGCGCTCGCGCCCGTTCTGCCTCGGCCCAATGTTCACCACCCGCACCCCGATCGCCGCAGATTCGATCAACCCCGCCGACGAGTTGCCGATCAACACGCCACCATCCCGCGCGAGCCTCTTCAAGAGCCCCACAAACACCTCCCGCGGCAGATGCTCACGCACGCGCACAAACCCGCCCGCCTCAACCCCGCGATAGACCTTCACGATCTCCTCACGCCCCGCATCCGCGTTCGGCATCAAGACCATCGGCGTCGTCCCCAGCCCCCACGCAACCGTCAGCGCCGCCACCGCCGTCGCGCGATCAGTCGCAGCCCCACGCCCGCTCGGATGCACCAACACCACACTCCCCGGAAAACCCAGCTCCTCCATCGCCCCATCATCCAGCGGCTTCACCGCGCGCAAACCATCAATCCCCGGCGAACCCGTCACCACCACGCGCTGAGGATCTTCACCCATCCTGATCAGCCGCCGGGCCGATTGCTCCGTCGCGACGCAGTGCAAATGCGCCATCTTGCTGACGGCGTGCCGCATCGCTTCGTCGGCGATCCCCTCCGCACGGTCGCCACCATGAATATGACAGACCGCCAGCCCCGCGATGCTCGCGCAACTCGCCGCGGCGAAGGCCTCGATCCGATCACCCAGCACCACCACCCAATCGGGCCTGAGCTTTTCATACGCCGCGATGAACCCCTCCATCCCGCGCGCCACACCACGCGCATCCGCAGCCCGCCCGCTTTCACCGGCCTTCTGCATCACCACGCGCGCATCGACGCCGTACGCCGCCGCCACCTCACGCTCGGTTCTCGCCGGCGAAAGCAAATGCGATCCCGCCACACACGTCAGCAATGTCAGCCGCCGGTTGTCCCGCACCGCGTCCATGACGCTCCGCAATAGACCAAACTCGGCCCGGCTGCCGGTGACGACCAATACACGCCGACGCTGTGAGCTTGCCATGGGGTCTCGTCTTCCTTCTCATCACCCGCGCAGCGCCCTGATGATCGCTTCGCGGAGCGCCGCCGCGTCGCCCTTCCCCGCCGCCAGCTTCATCGCCGCGCCCACGATCCGTCCGACCGCCTGATCCTTCCCCGCGCGCACGTCCTCCGCCGCCTTCGCATTTTCAGCGATCGCCTGCGCCACCCACACCGCCATCGCGCTCTCATCGCGCTCGATGATCAGCCCGCGCTGCTGCGCCAACGCCTCCACATCCCGCGCGCTCCCCGCCTTTGTTGCCGCCCCGCCATCCGCCGCCGCTCCTTCCTGCTCGTCCTCGCTCACACACAGCGCCCCGAACAGCTCATCCGCCCCACCGGCCGAGATCTTCCCCGCCTCCCTCAACACAAAGATCTGCGCCAGTTCCGCCGCCATCACACCCAACGCACTGACAATCACAGGCCTGGCAAGCTGTCCCTGACGCTCGATCCGCCGGGCCGTGCGCTCATTGGCCCGCTTCGCCCCGTTCTGCAGCAGCAGATTCGCGATCCCGCGCGCCGCGCCGTGCCTGGGCGCACCCCTCTCCGTCGCGATATCAATCGCTTTCTCGTACAGATCGCTGTCCGCGCGCTCGCCCGTCAGCGCTTCCGCCTCTTTGACGCTCAGCCCCCACTGCGACACGTACCGCACGATCCGCGCCCCCATCGCCTCGGGGATCATCTCACGCACGCGCTCCTGCCACGCCTGATCGATCTTCACACCCAGCAAATCCGGATCGGGGAAGTAGCGGTAGTCCGCCGCCTCTTCCTTCTCGCGCTGAACGAACGTCGCACCCGCCCCGTTCATCGCCGTCTCGTCCCACCCGCGCGTCACCTTGTTCCCCGATGACATCTCCCGCCCGTCCCGCTCCCACCGCCCCGGCTGCTCGCGCAGCTCATACTCAATCGCCCCACGCAGCGCACGAAAACTGTTCAGGTTCTTCACCTCAACAATCGGCGTCTTCACCACCCGCCCATCCTCGAGCGTCAACACGCAGTTCACGTTCGGCTCAAACCGCATGTGCCCCTGCTGCAAAACCCCCTCGCTCGCCCCGCAATATCGGCACATCTGCCGCAGCATCTGCGCAAACCCCACGCACCGCCCCGCACTGGTAAAGTCCGGCGCCGTCACCACCTCGAGCAACGCCGTCCCCGCCCGATTCAAATCCACGATCGAACCCTCAATCACGCCGCCCCCCCCACCCCCCGGCATCTCGTGCAGCAGCTTCCCCGCATCCTCCTCAAGGTGCGCCCGGATAATCCCGATCCGCGCAAACCCGCGCTTCTCCCCCGTCCAATCCACCAAGCCCGCCTCATCCGCCTCCGGCACATCCACCGCCCCGTCAAAGCACAGCGGCAAGTCGTACTGACTGATCTGATACCCCTTGGGCAAGTCCGGATAGAAATACCCCTTCCGGTCCCACTTCGTCCACCCCGCAACGCTGCACCCCAGCATCATCCCCACCCGCATCGCCCGCTCCACCGCCTCCTTGTTGATCACCGGCAGCGCGCCAGGCAAACCCAAAACCACCTCGTCAATCGCCTCGTTCGGCCCAAACCCCCCCAGCCCCCCCAACCCCTCAAACCCGCTCCACGCCGGCGACGGCGCCGACGAGAACATCTTCGTCCGCGTCGACAGCTCGACGTGGACCTCCATCCCAACCTTCAACTCAACACGCACAATCTTCGCCATGATCCCCGATGGTACCACACCCCGCCCCACGCCTTGAGGTGGCTCGGCTCTCCAGAGCCGTGCTTCAAGCGAAACATCGCGAATGCCTGTTGAACCTGCGACCAAAAAAGTCGATCAATCAAAGAGATCCACGTCCCCGTCGGCATCTCAGCCGGCCAAACACCACGCACACCACCCCGTTCAGCCCGAGCCCGCATCATGAACACCAGCGACCACCGCGACAACCCCTTCGTGATGCAGCCCTCGCCCCTGCCGCCGCGACCTCCGCAGCCGCCGGATCAGTCCAACACGCCACCACAGAGCACGCCCGACCCGGGCAGCCGAACCGCCGCCCTCATCGCCTGGATCATCTTCATCGTGTGCACGCTGACCATCGCGGTGCAGAACCAGATCGAGCACTTCACCCCCGCCGCCCCCACCGCTCCCGCCGCCCCCATCACCGCCAACCAACCTCCTCAGCAACCGCCCATCGCGCCGCCCGACGTTGATCCAACCTCCCTCACGCTCCGCTTCGCGCTGAAGTACGTTCAGACAGACGCCGCCGAGGCCCGCAAAGCCATCGCGCAAATCAAGGGCCAAGCCAAGCCCAACCCCGATTCCCTTCTCGCCGTCCGCTTCGAACTCGCCGAGGCGATCATCGATTCGTTCACCAGCCCCGCCGACCTGAGCGCCACCGCCACGCGCCTGACCGATCAGGCCAATCAACAAACCGACGAGCGCCTCAAGGCCGACCTTCTTCTCGCCGCCAAGGTCTACACCCTTCCGCCCACCACCACCAACGCCGCCGCCACCGCTCCGGGCCCCGAGCTGCTCAACCCCGACGCCGTCAGCGCTTTCCGCCAGCGCCACGGCTTCCTCGCCTCCGCAACCCTCGGCTACGCCGACCCCCTCCTCGCCGACGCACGCACCGCCGCAACCTCCGGCGTCGAACTCATCGTCATCCTCTTCATCTCCATCATCGTCGGCTTCGTCGCCACGCTCTTGCTCGACATCGTCCTGCTCGTTCTGCGAATCACCGCCCTCAACAAGCCGCACCAACCCTCCCCCTCAGTCCTCCTCCCCCCACTCCCCGGCGGCAGCCTCCCCATCGAAATCGCCGCCGTCTTCGTCGCCGGCTTCCTCATCATGCGCGCCGTCATCACCGCCGCCGCACGCACCCTCTCTCCCGACTTCGCCAACCTCCTCGCCATCCTCCTCCCATGGTCCCTCACCGCGCTCGTCCTCTTCTACCCCACCATCCGCGGCATCCGCTTCGCACACGCCCGTCAAATCCTCGGCCTCACCGCGCCCCGCGGCATCATCCGCGAAATCTTCGCCGGCATCCTCGGCTGGATCACCGCCTTCCCCCTCCTCGTCCTCGCCCTCATCGTCTCCTTCATCGCACTCTTCATCATCCAACTTCTCACCAACGCCCCAACAGAAAGCAACGCCCGCGTGCTCGAGCTCGCCGCCAACGCCAAAGGCTGGGGCCTCGTCCTCTTCCTCGCACTGCTGACCGTCTGGGCGCCCCTCACCGAAGAACTCGTCATCCGTGGCGGGCTCTACCGCCAACTCCGCACCCGCCTGCCCGTCATCCTCGCCGTGCTCATCTCCGCCTTCTTCTTCGCCATCCTCCACCAATACCCGCTCTTCCTCATGACCCCCGTCTTCACCCTCGGCTGCCTCTTCGCACTCCTCCGCCAATCCCGAACCTCCCTCATCGCCTCCATCACCGCCCACGCACTCAACAACGCCCTCGTCGGCATCATCCTCCTCGTCATGCTCAACCTGCTGCTGGGCTGAAAACAAAAAGTGACAAAGTGACAAAGTGGCAAAGACACGCCACTCAGTCACTCAGTCACTTCGCTGCTTTAGCGCCGACGCCGACCGGCAGCCAGCAGACCGCTCAGGCCGTTGTTGGGCGAGCTGCCGTTGAAGAACGAGATGTTCGTCAGCGTGCTTGTCGCGGTGAAATCAACCGTGAACAACTGCCAGTCCATCGAGTTTCGCGGAGCGGTGGGGTTCGTGAAGCTCACGCGAGCGCCGCCGGCGATGCTGAGGTCCACAGTCGATGCGAGAATGCCGGCGTTGTTTGTCGCCGAGCCGACATAGAACGACAGTCGGTAGAGCTGCCCGATGATCGTGGCCACGTCCTGCGACACCCCGTTGCTCGCCTGGTTCGAGCCGGCGCCGGTCAGGTCCAACCACTGCGCACCGCTCTGCGAGTTGAAGGTGATCCCCGACTCCACATACGAGCTGCTGATGACGGCCACTTGGTTGCCCACCACTGTCCAGCCCGCGATGCCCGCCGAGCCGCCGCCGTACGTGGCGAACAACCCCACGGTGACCGGCGGATTCTCGAACGAACCGTTGTTCACAGTCGCCTGCGCCGAGGTCGTCACCCCGCCAATCACCAGCGCACCGCAAGCGAGCATCGCCCGGCGAGCCGTGGTGAAGTTCATCGAATAACCACGTCGAGGTGCGAGGACGAACATGCGAGAGACTCCTGGGAATAGTCTCTCTCGCCTCGGGCAATATCTGGTGTTTGTCAGTGTCAACGCGTCTTCGCGTCGGCCTGTCAATACACACCCCACCAGCGAGCCGTCAAAGGAAATCACACAGACATCCGCGACAAACCCCAGCCACCCAGGCCCAACTTCTCATCGCTCGCCGCGGCTATCGCTCATACCGCTCTCACCGCCTTGCAGCTTTGAGCTCTGAGCTCTGAGCTTTGAGTTCTGGGCTCTTCTCCCCTCACTCCCGCTCAACCCGCGCCGGCATCTCCTCCAGCGGGCCCCACCACACAATCGCCCACGGCTGCACCAACGCACTGTTCTCACTGCGAATCTTCCCAACCGCCCACCCGCCCTGCCTCACCGCCACATCCCCCAGCGCATCCGTCGCCTCCGCCTCGATCCGCCAGAACTCACAATCCAGCGACAAACACGCCTCCAACCGGTGCAGATCCACCTCCTGCATCCGCGTCTCGCTCGTGAGCGCCCGCAAGTCCCCAAGCCTGATCCGCCCCTCGCGCCGCTTCGCGATCACCGCTGACGCGAACGCCTCACCCGCCGCGTCCGGGCTCACGCCCCGCGCCAGCGACGACAAAACCTCCCGCGGCGCCGAGTGAATGCTCACCCTCCCCGGCCCGCGCTCGCGGATGTACTCAGGCCCGCCGAACCCGCGCGCAACCAGATCCGCCGCCGCTCGATTCAAGATGTACGGGTGCGAGCGCTCCTCACCCACCGTCCGCAGCCGCATCGACCCCTGCGCGTCATAGAACCGCACCTTCAGGCGCTGGTTCCCCGAAAGCTGCATATCAAACCCGACCGTCCCCGACGACTCATCAACCCCCGCGTCGCGCCGCTTGAACGCCCCCGCCCACCAGTCCACAAACTCCTTCAGCCCCGCCTGCGTGTGATGGGCCGTGTACGCGTCGATCTCTCGCTTCTGCGCACGCTTCAGCGTGTCCGCACGCTCCAAAAGCAGCACCACCACAAACCCCGCGATCAGCGCCACCATCGCCACCAGCACCAGCGCAAACCCACGCCGCGCGCCGCGCACGCGCCGCCGACCACCAGCCACAACCCTTCGCGCCCGCACCGACATCAGTTCGGCTCCTTCCCGCGATTCCGCTGCTCGTGGATCCGCTCCTTATCCACCGTACTCCCCGACCGCGATCCGCTCCGCGCCGGCGTCGCGCTCGTTTCCCGCGACCCCGTCGCCGTTCGCGCGCCACCCTCTTCCTCTCCGCCCGCGTCGTTCGCTCGATCAAAGTTCAAGTCCCGCGCCAGCGTGTCCCCGTCCGGCTCCGCCGCCACCGTCCACCCGATCTCGAACATCCACTTCACCCGCCGCCCCGAAACCATCGTCAGCTCCACCTCCGCATACGCCGGCAGATCGTTCTTCACCGTCACGCTCGCCGTCGATCGCGGCTCGAGCTGCATCTGCTGATTCGTCTTGTAAAACTGCCAGCGCATCGCCGTCACACCGCTCGCCAGCACCACCCGCGCAACCGCCTCACGCTCAGGCCCCGCCTGCGTGTTGTACGGGTACACCTCCCACACCAGATCAAACCCACGCCCCACCATCGCCGCACTCTTCTCATCCAAACCCATCGGCAGCGCCCCAAACCCCTCACCACCCACACCCACCGAGCCACTGGCAAACCCCGCCTCGACCAACTTCTGCGCATCCTCCGCCTGCTGCCGCGCCAACCGCTCACGAAGCTGCGCCGCCGCCAGCGTCATCCGCTCCTGATCGCTCATCCCCGCCCCGCCGCTGATCGTCGCCCCCTCAACCTCCGGCATCCGCAGCACAAACGCCCCGCGTGTCAACGCCCGTTGCATCGCCGGGTCCGTCCCCACCGGGAGCGCCACCGGCGACTCCGCAACCAGCATCTCCAGCCGCGGCAAGCCCATCTCATCCGAATCCAAAACCAGCCGCGGCAGGTTCACACCCGACCCACTGCTCAACCCGCCAGCACTCCCCGCCCGCCCACTCCGCTCCGATCCCTCCCCACGCTCCGAACCGCCGGCAACACCAGAACCACCCGCCGTCCCACTGCCGCCGCGCCCGCCCGCACCACCATACTTGTCATCAACCCCCTCGCCGCCCCCGCCGCTGCTCGATCGACCACCCTCCGCCGTCCGCACCGTCGCGTTCGTCAGTCGAACCGTCTCCGCATCACCCGCGCCGCTCGCCCCCGCCCGCGGCAGCGTCCGTCCACCCGCTCCGCCGCTCCCCCCCGCTCCACCTCCCGGCGTCGCCGGGCTGTTCGCCCCACCCTCCGTCGCGCCCCCCTCTTTCCCACCTGCTCCACCACCCGCCGCACCCTCCTTCGTCGTCGGCGACCGTCCATCGCTCACCACAATCTGCCGCAGCGCCCGCATCATCGCCGTGTGCGCCCGCGTCAGCTCATAACTCGTCTGGGCCGTGCTCCGCGATGTCCGCTCCACCCGCACCACGCCCAGCAGCATCGTCATCGCGGTGATCACCACCATCGCCGCGATCACCGTCGCCAAAACCGCCTCCACCATCGTGAACGCCCGCCGCGCACGCGACCACCCCCGCCGCAACCCACCAGCATCCGCCGAGATTCCCCCCGCTCGCGCGCTCATGTTCATCGTCTCACTTCTTCCCACCACCACCGCTCGGCGCCCCCGACCCGCTCCCGCCCGGCGTCGTCACAGGCCTCGTCCCGCTCGCCCCTCCGCCCATGATCTCCGCCATGATCGCCGCCGTCCGATCACGGTTCCCCGCCGCACGTATCCCCGCGTCCGGGTTCCGACCCGCCAACTTCACAATCGGATTGTGCGTTCGGCTCAATAGCGCCAGCTCATCATCACCCCGCGCAACCCCACCAATCCCGTTCGGCACCCCGTTGTACACCCGCACCGTCACCAGCTTCTGCGCATTGAACAGATTCACCGCCTGCCCCTCCGACGGCGCAACCAACACCGAATCCCCCGGCACCTCCACAACCAGCGGCGTCACCTGAATGTCCCAGTGAAACCAGTACGTCCCGTCAAAGTACCCCAAATCCTGCCGCGGCATCGCCGTCTCATCGTCCAACCACTGCAGCATGATCCGGTTCGCCGTCTCATACGCGTGCTGCCGCAGCTTCCCACGCTCCGCACTCCGCTGCACATACCCAACCGCCGACGCCACCGCCACCGCCGTCATCCCCAGGATGACCGTCGACAACACCGCCTCCAAAATCGTCACGCCACGACGCCTCAACACCGCGCACACTCCCGCGCTCCGACGCGCTCATGCATTCACTGCGCCGGCGTCACATCCATCGTCCACACATTGATGCTGTCCTGCCCGCCACGCTCACCCGACCGACCCGTCGAGATCAACTCAAACCGCGGCGCACCCGTCGGGTCCGTCGCGCCCGTCGGCGAATAAAAGAAATCCCTGTTCCACCCGTCCTTGGGCACCTTCTCCAGATACTTCGGCACCAGCGCGTCCAGCCGCTCCGGATACGCCGCGTAATCCATCTGATAGCTCATCAGCGCCGTCTTCAGCTCGCTGAGCTTCACCTTCGTGGTGCTCTCACGCGCCGAGTTCAGCCGCGACCCGATCGCCACCACGCTCACCGTCGCCAGCATCCCGATGATGAGCACAACCAGCATCATCTCCAAAAGCGTGAAACCCGCCCCACGCCGCCGCCGACCGTTCGAGCCGCCAAGCCCACGCTCCGACCGCCCGGCCCGCGCCATCAGCCGAAGCATCGCCGACTTCGCCACACCCGACAAACTCTTCACGCTCATAGACACATCTCCCAATCAACCCCAACCACGCTGTCACTTCGTCACTTCGCCACTTCGCCACTTCTCTCCCCCCCGCATTGTTCACCCCCCGCCGCCACCACGCCAACGCCAAAGCCCGAGCCCATTCGTGAGGCCCAGCCACTCACCCACGCCCCCGAGCACCACACTGTGCCCCACCTCCGTCACCCCCGCAACCCCGCACCCTCTGATACGCCCTCGCCCCCCGCCGGTTGCCCGCACACCCCGCACCCCACACCCACTTTCACGTCCGTTTCACCCTTCCCGTCCGAAAACCCGCCCATTTCCCAAGCCCCGGCCCCCCCCCCCCCCCCCCCCCCCCCCCCCCCCCCCCCCCCCCCCCCCCCCCCCCCCCCCCCCCCCCCC